>JADMIO011575602.1_pt1 | contig 50332 bp, 45 predicted proteins | sample 8958161 | NCBI WGS metagenome assembly JADMIO01 (sample SAMN16585339, study PRJNA669376) | soil metagenome | isolation source: Crop rotation soil | place: USA: Cullars Rotation, Alabama | collected 2011 | reverse complement strand
TTTTTTTTTTTTTTTTTTTTTTTACGTTCGCTACACATATTATCCAGCGTAGGATTCTTTTTCAGAGAAAGATTTTTAAAAATTCAACATAGAAAATTAAAGTCCAGGCTATGTCGAAACTATACTGCGCACCACTATATTCAACATGCGAGTATCAGCTACTTCACGGGCAGTGATACCTCCCCAGCAAGCTCTGCGAGGGGAAGCGGAAGATCAGACTCCTGGGCAGGATGTTTCCTTTGCAAGCCACAAGGTAGACTCGCTGGCCATCAAAATTCAAGACCATCTTGACTCCGTTCTGGAGCACTGCCTTGCAGTCTCTCAAGGCCGGTCTTCCGTTTCAGGAGCCCGATTCGATATCCTCGGCGTCGAAAACGATAGACTGAAGGGTTCAAATGACCTTCTTCGGCGCGAACTAGCCGCTCCTTGGTGGCGAAGTTTGTTCTTGCGAAATAGACTCTATCAGCAACGCCGATCTCTCAAGGGGATTAGATTATTGATCGACCTACAAGCAACAAAGATTCGGATACGAAAAGATGAACTTAGAGTTGCATCCTCTAGCTTGTTTGATATACCTCAATCTGCGGAGATTCAACGCAGGGATACGCAGCAAGATCTGGCCGCCCTGCCTTCGCTCTCAGCTGATATTCTTTCGCGTCACAGTCAACGTACAATCGGCAATTCCTCGCCTGGGAGTCTTTGGCAAATAAATCTGTCAAATCAAGAGCATGCTCCAATCGCCAGGTTGCCAACAGAAATCCTTCAGCAAATAATAGGACAGCTTCCCTTAAGCTCCGAAGCACTTTTTGCTTTGACCTGTAAACGATTCAAATTCTTCGTTGGAGGAAATCCAATGATAGAAATGAGAGGCGCTGATCAACAGGTTCAAAGAGATGAATTTCTAGTCATGCTGTCTAAGAGTCTTTTAAACCGAGTGGCCTGTAGGCCTTGCTCGCGGCTTCATCTGATGACCGGTCAACTGGAGTGTTGGGAAAGGGAAGGATACTATTCTCCGCGTATGCAAGGACAGAAATCATCGTCGCGGATATATTTTCACCAGCTCCGATTCATGGTGCAAAATACTGCTCCGGGTATTGCGTCCACCTTTATTTCGTGGTCGAAAACCATGCGTTTGGGCGAATTCAATCGAAATCGCTCTGAAGTCTATGGCGTCCCGGCTAACCCTCTAAGACCAGGCGTCAACGCACAACTCAAAATTGTTAACAAAAGGTTAATAGTGATGCAAAATACCTATGTGAAATTCGATATGGCATATATGGCCTTTCTACCTCCAAGAGGTTGGTGGAGGGATTCTGCTCCAGAGTTAGTTATTCGCGCTGGAACCTGCTGGCATCGTTCCGATTATTACTACGTGTTAAAGAACCTGATCCGGCAAGTTCAAGCAACTGAACGCGAAAGCTATCACCAGCAGCCTTCGAAACCAATCCAGATGATGAGTATGGTCTATAGATGTCGATTTTGCCCGCGAGAGGTAGTTTTTGCGATCCGTATCAAAGCAGATAGAAGCTTGGAGGATACATGCCAGATCAGCATGTTTACCTGGACAGATCTAGGCGGTGGAGAGCCGGGCGATAAAATTTGGGAAAGAGTGCGTAATGACGAAGGAAGCAACAATTGGCCGGATTCGAATGGAAATGCGAAAGTTCATCCAACCGAGGAATACGCACCTGACGAACTACATCTTAGCAGCATCATAGTTGCGTTTACTGGAGATGGTACTGAAAGCCGGCCCAAGGGTTATCATTTAGGCCAACCTTGCTTAAATACCTGGTGATCGATAAGTTGCACGTTGGTGCCAAAAATGGCTTCCATGGCCTATAGTTTCTTGATTTTGTATATAAATCGAGACAGCCACTTGTAATGTCTTCAAAGGAGGAAATTTTAACGGGGGTGATATAGATTTAAAACAATATTTTTTTAAGGGATGGATAGAGGGTCGATAATTAGTTTGCATATAATCTTATCTTTACAGAAGAAAATTCTCGTCATAACTGTCGTAGTAACGCAATACTGCAATACTACTGCAAAAGATTTCCCCCAGTAGAATTAGAGTAAGCCGTAGAGCAAAAGACCTTTTATTCTACTTCTTTTACTACGCTAATCCCGTTTTTAGATATAATTAAGCCTAATTTAGTAGTCAGTATAAATAGTCAAATGTTTAATTGTTCGCTAGTTGAATTCCTCATACCGAGATATCGTAATTTCCGATCGTAGCTAAAATCCCCTAAAAAATCTTCCACAGTTCTTTCTCGTAGCTCGCTGCTTTTTTCCGACCTTTTTCTTAGGGAATCAAGGCCAGGTACGCTCGAACGCGGATATATAATCTGTAAATAGCTTCATTTTATATCTATACTAAGCTATGTTGGGCAGTAGGGGGCAGTAGAGATAGAATACTAAGCGCCTATACTGCTGCAGTAGCAGTAGCAATAAAAATAGGATCTACTGCTACTACCACCACCACCACCACCACCACCACTACTACTACTACTACTACTACTACTACTACTACTACTACTACTACTACTACCGACAGCTCTGATTCTTATGAAGAAATGGAAGTTGCGCTACGTTCCGAATAAAGTTCAAGTTCCACTTTTCCTATTCCGTCAAATTCTAAATTTTGGAAAGGGACTGCTGTATTGATAACAACGTAAGCATTCTAGTCCCAAAGATACATAGCTAGCTTACGTACGACCACTTTTTTCTAGGACGATTTGCATTGAAAAATTCGACTGGTGCAATTTTTGGCAGATATTTGATTGTTAGTGCACTGGTCATGGTGCTCTGAAGAATTCCCTGCACTATCTAATTAGACAAGACCACACCGATGCTTGGTTCATAAGACCGCGAACAACTGCACGCGAAACCCTAGCTCAAGCTTTTGCCCATCGCATATCGGTAAGGTTTGCTAGCCAGATCTTTCCTGTCCTGTTCTCTGCCTTACCACGTACGCCGGAAGTTTGATTTGCTGGATAAAACCTCAAGCTTTGGACCACGGCATTGCCCCCCACATCAGCCCAACGAATGTAATATGGGGCCCTTGGTAATCTCGGCACCGGGGTGGGGTTAAAATCGGCCGTCGAAGGTGCCAGTGGACATGCTCGTGACTCTTAATTCGAGGATCTGTTTCCATGTTATTCGGCGTCTTTTTTTCTAAAAAAAAAAAAAAATCCGATGTTGTTGTTGCATATGCAGGAGATATTACAGAATCGATGTAGACTAGTTACGAATTTATTCAATGCAAAGGAACTCTTCCTTTGCCTCTCCCGAGTCCAGCATATCAAACACCTCGCCATTAACATAACCCAGCATGAAACTATCGCTAACAAACTGGTATACTCTATTCTCAGTTTCCTGAGGTCTTAATATATAGAGAGTCGGTCCCGAATAGAGCATACATGTCTCATCACCTACACGTACATCATCAGATGCCCATCCCAAGCGCCCTTTTCTAGTGGTGAAGAAAATACGCCCGGACCAAATCTGCTGCTGAATTTCGATCCATGCTAGGAACCTCTCAAAACTAGCTTTCAGTTTGTCTTCGTGTTCGGAGGCGTGACTAATCTCACTCCCGGCTTCATAGGCAACGATTTGAGACAGAAGCATGGTAAATGTTTGTAGAACAGTAATTCGCCGGCTACCACTTTCTTCGCCTTCCGTCAGGCTATCGCGATTTGTGGCTCCAATAAAAACGTCTTCGAAAATCCATGGGGCAAGGTCATCATTCTGAATTGCTTTAGCACATAGGTTCAAGCAGGTATCGACCCAAGCTACAAAATTCCTAGCAAACGGTAATATGGTTGAAAGGTCATTGGAGTCGTAGCCAACAATCCACGAACACGCTGGACCTACTGCTTGAATGTGATCGAATGCCGTGCCCCATACCTTGACTATGTTGCTTGATGGCGAAATTTCAACGTGACATTTCTTGTCGCCCTTAAAATGTAAGTGACCGCCTCCGGTGTTGTCTTCAGAGCTTTCCATAGCCGAGACACTGCACGTATGTGCGGCTGAGGGCCATCCTGCCGCATAAATAGGGTCCATGACTGAGGTTATCATGGTTGAGTTTAGGTTGGGACACCAAGATGGAAGATCTTTTGGTCGGGTATCAGAAGAATTATACTGCAAAAGCCTTAAATGTGGCTCATGACACAATGCTAACTTTCCAAAGTCGGTGTATGTGAGCCAATACTTGTTTCGACGTTCCTGAGAGTAGTTGACGTGGATATTCTCCTTGTATATTGAGTCTGATCCTTCTGCCAACCCCAGGGCGGCATAGACATGATCAATTCGCTCGGTGGTCTCCCTCTCTCGCCCAAGCATGACCATCTTAAAGAAAGTTCCTTCGTTGCTTTTCTGGCGGTCTTGTTTGATTGCCTTCATATCTCTGAGATTAGCAAACCCTTCGAATAAGTTAGGCTCTTCTTGGTAGTCGGCAGGCTCAGTACAACCGAAGCTACAGATCGACATCGCAGAAAGTACTTTGTTCAACGTTTTTTCGGATACTGTCATTCTTCCACACTGAAATGACACTGATCTGCCCAATATATACTCTTGGCAAATCCACAGACGACCGAACCAGGACCTTCGCCCAAGAGCTGCAATAGGCTTGAACTCTGAAGGGTCAAACATGCTATTCGAGTAGCGTTTAAGATTTGTTAAGATCTCTTGCAAGGTTTCTAGATTGAACTCTCCTCGTAGTGGGTTTTCGTAATCTTTCGCATGCTCGATAGCCGTCATCGCCTTGTCACTGCCCTCTTTTGCTCCCCCCAGATACACCAGCACTTTGTCAGCCGTTTGGTACAGAAGACCCATATTCGCCACTTCTTTTGCTTTTTCTTGCTCATCCTTTTGATTAATACATATGGCGTCTATCCAAAGACTACTAGAATCCACATTGGAGTGAATATCAACCAAGGCATTCAAGAGATAAGGCGTAATTTTAATCTCTTTATCATTGCACTTTACCGTTTCCGTGTTTCCTTCTTTGCCCCAAGTATAGGACAGAGCAATGAAGGCCGGTATCTGCTCTCGATCGTATGTACAGAGAGATATCTCGACCCTAGGTTCAGTGTTCAAAATCTTGAGTAATCGTGTTTGCCCACTTTGGAGCCTTGTGTATTGGTAGCTCATCTTGTGTGCGATGCCAGACTGTCCGTCACAGTCACTTGGCTAGATAAGAACAGTAGAGAAGCCTTATCGGCAGTTGGATTTTGCGTATGCAAAATTTTATTTTGGTTAAGAAGGATGGGGCCTCATAACCCTTATGTATCCTAGAGCTAGCCTTGCGGCTTAAAAACTACGGCAAATTACCAGAATCAGGCCGGAATATCGATTATGCGACCGGAATCAAGCCAAACTTGCGATTGTGACTCGAATCAGGGCGCTCAGAGGCGGCCATTTAAATGATTCACTCGTCATTCTCTTACTAGCCCCATAGTCCTCCCAACCCGCCCCAGATATTCCCACCCGCCAATTATAATTTCACCCATATCGCCTTTTTTTTTTATATATTCTCCAGTAATTCCAATCTTGCTAATGAATTATTTATTCCAAAAAATTTCCAATAGCTTTTCTATTTGCTCTTTTATTACTTCTTCACACAGAAAGAATTTTAAACCGCACTAAAACTGCTTCTTCTAGAGATAATGGAGATAATAGGAATAATAAAAATAGTCGAGATAAAATAAAATAAAAAAAATAAAAATAAAACTTCGGACGGAAGAGGAGAACAATAAAAATGGCGGCATGAATGGAACCGCTAGGCGCGAGAGAAGCCAGTCACTTGTAGTATCAGTTATATCACCAAAACAAAAAAGATAAAAGACCTGAAAACAGCTTTACAAACTGCCTTTTCGGAGGTAACCTGATTCGGGAATCATACTGCATGCAGCATTGACAAAAATAGGATTTAAAGATGAAAAGCAATGGTTAGATGAACACTTCCACGAACTTATTCGATCAATGGACGAACGGGCTGGCCCGGAGTATTATAAGAATCTTGAGGAGTCGCGTCGCACATGGGGAGTACTGTAGTCGACTAATGGATCATCATACCTCAGGTCGAATACACGCCCAAAGCAGTAAAAAAAGAGAAAAATCAACTGACAGGTCTAAAGGAGTGATATCTTAGCACAAAATCCAAATCCACCGATACTCCTATCACCTGTATTCTGCGAAAGACCATGGCCTTTCCGTGTATCAACAACTCTTGAAAAGCCAGCTACCATACCACAAGCTAAAACAATTTGCGATCTCTAAATTCCGAGGACTTGTAACTTTTCTTGGAAGCTAACACGGACTTCGAGGCTGATTTTCACACTATGGCCAGTGGTAGTTTGCTCCAGTCGTCAAGGTAGTTTCTCCATTCCCCGTTCACACTGCTTGGCTGCTGAAGTTTTCTGCGGTAGCTTCACGTACGCCTTCAATGACAAACTCGATATTGGCTTCCTGATGCTAGTTCTAAGAAACAGTCCACATCACGAATCCGGGAAATGGCTCTGAGTACTGGTAGCCGAGGTTAGCACCCAGAGCACTTTGTAGCAAGCTTAGTTATGTCGTAATTAGTTAATTCTCTGAGTACTCTGTAGCAGGCCTAGCATATCTCGAGCTCCTGAGCCGTTTTTTTTTAAACACTAACGCATTCAAATATTATGGCAAGCAGCGTTGCAAGCACGAAGGGGCAATGATAAGGGCATTAAGGCATTATGACAGCAGCATTGCAGGTGTATGTTGAAGGCATTCGCAAGGGGCATTGAGGAACCATGGCGACGGCGTTGCACGCGTGTATTAAGGGCACTCGCAAAAGCATTATGGCAAGACGAAAAATAAACAAAAGGATCGTTCCGATTTGCCTCCGGCTGCTTCCGATAGGGCCCGGCTGCCGGCTTTTCAAATGGCAGGCTGTTCCATAGCTTGATTGGTGCGATGGCCGCTCAGGAGTGCTAAAGCTGCTCCTTCTATGCTCCCCTGACGCTTCTCCCTTGATCTCTCTACGTTCACTCTTAAAATAGCTATGCTCCTTCTCGAGGCTGAAATCGGATAAATGGCAGCGTGGAATTAACTCATATAATATATATATATATATATTTATTTAGAGAGAGGAATAAAGAGCAGAGCAGGACGAGGAATTTTGTGTCGATAAAAAATCGCTATTATATTATTTGGAATGGCGAGTAATTACATTATTTAATTTAAACCAACCTGTACTGAATATATATATATATATATATATATATGGAATCCTTTTGAAATGCGGTACTCGAACGTGCAAATCCCTTTTATATATACGCGCGGGGGTGTACTTTTAAAACCATGGAAATTTCGAACGGGCAAAAAAGGTGTTTAATGGTACAGACGTACCCCGCTGCAATTTACTATAAAAACGCCGAATCCACTGATAAAACAGCAGACTCTATATAGTACAGAACCGAGTAGGCTTATACGTATGCTTACAAAGGATGGTCAAAAAGAGGGGAAAAAAATTGCAATTTTTTTGCTTATATGTCCATCTCTCCTGATGGGCGGCTTTTTGGTTTTTTTTTAAAAGGGTCCCCCTTAGAAGACCGTATGGCTCATCAACGCCTGCCTAGCCCCAAGGACTGCCCCTCCCCGCCATTCGATTCGACGTCATCCAAATGCTGTCGTTAGCTCGGCTGCGCGCTAGCTGATATATCTGCCTAGCAGTCAAAAAGCCCGTCCCGATTGGTGTCTATCAGGTATAGGCAACACAGCTAAGAAGAAAAAAAAAAAAAGGCGGTCCGGAGAAGAAAGCACGAGTCACGGTTTGATCGAGAGAGGAAACATCGAGGGGAGCGGCGAGGAGGGGCGCTGGAAAGAAAAAATAAAGCGGGGTGTTTGGATGGATGGGAAAACTGGGGGTAGTTGAATGGAGGAGTGTGGAAAGAGCAAAGCAGAGTAAAACGAGGAATCATGTCGACGAAATAACCCTTTGTATAGAAGTAAAAAAAAAGCAGCTATGCGTTTGTTGCGGGTTGGCTAGTAACTGCGTGTCTATCTTGAATCGACCTGGATTTAAGATACAAGTGTAAGATTCTCTCATATCGACCCGGATGTAAGGTATATGAGTAATATTTTCTTGAAACACGGTAGTAGGACCTGCATCTCTCTCATATATATGTGCAAGCATAGCTAAAAACCATCGAGTTCGAATGGTCAAAGAAGAGTAAAGGAGAAGAATGGAGTTTGTTTATATTTCCACCTCGCTGGATCACCTAAGGTGGTACCATCGAGCCGAGAGACTATATGTACATAGTGTTAATGAAGTCTTAATCGTCCCTCTGAGACAGTCTGCTATCCGCAATCTTGCCGCCATAAAAGCCCAAGCACACGCACCCGCCGCTCCTCATTGCGCCTGTCAGCTGATCTCCCCGTCCTGTTCTGTGATAAAGATACTCCGTGCAAGTTCCCATCAATTAGCCCAGCCAGCCACGCTCCTGATGCTTCCTTCCATCCGAACAATTTCAAGCCCAATCCAGCCACCCAAGCCCAACTTTGTCAAATCCCAAAAAAAAGTGCAGTTGAGACATCCACCCCGGTTCTGTAGTCCGTCGATAGCCGGTAACAGTGCCCCAAAAATAAGCAAGTATCGTATCTCTTTAGATTGAGAAGCGAAAAGGACTCCAAGCCCGATGACGCAAGAGAGAAATGTTCCTCATCGTGTCACGGATGAGAAACGAAACAATCTTCAACTTCCAGTCGCGTAACAAGTAAAGTGGCGAGGAAACCAAAAGACAAATAGCTGAAGAACAAACTACCTCGGCCGTACTCGTACGTCTTCCAATACACCCTATGTGTCCGTTTCCGAGGCTTGTGACCGTAGTAATACACTCTTCTTTCCCGTGCTAATTCGAGTAGCTAGCTTTTGCCCCCTCCGCTGAAGTCCAGGAATATTCCCTGCGAAAATCGATTGCTCGGCAATTTATAACCCCTTCGAAGTGTATCAAGAACTTTTGTGTATCCCTTCCGGCTTCGCTCTTCTCTTTCTTCTCGAGTTAGTACTCCTCGAACAAGCCATCCAGCTCATCCAGCTCCACATCCTCCGGCCCTCTCGCGTCCCACTCGTCGAACATCATCTTCTCGTCCAGCGGACTGCTCTCGTCCTCGTCCATAATCACATCGTCAAAGTCACGTTCCTGCTTGATCCTAGCATCTCTCCTGAGTCCAATGATATCGATCGCCATCGGCTTCGCGAACGGCGAACTTAGAATTGACAGGCCGATACTACCCTCTCTTAAACCCCGTGCCGGAGTGGTATGAGCGGTACCGAACAACGTCGCAGCAGCTTCAGAACTCTTCTTGGCTTTTTCTTCCTCGGTTTCTATCATATCCATCTCTTCCTCGCCCTTAACCTTATTTAGTGCCTCGTTTGCCTCTTCCACGTGCAGACCCCTGAGCCTCATTCCCCTCGCAGTATCTGTGAACTCCCTCTCGTCTCCCTCGAGTCTCGGAGACTGCGCGCGGCGGTTGAGATCCAGGTCTCTACCTTCCAGACTTCCTCCGGGCCCGAGGCTGTTCCCAGCGCTCGAGAAACTACTTCCTGCCGACGTGGGAAAGTCCGTCGCTGTGCCAACGGTCACGTGCTGGTTCAAGTCGCCGAGCTCGAGGTCGAGAGACAGGTCGATTTCGGGCGACGGAGATAGGGCGGCTCGTTTCCGGTCCTCAACGGCGCTTGGATCGTCGTCGTCCTGCGATGCGTTGCTGAGGGACGGGGAGATGATGCGCTTGGGGCCATCTTTCCCCTTTCCTACGACGGCGCGGCTGCCACCAACAACCACGGGCAGGATGTCGCTCGCGTTGGGTGCGAGTTCTTGACGGGGGCAGGTGGTGAGGTAATAGAACACCTTGCGCGGGTGGATGGGGATGAGCTCCTTCGCGACGGGGCAGGGTGACAGCGCGGTCCAAGGACGACGCATGTACGATGCTAGACGGGAGGAGAGGAGAGCCGGAGCGTTTGCCGAACTGTAACATAGGAGCGTCAGTTTAATGGAGACGGGACGAAGGGAGATGGAACGTACGTGGCTACTGCATCGTAGCTCGTTGCAAGCACGGCAGCCAGCTCTTTGATCAAGTGCGGTCGGTTGCCCGTCTTTTCGAGCTGCTCGAGCACGCCAACGACCAGATCATCGTTTATACCCTCCTTGTCGATCTTTGTCGCGTGCGAGGGGCCTGGCGAAGGCGGCGGAGTGTGGTCGTAGGTATTGTTCCTTCCGCTGCTCTTGGGGCGATCGGCGAAGGTGACGGTTTTGGGTGTTATTGGGATCGCGGAGGACGGAGCTTCTACGGGCGACGTTGCTGAGCCGGACGAAGCCGTATGCGACCGTTTAACTCGTTTCGAAGGGTGCTGTGGCGAGTCGTCGTCCTGCGAGGGCCTCGAGATTGAAGGGCGGTGAGCTCGGGAGGTGCTGGGAACGTGTATTCCCAGGGCCGGCAGCGACAGCGACTTTCGACGGGTGTTGTATGGCATGGCGACTGGGACTGCGCTCGCAAGCACTGTGGCATGGAAGAGAAGACGGTGATGGGCGCTGTGGAGTGGTGAGGCCGAGCAGAGGTGGATCAGGAGCAGCAGCAACAACAGCAGCAGCGTGGAGACAGCCGGACGGGCAGAACAGCAGGTAGCACTGCTCGGGATCGGGATTGTTGTCTGGAGGAGGAGGAAAAAAGGCAAGAATGCAGGTGAGATGGGCTGGGGTGGTTAATTGGCCGGCATCTGGCGTAAGGAGGTGCGTTGGAATGCAGATGCAGACGCGCGAAGCAGACGATGGCGACGGATGGGGGGATGGGGGGATGGGGGGATGGATGGAGACACGGTAGCCTTGGGGGGCAATGGCTGCAGATTCCCATCTGGGGCTGTGAGTGGTTGGCAGCTAGGGACAAAGCTTGGAACAGGGGCTGGCATGGCTGGGAGCAGCAAACATCACTCCATGGGCTGCGGGGGGAAAGCAGGAGAGGTGCGGTTGGTGTGGGTGGCCACTAGCCCGCCGCCGGGTGGTTCTGGTCGAGTTCGATACCTTCCTCTCCCTCTCCCTCCTGGCCTCGTGTGCGTAGTGGCGGTCGCTTTGGCTCGGTCTGACCGCCTCACCGCCTTGACCGACGCTGCACCTTTGGCCCTGGCCTTATTGGCTCGTCATGCTGGTACAAGTAATATCCTGTCCCGGTAGCCACCGACGCCAAGATTATTAATGCCGCGACTGCCACTCGACCTGCGCAGATATATATAATAATGACGATGCCACTGTGCCCGCCGACACGCCGCGTCGACCCTCTGAGCCTTTCGCGTCTCTCGTCATCGCCATCGCCATCGCCATCGCCATCACCCTCATGCTCGCGACTCGAAAAGCTACGTGCTCTACATACCCTTCGCATCGACTGCCGGCCGTCGACCAGCTTTTTGGGATGGCTCCGAGCCGAGGAAGCTGCCAGATCGGCCGGCCGCAGTGTTTGGAACGCTGCAGATGCTGCCTGCGAGGGCCCTGATGCAGGCGGGAAACTCTGCTATGTTTGTGTCATATCAGTCGCGCCGGTTGCCTGGCCACGGGAACCGTCGGTTGTCCATCGACAGCAATCCAGCTGCCTGCCATATAGTCCAAGGGCTGCACACCGTCCCGTAAGGTGACCCCGTCCACTGCATCGTTTGCATCTCGTAAAAGGAGGATCGCCCTGAGCTAAAAAGCAACGTCGCATGAGTGAACCTGCTCCCCGCCATTACCGTAAGAGGGTGCATTTCTCGGCCATAATAAAACAATAGTATGGTTACGAACTTAAAATGACACGAATCATACACGGATCCGACTGTCGTCGGTCGTGACACATGCACCCGTGAGACAGCGTAGTGCGCCCTTTAAAGGGAAGCATATGAACTTTCGTCGGTTTATATCCTGGCACGCGACAGTAAAAAAATAGTGAAAGGCGCGGGTATATACTCGAAGCGAGTCCATACCTCGGGTGACGGCCGGCAGAATGTGAATCTGTCGCCGGATTTAGCTGCGACTTGGATGCTGACGGGCCGCCGTTCGTTCCTTATCATGTTAAATCACGAGCAGAAAAAAGTTTTGTTGGTGCTTTGCTTGGGCGCGACAGGGATGCAAGCTTGGAACCGGCCAGGGGTGCGGAAAGCCAAGGCAAGCCAAGTAGCCTCTAACAGAGATCCTTGGCGTTCGGGAAATGTAATTCCACCGTAGGGTTTAGACCGGGGGTCCCTTAGCGGGGCCTTATGCCAGTTCGCTTCATTCAAACGCGGCCGTGACACCTAGCCCATCCCTGTACCTGCACCCCCGATGAGCGACCTGGCGGGAAAATTTGATGAAACCAACTGTTCGCAACAACCTCAAATGTAGCAAGTCTTCTGCGCGGAAATCTATGGTTGCTAGCCCCGAATAGCGCTGTTGCCTGAGTGCGCTCCACCGTGAGCATTGGGTTCTTAATGGCAATGGGCGACGAGCTCCCTTTCCCATTTCCATCCGCCTTCCGACACCAAGCGGGCGGAACCTCTGGATGGAGGGGTAGATGGGCGGGGCTAGCAAGTTGTTAGAACACCCAAGCCTTTCCTTTCCAATTGCCCAATCGAATCCCTAAAAATGGTTGTTGTCCAGCTTCTGGGCAAATCGATTGAAGCATCAGTGCGCACTAGGGGTTTGAGCTCGGCCGAATTATTACTAGCTCTCAGGGGGCCAAAAGTCTTAGAGGTGTAGCTAGAGCTCCCCAAGCCAGAACAAAAACTAAGCACGGTTGACCAGTCGGGATCGTGTAAAATATCCGCCTGCCGAAACTTGAACTCTCCTGAGCTATCCCATCCACGAGTCCAGATCATAGTCCATTGATGCGCCACTGCCGTCTCTTCTACTCCTGAAAAATGCTATCGTACTCGTGACGGGAACATGTTTCACTGCGAACGAAAGCGGATTTCCATGTGGAAATGATGGAAATAGATTAACCATAACCGACTTGCAAGGGACAAGGTTTATTGAGCTGTGTTGTGCTCCTAGTGAAACTGTCAGCTGGAATTGCGTCGTGGGATTTATTCACAAATAATGAAATCTCACCCCAAAAAGGGTCCACGCGAGCCTTCACCGCGATTTCGCCCCATGTGCGACCACTGTTTGACCTGCATAGAGCTTCAAACCAGTGATGTCTGCTATGACGTTTCCTGGACGCTCTTCGCCCCATCGATAGCCGACCAAAACGAGTGATTGGCGGTAAGCATGACGCCGCGATCGCGGATTGAACACCGATCGCGGCAGGAGATCTCCGTGACGTCGAACTCCTGGAGGCTCATGTAGATCCCTCATCAACGCGAAACTGAGCAGATATGCACCATTTTTGCTAAAGCCTATTCTCCGTTGCTTATGATTTCAAATCTCTTCGTTCTGCTTGCTTTTTGGTCTTCAATTCGATCCACCATGTGGTGCCGAAATGGTACCGCTTGATGTTAGTGACCTCGAGCCCGCTTTCTTCCACGATTCGGCCAATGTCTCTGTTCCACCAGCAACCATGCTTGTCAGCATGTTGAGCCGCAGATTTATCTAACAAGCGATTCAGCCATGCGTAATGACTTCGTCCATGCTCCAATAGAAGTATTTGGCCATGATCAGGGTTGATGATGGTGCCTAAGTGCTTCAATAGCTGAACAGGATGCGGCGTGGAACATAACCCCATGGTCTGTAGAATAGTATCGAAACCGTCAGGAGGCGATACTATGGGGTTATGAGCTGATTGGGTAACGAATCTACAGTTCTTATAGTGCGGGTGAGCTTCTGTCGTACCTGTTAGCCAAAGGGATAAATACTAGAGCTTCGTTCATGCCCGACATACTCTTGAACTTCTCTCTCGTGATATCCATCATCTCGGAGCTTTGATCAAGCATCGTGATCGTCTTGCATTCTCTGAGGTCATAGTACATGGAGTTTCTGCCGGTTCCAACGCTGACCTCGAGAACGTTGCCATTTGCCTTTCGGGTTAGCCAACTTCGAAGCCAACCGAGGCCTGACCATTTCTCGACGCCATCTATCTCGAGATCGTAGTCTTTGGCTGTCTTGTTAAACCTATCGGACACATCTTCAGGGATAAGGAAGGTTTGACCATCTATGCTATCGCTTGTCAGTGCAACGTAGCCGAGTCGTCCAATGGCTGAAACTATGGTTATTCCAATGCCGCTGATGACCCAGAACCTTGGGCCAAATGACTTCCTGGGTAATGCTTGAGTAGCGTGCGGGTTTATGCTTCTTCTAGGCGGCGGTCGATATTGTGGCATGCTAGACTGCTTATTAGGAGTGCTTTTGGGCCCCGGACCGGTAGAAGATCGAGGGCCTTTCTTGATATTGCTGCCTTTACTCATAGTTTTGAAGGTTTAGAATAGCTCAAACTGCATTGGTGAGAGGCATGTGCATTGCATGATACAAGACCCGCATTTAACACTCTCTTGTGTGATAAGTTTATTGAAGCGTTGAAATAAAAGAAAGTAGAATTATTGGATTACTCGTTCGGAATTTTCGAGGTGAAACAGCTTATATCCATCTGATGAAAGCTCCATTTTGGAACTAGTCCAAATTCGGCGACTGCATCGTTCATGCGCACAGCTCCGCATCTTCGGCTGAGGTCCATCCACGAATTTTTGACGTCTTCAATATACCTTATTTCAAGCCCCATCAAACAATCTACACAGCATCATGGACCAAGATTTCGATCCCTTGTCTCGGCGACGCTCAAGATCGCCTCGAAGCAGCTCATATAGCAAGCATCATCGAGAAAGGTCTCCGCGCCCACACAGTCACCATCATCGAAGCGATAACAGACGAAAGTATTCCCCGCGGTTAAGTACCGCACGAAACCTTCCATTCAATGCTCCACAACTCTCCAAAACCGACTTCAACGCCTTTAAGATGCTATTTGCGAGCTATCTAGATATCCAGAAGGGATTGATACTGGATGAATTGGACAAAGTGGAGGGAAAGGGCAGATGGAAGAGCTTCATGAGGAAGTGGTAGGTGCTTCATACTTCCTCCACCCCTATAATATTCAATTCGACGCCATCAGAGGCTAACATTCGGAGGAACCGTGGAGAACTGGCAGAAGGATGGTACGACCCCTCTACACGACAGAAAGCACTTGAATCGTCGACTACAGCTTCTCAGAGCATATCTCGGCGGCGCTCATCCCCTAGCTACGGCGACTCTATACAGAAAAGAGAACAAACCTTATCTAATAGCGAAGACGACGGTCCAGGACCGTCTCTCCCAGACAACCCAAGACAGTCGAGACACGGTCCCGCTATACCTACGATGCAGGACCTGGAGCTAAAAAGAGGTATACTACATCCACCGTTTAGAGAAAGATCCGCTTCTAATAAATCATAGAACTTGCTGCGGATGATTTGGAAGACATGCGTACGGCTCGCCGCCTAGAACGCCGCGCGGACTCCAAACGCGAACAGCAGCGCCTGGAAGAGCTACAACCCCGCGCAGAGCCCGGGACGCGGGAGCGCCAATTAGAAAAGAAAAGAGAGCTCGCGGCTTCCAACCGCGCTTTCGCGGTCTCAAAGGGAGGGGGAGATGGAATGGCGGAAGTAGGAGAGGCGGATTTAATGGGCGGAGGAGATGAAGATGGCGTTGAGGGGTTCAAGAGGCAGAAAATGGTGATGGAACGGAAGAAGAATGAGAGGGAGATAAGAAGAGAGGAGATACTAAGAGCGCGTAAAGAGGAGAGGGAGCAGAGGGCCCAGGAGTTTCGAGAGCGAGAGGAACGGACCATGGCAGGATTAGTTGAGTTAGCTAGGAGGAGGTTTGGGTGATTTGTAACTCATTTTAGTTCATTAGATAGAAAGTTTGGAAGTATATCTCAATCCAAGCTGCAAGGAAGATAAATATATATGAATGTTTATTATGGTTTACCGCATGTTTAGTAAGGAATCGAACCAAGATATAAACAGATATCGAAACTGTATCAAATGATGACCGGTTCGAATAAACTTCTTAAAAATTATATCAAATTAAGAAGCACTCAAGACAATAAAACTCCGAACCGGAAAGCCATTCCGATCTTCCCAAAACCAATATCAACACTTGGCCACCTTTCCTATCCGACTCACCCGGTACCTCAAAATCCTCATCCAATCACGGCACTTCCCCCACACCTACCTATCGCAACGCGCCATGACACTCCAATCGATCCCATCCAGCTTTCTGACGCACATCTGCATCCCAGCCACACATCAACGCATATGCAACAACCAATCAAGCTACGCGACAGAGGAAAAATACACGGTAATCATGACGACACGAACAGGACACGAAATTGACACGACGGCGAAAAAACAGGATGGATGGGTGGGGGGAGGCGAATACAGAAACTCATCGGTGGCACTCGTAGGGTTTAGTGCCAAGGCCGGCAGAATTCTGCTCTGCGGGTTCGGTCGGGTGTAAGGCAAGTCTGGAGTGCAAGGTAAGCTGAGAAGATGACATGGAGAACAAGCTTCTTCCCCGTACATAATTGGCGGCAGTTTTTGAGCTGGTCAGTTAGCGGTGACAGAAAGGTTAAGAAAAAGAGCCGATAGGAGGATTAGCTGTAGAGAGCTTGTAATCATGCATGTCGCGCGGACACAGCCACCGTAGGAATTTTACGTCTTACCGTAGAACTTTGACCGCCGACGGCGTGTAGGGGTAGACAGTGGGGATTAAGGACTCGGATTCTGGGCCTTGTCTGGCCTTGGGCCGCTGTGTAATGACCCGCTCGCTAGAAATTCTTTTGCAGGCCTCGCTATATTCGCTGGGGGCCCTTCCCTTAAATCGTCAGACGCAATATGAGGACCAACGCACGAGTAATTTAGGATCTTTGCACACCCTATCTCGAATAATGAATGACGGACAGGGTTGTGTTTCGTCTGGATACGACTTTGACCCACCTGAGCCGTGCCCTTTTCTCTCTTCCTTCTCGAAGCAGAGGCGAATCACGTTTCCATGTTTGTCGTGCGCGAAGGATTTTGACGGAAACAGAGGGGTCGGAAGCGGGCGTGGTGTGCCCACAGGAATCTGCCCTGTCGTCGCATTCGCATTTGCACGCAGGGCCGTTCGCCAATCCTACCGTCCTCCATGATGCGCGCTCTGGTGTCAGCTTTTGCGCATCCACGCCGCGGTCGGGCGTAGAATGATGGACGGACTCTATGCATGTCGACACAAAATGGCGCGGTAGCGGCGTGGGATGGGTATGATGGGTGTGTAATTTGGGTGCGACACTTGTGGTTTATTTTTATTTGCACCCTCCTGCTTTGCCATTTTTGGATTTCGGTGTGGTGCAAGCAAGACGCTGGTAGGTCAAGGCCAGGCCAGCGCAGTCACATATATTATCCATCCAGCTCGGCGGGTTGATCGACGTGATATCTGGCGTCTCCTTTTCGCCGGCAACGGTATCTGGTGGGTAGAAAAGGCGCCGCAAGATCGTACGTATCGAGCACCTTTGGATGAATGGCGGTATGCGTACTCGCCGGAGTGCATAAATGGAAACGCAGATTGCTTCGATAGGCTGCGCATAAGGCTTGAGACGGAGGGGACCGAGCATGTGATAGTCGTGCTCCGTATCGCATCTCCTGGTGGCCAACAAGGCTGCAATATGCGGAATGGAGGGACTGCTGCCTGGAGGCAAAGAACTATACAATGTCGCGACTCGCTGCTGGGGTAAGGCGTGGATAGGCTGGCGAGCTGAACAAGTCTCGCTTTTCTGCGGTCATCCGATCACGAGTGTTTGTTTCCATCCCACTCTTTCCCGAATGCGCGCTTGCATCTGCTGGTTGAGGCTGCTTTCCAGTCCTGTGAGATCCCGAGGGGGTTTGTGCTTGTCTGCGAGGTTGCTGGTATGGGGGGAGTTTGAGCGAGTTTTTGCGACCGCAGAATAAGTGGGAGCCTTTGGCAGCATGAAGCTTGGCGCGAGCGAACACTTTGTTCGCCATGGCCTGATTATCTCACTGTGACATGCCAGTCAAGAATAATTCTGGATGTAGAAGAGAGGAATATCATTTGCGCAAGAATGAGGCTGGTGGAGTATTTTGTCAAAGTTGGAGGATGTCGTAATATTGGGGTTGGCGGAGGATGAAGATTGCTGAGGCCGGAAGGAGTGATGGCAGATGTTAGTTGGTATCTGGCGACCCTCGCTTGTGCCCGGCGGGCTTTGCCCCTAACTCACTGGCCCGGTCGGAAGGGGCTCGGGCTAGGCGTGCTGCCAAGCCGGGATAAAAGCGGCGGGCGGCGGTGATGAGGCTCATCCAACCTAACAGCCCGCTGATTGGATCGCGACCCGATTCGGCCCTTGTTTTTGACTCACCCCTTTCCGGCGGTCATCACTTCGCATCCCTGTTAATCATAAAGCAGCAGCCGGATCCTGCGATGGCTATAAAGAGACGCCTTCCCCCCGACTTTCTTCCAACCCCCCAAAGTCCGAGAGACCGATTACTACGGCCCCTCATCCCCGTCCGCTCCTCCTCTCCTCTCCCCCACCAACATCGTCATTTCTGACGGGAAATCGCCTGGAGCTCCTTCCTGCGATTTCCATCTCCATAATTTTAGAGGCGCCGGACCAAGAGAAATAAAAACCTTGAAAAGCCCGTCATTTGGTTGCGCGGATTACTTAATCAACCTATCCTGTCCTTACTCTCCAACTCGATTTGACTTTAGCGACCTCCAAACACTCTTACCCCACAATCCATTTCCTCCATCCACAACAATACTACCAACCCATCCACTTACTCACTACTCGACATCACAAATTAACAATAGTCATTGATCACACCGTGCGCCACTGGTGATTGATAGCTAGGTCGAGTGACACTTGGAGGGGTGAAGCTGTTGGTAGAGAACAAGAAGTAGAGAAGCAAAATAGCAGTTCGCTGCTGGGGACACATTCGCTTGTTCATCTCCTGCAAACGGTACGAAACCTTCAACACCACAGGCCGGCGATCGGAATTTGCGACAAGTCTAGTTCCTGCGCAAACGATTTCCGACCGCCCTCTCTTACTCATCGCTCTCGAGCCTGTTAACTATAAACAACGCGAGCCACCCTCTAACATCAATCTCCAGACAGACTGCAAGCTATTTGCTATCACTTCTTCAAATAGACCTCATCGTCTAGGATCCAACTTGGTCATCAACAGCCACCCAGCATGGATTCTCTCACGACTCACCCGACAAACGCGCTACAGGCCAAGGCCTTCACTGCACCCACGTCGCTCTCTTACCCCGGTGGAGCTGGCGATCTTACGCCACCATCTGAAAAAGAAGGTAACAATCAGGCAAATGGGTCCATGAATGGTCAGCAGAAGTCCGGAGGGAATGCCGGCATAGAAGGCAATGGGGTGACACCCACTACCCCCGCTGCGACTCCTGGTGCTGCGACGACGGGCGTGAGCGGAATTATTCCAACCTTGCAGTGAGTATGACCCTACTGCCTCTTAAATATTTTGAGGCTTAATGCATGTTTTAAAGAAACATCGTCGCCACGGTCAACCTCGATTGCCGCTTGGATCTCAAGACGATCGCTCTTCATGCAAGAAACGCTGAATATAACCCAAAGGTACTGACAATATGCTCTCAGAGCTGTAGTTGACCTGGTTTATGCTAAATTTTAATAGCGTTTTGCTGCGGTTATCATGCGTATTCGCGATCCAAAGACTACTGCGCTCATATTTGCTTCTGGCAAGATGGTCGTGACCGGCGCAAAATCCGAGGATGATTCTAAGCTTGCCTCTCGCAAGTATGCTCGTATCATTCAGAAGCTCGGCTTCAATGCCAAGTTCACGGACTTCAAGATTCAAAACATTGTTGGCTCTTGCGACATCAAGTTCCCCATCCGTCTTGAAGGTCTTGCTAGTCGCCATCACAATTTCAGTTCTTATGAACCTGAGTTGTTCCCTGGTCTCATATATCGCATGATCAAACCTAAGATTGTCCTCCTGATTTTCGTAAGCGGCAAAATTGTCTTGACCGGCGCCAAAGTTCGCCAGGAAATCTACGATGCCTTTGAGTTGATCTACCCTGTGCTTCAAGGTGAGCGTCACATGAAAGTCCCTTCGCATGGACATGTTTTCTAATTTAATCCTTCTAGACTTTCGCAAGATCTGATCACGCATCGCATTTTGTCTTGCACGGCCGGATCACTCTATTGCAGGCGCACAACATTTTCTATTCTTCTGTACTAATACTGGAAACACTTTTATTTGATGGCGACATGACACTTTTGTTTTACACCCTGGAACGGTATGCAAGATGATCATTGGAGTGCTGATTGCTCTTCGGAATGGCTCTTGCCTCTACCCTTTCTACTCCTCTCCTACAGTCGACCTCTGCGGTTACTTTGTGCATTTATACGGCGTTCAGTTCTGGAAGAGGAAAGGTTGCTTGATACACCCACCTGTTAATGGTCATAGAGCAGTCGTTTCGAAAAGTTCGATTCGGCTCCCATAGGCGGAGTGCGCGCTGGCCGATCAGTGCCGCCTATTTCTTTTCCTTTGATAATTGCTGTTCGACCTTTATCCTCTGCCTTCACGGAGACACGAGAATAGAGGCTTATTTGAAAAAGCTAGTCTGTGCGATGGAAAGTTTGAAAGAGATAAAAAAGGGGACGAGAGAAACGGTGCGGCACGGTTGATACCACTACAATTGCTTGTTTTTCGGTAGCATATACTCCGCTTGGAGTCTGCAGAACCCACTTTGCGATGACGGACAGAAGACGATGGAAAATACAAGTTGATGGAAGGCAGGAGATGTTTTAGACTCTCGAGCTCGACTCAACAAAAATTCTAGATGATGGTAGTGCAGTAGCTTTCGATAGATAGCAATCCAAGCCATCATCCACTAGACTGTGCCTCAACATAAGCTCTAACAATGTGATACTCGATACTCACCTTCGTAGACATGAAGTAAAATGATACATCTTCGTTCTTTACTATGCCGCCATGAGAGGTTCTCTACCAGGAAGTCTCGTTCAAGGTTCGTCCCTCTCGTTCATGGCAAAATACCGATGCGAGAACTCTTACCGGTTCATCCACGACAAATGTTAAGATCGCACTACCGCATCTCAACCTGTTGTACTCTATGCCCGCTCCTCATAACACACCATCCCTTCTCAGCTCCTCGTCCAACAACATCCCCTTCCTCCCACCACGACTTCCGTCGCCTCTTCCCCACTCTTCCTCATCAACCTCATCTCTCCACCTCCACAGGTCCCTTAACTTACTTTCCAATCCTTCCTCCACCCTCCCCTCTAGAATTTTCACAGCCATCTCCCCAATCACCGGGAGGAACTTAAACCCATGTCCACTCCCGCCTCCTGCGAAGAAACACCTCCTCCCGTACGGCCGGACAAAGTCGACGAGGAAGTCTCCGGACGGCGTGTCGGCGTACCAGCAGAGTCTCGATTCGTGCCAGGGCAGGGAAGATAGCGACGGGGAGTGGGACGTAAGGAACGAGCGAAGGGCGTGGTCTGCTTCTGAAGGGAGATGGTTAAGTGGCGGAGCTGGTAGGTGGATCTGCACGCTTTCAGTAGCGTCTGTGGAGGTTGGTTCCGTGTCTTGGACGGTGACTTTGTTGGCGTAGCCCCAGCCGTGTCGGGCGACTTTGAGGGCTGTGGATGGTGCTGGCGTCGAGCTGTCGTCGGAGGCGATGGCCTTGGCGGGTGGGATGGAAAACATCCCCGTTCCTAGATCGAGTAGGACGGGTCTACCTCTAACCTTCCGCGCTTCTTCGCCGGCCGGCACATGGATGTAGGCTATTGCTTGGCCTGAGGCGCGGATGCGGTTGCATAACGATCGGGGGAGGAGTAAGGGCGCCCATCCGCCTGCTGCAACGATGGTCAACTCTGCGGAGAGGTCGAGGCCAGAGGATAGTACGGCGCCGGTGATGCTATGGCCTGTTGGGGTGGAAGGCGTACGGGTAAAAAGAAGACGTGAGGCCTTATCGTGGATCCATTTCACCTCGCCTTTGCCGCTTTGCTGACGGGATTGGATTTGAGAGGCAACGAGGGAAAGTAAACCTTCCATTGCTCTCCCAGCGTCTGCCCAGCCGGATGTCGGGTTTAGATATCCTATTGTACCTACGTTTTCCGCGCCGCCTCCAGCTGCTGCGCTTACCTGCTCTGGAGTTTCCAGGATACGAATTCGGTCTGCGTTGCCGCCTATCCACTGATGCTCTTGGAGGGATAGTACGTTCTTCAAGCTTCCTTCATAATAGTACATGCCATCCAAATTATTGGCCGCAGATGACACGGTCACCATGAGACCTTGCTGGTAGTATATCGGTTCTTTGCCGAAGGAGCTGCAGTCTCCGACTGCGTAGTTACCTGTGAGTGCAGCCGCGCTGCAGGCGGAGGTAATGGCCCGGGCAGAGAGGGATGATGAGCCAGAAGCATACGGCCAGCCTTCTCGCCAGAGTGTTTGAGCGCGAAAGGCGAGTTCTGCGTAGGCGCTATTTGCATAATCTGGCCGAATGATACGCGAGACGTCGAAGGAGGCGGGGATTGGAGGTCGGGGATTACTGGTTGCTGGGGTAGATGTGTGGAGTGGAGAGGGCAGGTAGGGGTCGACTATTGTTATGCTCGTGTGGTCATATCGAGAAGATGAAAGGAGGGCGTGTGCGGTTGATACTGTGGAAGGAGTTAGTGTTGCTGGGTTGTGAAATTTTGGAAATGCTTTTCTAGGAATGGATAGAACTAGGAATATAGTAGGCTGAAGACAGGAAAATATGTAATAAATATCTTTCCCATAGTAGTACTCCTGTGCTTCTTCTCAGTTAACTTTCAGAAGGGAATTTCATCTTTATTCTGAACGGTGAAATTGGGGGCTTCTTGGAAAAGGAAACATTCAATTGTAAGATTTGCAATATGCACCAGTACCAGCTCCTTTGAATTAGATCTACAGGTGGTAGTAGCTTCTCCTGGCAATTGTTTTCAGGTTACAAGTCTTTAGGGCTTTAAAACAAAATAAACTCTACGAGAGAAGCCAAGAAAGTCCACTTACATCCGAACACTCCTGCGCCAAGAATCAGGATACTTTCCGGTGGGTTGTTATCCATATCGACTACAATCGCATGAGAGTTCTAACGATCGCCTTCATGAATTTAGTTGATACTCATCGCTCGGTCAGGAAACTCGGAACATCCATGACTAATAAAGTGGAGCTTCGTTGAGGGGTTAATGGTAATATAGTGGGGGACTCTCCTCTACCCACGCACGAGAAACAATTCTACCAAACGTCAAACCTACGAATAGCATGTTTGTGGGATTGATAAGCATGAGAAAAACATTTGCCACAAAAAAAACATCGTCGTCCCTCGAGTGAATGGTCATACCCAAATTACTCAAACAAGCCTAGCGCCAGGTCCAACGCCAAGAAAGTAAAGCATTGGCTCGCGAACCACCTTAAAGCTATGGCTTCGTTCGAACTCTGAATGCCATCGCTGCCTCGATGGATTCGTCAACTTTATCGACCTCACATTCACCATGCTTGTTCCCGGCCGCGAGATACTGCAGCGGGCAGCTCGCTCGCGGCGCTGGGCATTGTTAGTCTATCTACCTACATTCCTCTTCCTCTTGTACTTTTTCGGGCCAACAACATACGACACCACTCTCCGCATCATCCACACGTCGCCCTTTTCCTACGAACGACAGGTTGAAAACTATGACTTCCATCCTACAGAGACAGAATTAAATTGCCTCGCCGGCACGTTACCCTTAAACGCCTCCACCCCAAATCCTACGAAACTCGAGCCCATACCGAAGACAGTCCATTTCATATGGGGTTTAAAGGAAGGAAAAGGCAGCCACGCTAGATTCGGATTTATAGAGTACCTATCCATCCGCTCAGCAATTGTGTCTCTGCAGCCAACTAAAACCATAATCCACCACGCCGCGCTCGACAAATCTTCGCCTTGGTTCCGGAAACTAGAAAAACACTTAACCCTCGTCCACTACGACCCTGCCACCGACCCTATACTTTCCAAAACCGCAAGCTGGCAGGCCGCGCATAAAGCCGACCTGTTACGACTAGACATACTGAAACGAGAGGGCGGGATATACCTCGACCTCGACGTCCTATCCCTCCGACCGTTTGACGCTTTACTCTCCGGCACGCGAGACGTGGTGATGGGCCACGAAGGCGGGAATCGCGCGGGTATGGCCAACGCTATAATCGTCGCGCGACCTAATTCCGCTTTTATAAATCGCTGGATAGATACATACTCCACCTTCTCCCCGAGCTCGGAATGGAACTACCATTCTGTTACTCTTCCAAAACAAATGGCGAAAGACCATCCAGATGAGATCTGCGCACTCCCTCCAACGGCGTTTTTCTGGCCGACGTGGACGTGGAGGCATGTAAGGTATATGCATGAGAAATTGGACAAAGAGACAGCGAGGGGGGTGGAGAAGGAGATCGAAAGATTAAAGGGTGCGCTGGTAGAGGGGCAGTTGGCGTACCATGCGTGGAGTCAGATGGCTTGGGGGAAATATTTGAGTGGCTTGACGCCGGACACGATAAGAGCGGAGGATACGAGGTTTAATATTTTGATGAGAAGGTTTTTGGAAGATTAAAAGTGTTGTGTGGATTGGCGTGTGCGGTACGGTCTACTGGTGACCATTCTCGAGCCTCGGGGCTTGGGTTTGACTGGAGTTTCTGTGGCTCGGTGGGTATGGTCGTCTATTGGCTCCTTTGGTTGGGCAAAAAGGTAATGTTTCTATGGATTGTACATTACGATACCCATAGCTCGCGATAGCGAGACTAGCATTTTAGATTGTATGCTTTAGCAGAACAAATAATGTGGTTTTTGGCCGAATTGTGAAATACCCAAAAGAGACACTCAATTACCTAAACGCGCCGAGGGGTATAATGCCTACTCGAATGAAAAACCGAATTCCCGTCCAGATTCTCAAGAAAACCCACCAGAAGGAATATCAAATACCTTCTCCCAGTTCTTCTCCCCTCCCTTATTCGTATCTTTCTTCATGTCAAGCATAACAAACAACCTATTCTCAGCGCAGAACCCTCCCGGCTTCGCAATCACCTCTTCCTCCACATACTGTCCATTTCCGCCCTTTGTCTTCCCATCCTTCTCATCATCATACCTCCATACCTTCCTCTTCACTTTCTCCCCTGGCCTGTCAAACTTCCTAGGATTCCAGCCGGGATACGCAATCTTACTGAAAACCCACTGAATAGTGATAAAAAACCTCTCATATCTAGTCACGAACGGAATCCAGGAGAAACCGACGGGCTTGTATGCCACTCTCACGAAGGGATTCATATACACGCCTCTGTCTCCACCAGTGCTAAATTTCGGCTCGAGAATCTTGGCAAACTTAGCGTTTATATCCGCATGAATAAGACAACATTCAGAACTCTCTATAAACGGTTCTGTCGCACCCCGGAACTTCACAGGAGATGTAGCGACTCGTTTAGCGGGCTGGAACGGGCGTGCGTCGAACGCGGCTATGCCGCTCCAGCAGGAAGATACTCTTACGGCATCTTTCCCCGCTAAAACATCGTCCCTCGAGCGAGAGGTTCCAACGGGTGCGAAAAATGGGTATACCATGTAGCCTGTTTGATACCCGTCGAGATCCCTGGTTGCGAAGACATCGTAGAACATTGCGTAGCGGTGGAAATCTACACCGCATGCGCCGAGGTAGTTGGCACGCTGAGTGGTGAGGTCGAGGTTTGTGGAGAAGAGGAGGTGCAGGGCATCGACTGGGTTGAAATACACGTCGTTGAGGAAGAGAACGCGGTCGTAGGTGGTTGTTGCGTGCGAGAACGCTCGATATGGTGGTGTAGTTGGAGGAGAGAATGTGGGGTCGAGGGGAAGGAGTGCTCGGTTGCGGACTTCAGCTAGGTAGGAGATTCGTTTTACATGCTTTGAGCCATCGGGGAGCGTTATCCGAGAGAAATCCTCGAGGCCTAGGTGGTCCCCTGTGACGATGGAGGAGTTACCTAGTGACGAATCAGTAAAGTTTCATGAGATTTGGAGGGGAAAAACGTACAAGAGGTACGGGACTTCAAGTCTCGAAGGGCCTTGATCGTGCCCGAGCCGCTATCGTTCTCATATACACTTAGGAATACATTCTCCTCGCCCAGAAGGTCTATTAGCTCTAGGACTGATTTGCCCCATGCTCCGCGAATCATGTCTTCTCGAACAATATTCGTAGCAATGAAGACCTTTTCGTTGTTGAGATTGCCTCTCCCCGGCTGCTTGGAAGCTGCAATAGCCTTCCGCAGATCATGGTAATGCTTTGGAGGATCTTGATAGGACGGCTGGAATATTGCTCTTATGACTGATAATGCTAGTATTAGGCCAATCATTGTAATAACAACCCTAACTGCGAGTCGTAGCTTCGGCCACGAGGCTCGTGGTCGGTCTGCAAGTCCAGGCACGAAACGTCCACCCTGCCGTAGTACCGCATGTGTCAAGCGGGATGCCAGGCGCGCGGAACGCGTGGCAGCCCTTATATACCATTTATTTCCTGCTCTTTCGGCGTACACAACGTTACTATCATTGTAGAGTGGAAGATCTTCAGAATCGGAGGACGTTCGAGAGAGAAGGTTGTGGGTTTCGGGTTTCTCGTTAATGTCCATGTCGTTCGTGGGTGCTAGGTATCAATTGTTCGTGCAAGACCCCATAGAGGTACAAGTCTCTCAATCAGCCCGATTCCAAACGGTCATGAAAGATCTTTCTTCATTGACAAGAATGCGCAGTTTGAGGACGAATGCAAGGCGACAGCTTTCCAACTGCAGGGGCTAGGAGGATAGTAACGCAATCGGACCGAAGCTGTACTTAACAAGGGTTATAGGGAGAAGGTTATAGTAAGAAGTAATGATACAGGCAAGGGCTCTAGTATAGAAGCGTAGAACGAGTGAAAGTCTTAAGTCATAGTAGATAGAAAGAGTGAAGCTGGCAAGAAGAGGAGGAGCGATGGGGCTGAAGGAGGCTTGGAGAACCCGCCAATCGAAATATAGACCTTTGCAGCCCCGAAGTCCAGTAGCAAACCATGGCAGAACCCAGCTGTAGACGTATTACTTCGCGTCATGGACGAACTAAAATAGCGGCATGCATCAGGAGAGCTAGACATGGCTGGTAATTAATTTAACTGCCGGGAAGGCGCGATGATCGATAATTTCCATAGGGAGACAGACATGCAGCGGCAGTTCCTGCGGGCAGAATTCCCGCAGCTGCACGTCCTTAAATGGGTTAGTGCGCATAGCCTTAAAACGCCATAACCTCTGGCGGTAAACTAGCTCTTCACGTTCCTTTCTGACAATCGAGACGGCGTAATGCCAATATTTTCCATAGAACTAGAATGCCTTCTCATTGATCTGTATGCCGTATTTTACTGTGTTCATACACCTACCCTCTCCTAGAACTGCACCTGCATCGACGACAGCCGAGCAAAAAGCACAGAGCGCGTATCTATTTGATATTATCAGGACTTAAAGGTTCTTCTCACGCGCAAGGCCTGCCTAAATCACGTTTGCTTTAATTGTTCTGTTGGATAGATTGACCCGTGCACAAAAGAACAATGAAGAAAATCAAGAAGCTTCGCGAATGTTGCCAGAATGTTGTCAAACCCAGGACTTCACTTGCATCTCCCACTACACTTCATCATGAACCTCGCTAATATGTTTCTTTGTGTACAAATAGTTCGGGTCATCCTTGTCCTTCTTAGGCTTAATCAAGAGGGTTGCCATGAGGATCATTAGGATCATTCGGGCCCAGACCAGCGGCTTCGCGATGCCTTTCCTCTTGCAAGGCCTCCTTGATGCGGTTTCTTAAATCCTCTAGATCCTGACATCCCGCGAACCTTCCCACAAGAACACCGGAGCCTTGATTTATGATTCTCTCAATTGCGATCGAAGTGCCCGCTCCCGCATGGCCGAGAAACTTCCCAAAAATATCTCTAGCTTGGGTACGCATGGACCAAGATAAGCTGCCCTTTTCGTTCACGCTAGCAGCACCCTCATAAGTAAAGCAACCTCTTCCACTATCGATATCAGAATCAGGTCCGATTGGAGTACGCTCGCCGACTATATCGTAGCCGATGATCATTCCTCCCTTCTGATTTGCAAGCATGCGGAGATTTGCATCGCTATAGGGGCCGTACTTATTGGCGAACTTCTCTGCCTCAGCCTCGAATTCTTGAAAGTTCTTGTGTGTTCGTTAGTCATGGCCCACAAGAATTCGGCGACCCGAACTCACCCTCCTTTTTCGGCGCATCATGTCATTCATTTGAGCTAGTGAAGCAAGAAAAGGAAATTCTTTCGCGGATATCTTCCGGACTATCCGTAAAGCCAGATGTCAACATCCTAAGGTCATGGTTAATTGGATATACTGTTTTACTTACAGCTAAAAACAAGCCTTTCCTCACTATCCGACTCAGCTGCATTGCTTGGACCGGTAGTGGCGGTATTGCTTAGGGATGTCCCGGTTGCATCATCGGTATCATACGGGCCGTCAAGACGAGCAGGAGATTGGCTGATGGCTCGATGTCTCGCATCAACCCTAGCACTACGAGTTGATTGAGTTGGAGCTGCTGCAGCTGCAGCGGCAGCGATCTTAGTGCGGGATGGTCGAACTGATGTCGCTGTAGGTCGAAAAGCGGTAATGGGACGATCTATAAAACATTAATACCGATCGAAATCAGTTCACTAAGAGGATACGAAGTTAGCAGAAGTGAAGCATAGTGGCGTCATACCATCGGATGCCTTGCGTTGATTGTCACTGGTCTTACGCTGATCACCACGAGTCATGCGTTTTCCTGCACCTGTAGACACACGTTGCTTCTTAGAGCGTGGCCCAACTTGGGAAGGTGATCGGACATCCGGTTCTGGAGAAGTTGAGGGTTCCACCTGATAAGCAGATGACGATGGAGCAGGCTGAGAGGGAATAGGTGGCGGGGCAGTCTGCAAAAGAGAATGTGATGGAGCACCGGCACGAGAAACAAATAGTCGCTCAGCAGCAAATCTGGAGGGAGGAGCCGGCACACGCATGGAAGTGCTCGGGGGCGCTTGTGGCCGATAGAAATCTCGCGGGATGTTCACCGCAGGTCTTTCCATTTCCATAGACCTGCTGGTTTTAGCGTCATGTCGTTCGCGGTCGATCTTTGCAATAAGCCGGTCAGCAGTCTCCAGCGTGCGTCGGTAGATTTCCGCTTCGTCCTCACTATCATCCTCAGTATGGGGAGGGCGGCCTCTCTTGCGTGAGTCCGACATCTCGCTCACGTTGAGTTGTCTAGATATCGCGGTGGGTGAATGATGAAAATTCAAAAGAGAAAGAGACCACGGACATTATGTGAGGGCACGGCTTGATTTACTGGTGATGCCGTGCCGGCGTCTCAAATACGCCGATCTATATATCTATTCAACACTAGATACATGGCACATCACTGATAAGAATATTCAACATGAATTATCACGTGGAACACCTGTGTTACTAAACAATCATCTATTCATCCATCCTAAATGTCTTGAAACACAAGCAATTTCTACATGAAGGTCTTTGCAATCTTCAAACCATCAACTTCTATGGCTGACAATCGAGTCATCTCCAGCTTCAAGCATACGTCTCATTTATTTTCTAATTAGGTACATTAACGAGGATTTCTTCGACTATCCGCATTCCGTCTTCGAAATGTACGATCGCTTCGGCTTTATTGAGTTCCTAGACCACCCCAGTCCTATCTAACTGGCTGAACCTCACACATATTCCCATCAACCCAGAACCAGACTTTCTCTCGTTTGCACCTGTCGAATATCTCAGCCATCCTGTAATCGAACGGATTACGCGTACCATAGCGCGGGATACGGCGGTGATCATAGTTACCGAAATTCAACGTTGTTATCTATTATCAAACACGGTGCTGAGAGCTCACCGCAGTCGAGGTTAACTTTACGACGGTTCTACACCCAACGATAAGTTATGTTGAGGTTCATGAACCTCCCATACACTACCTCATTGAAGGATGTTGATGACTACGAGCGATCGCTCACTAAGCTTCAGAGTTGTGTATTTGTCTCCTCCTCATGTTTCTTGTAATGCATGCAGACTGTGATATCGAAGAGGTGCATCTGGTAAAATGGAACCACCAGAGTATATTCACGATCGACACAACAATTCTCTGAGATCAGAGATGGTTGATTTAGTTCGCAAGGTTGGCAGATGACTTTCAACACAGTTGTCTCGAGGCGGCGAAGCGAGCATTAAGCTCTTCTTAGATAGGGGATATCACCAGCTTCAATTTTGTCAACGACCTTCTATGTCATCTTCTTCTAACCCTAAATACTGCAAGTTCGTGAATACGGGACTTCTGTTAAAGTGGAAGTGTAGGAAATTCAAGCATGAGGACCCATTGAATTGGTCGAAGTTGTACCGGCACTGCATTAACGTAACTTGAGAGGCAAACTATCAATCCTTCTGGTAGGCCAAACTTCTTGGTTTCAGCGGTTTGTGCCGTTGGATGTCGCGGATTTTGATGATTTGCCTGAGTCGTCAGGTTGAATGGATGTGAGTTCCTGTCGAATACCCATCCAGCTAGTTTTCGCTGTCTTAGCCAACAACTGTTTAGACCGAAAGTTGGCTCCAGGGTGGTCCGTCTATCATCTTCTCTGGGATCCTTAGCGCGAACTTCTATTTCTCGCAACAGAACCTTGTTCAGAATGTCTTCAAGGTCCAGCTTGTAATCTAACTCAACTCCATCTAGGAGACTAAGTCCGATAGTTAGATTATTACGGGCGTGCCAATTTCCTCCGGAGCTGCTCGAGCTATTCATAGCAGCAGTCGCGTACGATAACCTTGAGATATGGTTGGGGGCGAGTTAATATTTGACGTCTTCCAATCAGGAATTTTCTTTGTATGTGCTTGAGCGTAGTCTAGTATGCCCCTTAATCACGTCGCTGTAAGCTTGGAAATTACCTGACTGGCTGCGACCAAAGAGTCCCACTCTACAATCAACGAAGGTAGGATTTCCGAACCGTTCGAGGACCTGCATAACAAGTAGGAAAGGCATGTTCAAGTCCATTGTCGAGGTCTTTGTTGTACGTCTTGACCTGATGAGTAATGAGCAAAGTGAGTGCGCGAATATGGAGAGAGAGAGATTATAAGTTATACCCATCAGCATCGGCGAAGAATCGAGCTGTGTATTAATATTGCCTATTGAGGGGTTGCTATACCGACAAGTTGGAGAGCACCGTTCAAGTTGACGCCTCATAAATACTGTAACTGATGTCTTTATATCTCAGTTATACTATCAGTTATTTTGATTCTCTCTGTACGATCACAGAAGTGAATATCGAACCCTCTGGAGCTTATCGGCTCCGAAATACCGACTCTCCACTCCCGACATTTCAGAACAGGATAACCGTGTGACTTCGGCCTCTATGAGCAGCCTAAGATTTCACTTGCAACTCGAGTTTGGATAAAACCTGTTACATGACGATTGTGAGCAGGAACGGAGTTGATGTATGCCTTGGCTTCCGGCGCAGAATATCGGAATAGCCTAATTGATACAATGATGAACTAGAACTGGAGGATGAGGCGTTGTTTTGATGCTTTTTAACTGAAACTTTTCTTGATCTTATCTTCCCAATTGAACTTGGAACCGAGCTTGACATCTTGCTTGGGCAAGATCAGTAAGGCATAAACGCCCATGGAATCGGTGGCATCCTCGAATAAGCCCGGGACGGTGTCTGGAGGACCCAAAACGTAGCATAGCTAGCATGCATACTTCGCTTTCAGACGCTTATTTACATTCAACATCCACTTGTCTGGTATGTTTAATTCATTTAATATCCATTGAAATGACGAACAAGTCTTGGCAAAATGGAATGTCTATGACATAAAGGCTTTATACAAAGTTTTACACAATAGCCTTTAATGAGTCTTTTAGGCGCACAATCACTTTATTAGATGACGTTGTCTTTATGTCCACACCCTTTATTCATAAATATGTAAAAGTGCTAAAACTTCCTCGCCTCAATTTATTTACTCATCACTAGCACCGCACAGTGTACTCCTCCGGTAACACTTCACGGGAAAACACGTTACTGCTTCTACACCAAGACAGAACGTCTATTCAGTTATCCACCATCATTACAACCGCCTCATCACAATTGCCACCACTCTAACCGCCACTACTATAACCATCATCAGATCATTTAGAATGACGGAGCACAAGACTCAGAAGCTCCAGAAGCAGAGCAAGGCAGAAAGGAAGGAGAGGAAGGAACGGAAGAAGGAGAAGGACGAAGAAAGGAAACGCGGGAGGCAGATCAAACAAGCGAGGAGTAGCAATCAAGGTAGCAGATCACAAGGCTATCGACAAGTTCGGGCTGCAGTGTAGTCCGCTATGTCACAGTAGTGACGGGAATTCTCCGGCCAGAAGTTGACATCCAAAGCAATACTCATTTCATCCCACGTCGCGCAAATTTTGTTTTAATAACAAAAGCAGTAAATACCGTAAAGTCGAATAGAAATAATTTGCTGGGTTAGTGACTGCGTTTACACTTTACCAGAAACTGTTGGAGTTAATTGAACTCGTGAAAATTGTGTAGTTTTAGGGGGCAGATTGTTCAGCTTAGGGGAATGGTCGGAGAATATTGCCCCCTAACGCGGTATCGGGTTCGGGCTTAGTTATCCGCGGAGCAACCATAGTGCCATTCTTTTTACTCTCAGATACTGAGCTAAGCGACGCAGATAGACAGACACAAGAATTTCTATATCACCGCCTTGCTCGCTTCCTTTGTTGCCTACATGCTAGACTAATATAAGTATACAAAACATGAAATGTGTTGTGTGATCCAAGGCTTTGCTGTAATTGGTTCCATGGCCTGGCATATCTTCCCAGTTTCTATCAGATTGTACACACCCAGATCAAATGTATGGGTCAGGCGTCCCCGCCAGGGTCCCAGATGTAAGTAATAACCAATGCAAGGGGCCTTGCGTTAGCGTCCTCCACGCCCCAACCTCACAAACATCGCCAGAGCGAAAAACCGGATGCATGGTTATACGTAGGCTAGACGGGATCGAGTGGGCTGCGAAACCCGTGTCTTGGCATGAAGTCGGAAATGCCCTCGTCGAAATTGGGTCCTATCGGAAATGACCTGGTCAGCCCAGCCCAACCCAACTTGAACAGTATGATATCGAAGCTATTATGATAGCCATTTCATAAAGACACAACTTCTTCATTCTTAAGAGCAATCGAATTTGCAAGAATCAATATGTCGTTCTTGATAAATCGAAAATGAGGCTAAATTTATCGCAGCTGATTATTCCAAAGACTACGTCCAAACAAGCCAGGCAAAGCTACTACACGGCTTATCAGGAGGTAATTTATGTCGTTTACTATGCCGCAACGGTTCATCAGAAGGTAAATTGCTGTGATGTTCTGTGCGATATATCAAGGGTTGAATTTGTTTTAGAGCCCGGTTTCTAGGTGAAACCCTAGTATAATTCGGCATTATTATTGGTTCGCTCGTGTTTATGAAACTTAAACTTGGCTCTCGGTTCGATTGGGTTGGAAAATTATTCCGCTAGCGGGGGTTGGTTTCTGGGTTGGGTTCCGGGTCGGGGTTAGAGCGAGTTTCGTCCAGCCTAGCTATGCGAGCTTCCAGAATAAATCAGACCACTCTTCACTCGAACGCTCAAAGAACTTATGCCCATGTAAGGCAGCTGCCAGTTCTATGTGCAAGGTATTGCCTGCTTCGGTCTCTGGGGCTACTTGCTGCTGCGCCTGATAATGTGCGATCCAATTGTGTATCTCAGAAACATAGTCGCTCGAAGCATTTGGTTGTTTCCGCGAGCCAGTGCCGTCCGTCATGGCGAGCGTAGATACCGATCACAACTACAATTGGTCGATTTCGTGGATTATGACTATTAAAAAGATTGCAATATCTTGGAGTTGAGCCCGAGGCAGTGGTTGCGGCTGAAAACGAAGTCTAAGAGTCCGGAGAAAGCGCAGCGCGGCGTTGTTAGAAGAACTAGATGTTCCAAACCAGAAGACCCAAGGTACCGCGTGAATTGTCCATATTTCGTCTGCCTCGACGGGCAGAACCTTCATTGTTGGCAACATGTTACCTATCTGCTTGTTTTTGCCTCCTCTTCCCTTGCTTCGGAGCTTCAGCAACAACGTGGCAGGGAAGCGTCTGGTGCATGGCCCAAAGGCGGCAGCTTTGATGCTTGTGTTCTGCACGTCTTCGCGAACTAGATTCATTATGCAGGTATTTTGAGTGTTCTCCATAATATTGTTTCTTTCTTTCCCGCTATCAGAAGAGCTTTGTGACATAGTGCAAAGCAATTAATTTTATTGTTGAGCACCACGTTGAGCATATCATTTAAACCGATCCATGTGTCAAGGTATCCCGGGAATTGACGATCCTAGCTTTTCCAACGCTCTTTGTTATTATTATTGGAGTAGCGCCACCGGGGTTTTGCCCTTGCTCAAGCCCCTCATATATGCTACAAATAGGGCATTTTTCATTTTGGGGGCGGAAGTCGGCCTCATCACTCTAGAAAGCTTCCAGAGAATGTATAAAAAGGCTCCAGATGTCTCCGTCTTTGGAAATCGATCTATCACAGCAGTCAGCACACCTCAACAGACATTGCTTTGCGATCGTGGACTATCATAGCTTACCACAATGTTGTTCTCTAAATCCATTGTTTCTCTAGCCGTATTGGCTAGCACGGTTGCTGCTCTTCCAGCTCAGGAATCTTCCACCGCTGCGTCGACCTTCCATCCTGAGCATTACCGGAAGAAGTTCGTCACCTGCAATGCTGTCGAAAGATCCGGCGCGGAGCCTAAAGCCATCAAGTTGAAGCTTGCTTATCTAGACATCAACCCTAAAGCATCGAAGACTCTTGTTATGCTTCACGGATGGCCTAGCCTGTGGACAACATACCGAAACCAGATACAGGCTTTCGGCGATGAATACCGGCTGATCATCCCTGAACATAGAGGTTTTGGTGACTCGCAGCACCCAGCCGACTTGTTCTCGTCTAACACGATGCCTGATTTTGTGGAGGATGTGCAGTGTGTGATGGACGATGCCGGGGTAAAAGCAGGAGTGTGCGTAGGTAATGACTTTGGCGCACAACTGTGCTGGGAAGCTGGAAGAATGAGACCGGATCGCTTCATCGGCGTGTTTAATGTTGGCGTTCCAGTAAGTATCGAAACCTTGTTGAACGAAGCTTCATAAAGCTGTCGTTGTGACTTTAATGGCCAAATTTTGAATAGTTTTAACATGCGCACAGTATGTCTCAGCCTCCCTTGGATATCTCTCAAACGAGGCGCTTGTCCATCTGGTTCCGACTCTTGGCTATACACTATACCTTTCGCGCAACGCAAGCGGAGCCGCTCAGGAGCTCAATGCTGATCCTCGCATGGCGATCCGTTCGTGTGCTCAGACTGCGGACAGTGTTGTTCCGTCGAACTTTCTTTCGGAACAGAAAACGTTTCTCGGTCCATGGAAGGACCTTCTTGCAGAGAAGAACCTCAAGGAAATTCCCCTCTCGGGAATCATGAGCCAAGAGGTAGAGGATTACATGGTGAAATCATACAAAAAACAGGGATTCTACAACAGTAAGTCCAATTCGCACAGATCAAAGCATTACAAAATAGGGATGTGAAGATTTTGGCTAGACCCTAGAACAAGCAAGAGTCTGGCAGAAAAATTCAAGATTCTCCAAGTAGTAAAGGAGGTGGAGGAACTATCAGGATATCATATCTAACCTCATATGCAGCTTTCAATGGATATCAAGATGGAAACCGAAACGGCACGTTCCAGTTCGAGATAGCACAGGGCAACTTTACCCTATCTCAACCCACATTCAACTTGTATCCCTCTCGCGATCCTGTCGCGCAGTGGATTGAGCTCGCCGCTGAACTGCACTCTTCGTCCTTTTTGACGAATCACTTCAATGCGGTAAGTTGGAACTTTCCTTTGAAGTCTGCGAATGCACAAACTATACCCAGAGGAGCCTGCAACATGTGTATTGGCCGAAATAAATGCCTGGATCCGAATCCCATGGGACATGGTTTTCAGCAACCGATCTAACCAAATTTTTCTCTTCTATGGCGCCGTTCTTTCGATTGGAATAACTTAATCCCCTTTCATAACATTGGCCTTTGTCTTGCGCGGCTCTAAGGTTCTTTGCTCGAAACCGAAGCTGTCCCGAATGGATTCCTGTCTCTATAGCAGCCGTCAACATCTTCTGGCATAGCCGTCTTTGCGAAAGAAGCGGCCTTTGGATCTGCTGTGTAACTCGAAATATCGAAGGTATCACGGTCTTGGCCTATCGGCAGCGAAATAGCAGGCAAGACGTCTGTGCATCCAGAAAGAGCCAAGAATGAAGAATAGTGGAACGTTATAGATCGTGGACCTTCCTGACGCTCATACGGAAGACAGGCATGGACTACTTAAATCTTGCATCGCTGTCCTTGCAGATTAGTGATGGTGGAGACTGAACCAATTCGTCATGTTGTTCTCGAGAACTCGGATATCAGGGCTGCCGGAACTCCATGAACCTGCGGTGGTCCGAACCCATACAGCAGCAGAGAGACATGGGAACATTGCCTCCTTTGCTCCTACGGCTCCGAGTGCCCACCCAAATCCCGGATGACACAAACCTGAGCCAGCTCCAGCCCGCACCAAAAGGAGAGAACAGAAGATTTAATCGATACCCTACCTACAGGAGAGCGCAGGAGAAGCCAGAAATGCACTTTTGGAAATCTGAAGCTAATATATAATGCAAATAGACCATACCAACGTCCCACTGGTCTCACGAAGAGTCCCCCGAAGCTTTCAACCAGTTCCTTAGGGAATGGATCGGTAATGTCACATTCCCCGAAGCTTCGCCACCTGTGAAGCACGGCCGAGCAAGCATAAGGCAATAAGGACAACGGGGTTAGAAAGAATGAGGGCGCGCATTGAGGTCTGTGGCACGAATCTGGAGGCTTGTAGCCATTGTGTTTGAGACATTTCTGATGAATCTAGAGTTCTCGTAAGAGGGGGGAGATTGTTGAGGCAGAGAGTGCCTCAAAGCCCAACCATGCGGTGGCATGTTTGGTGGTGTCAAATCCATCGAAGCAAGGAATCTGCGTCAATCGCGGTTGTGCTTTACTTACACAAGAAGATGTTGTCCCATAAATAATGTTGAAATTGTTGTACATCATCAATAGATCATAGAAAGATAGAGGCATATGAAGTAATGGAAGGAGACAGGCTTGCATATCGAACATCATCGTGCTCATGCATACAAGTGGCTTGTGCTACATATAACTAATTGTGCTTCCACCGCAAAGGTAGATACTTCACCTAAGGCAGGAGGCAGTGACAGGAGGTGGCAGAGGTATCAAAGGGCACTGCAGGAGGAAGGAAGATACTGCAGGAGTCATAGAAGACCTAGAGGAAGAAGAGAGGCTATTGCGGAAGGCTAAGAGTCAATGCAACAAGTGGTGATGTATTACGGAAGGCCAAGCGTCATTGCAAGGGGCAGAGAGGTACTGCAGGAAGTACAGAAGTGCTGCAGGAAGAACCATCTTTGCATGAGCAAAGAAAGCAATAGAGAAGGCAGAAACATACTATAGGATGTTCCGGAATGCTATGGAGAGATGGAGGACTATCTGGCAGAAGGCAGAGAAGTGCAGGGAAATTTTGGAGTATGCTGAGGAGTGAAGTGGGAAGGAAGGTAGGTTGGAAGACAAAGTTGGATGAAAGGAATCTAAAGGAGGTATATATATAGAGGTAGGTCACCCCCTCAAAGTTCCTAAATTGATTTGCCTCTCCTCCAGCAAGATTCCCCTTTATCCCTTATACACATATGATGAGTTGGGTGGAGTGGGCTATGTGCGTTACTCGTTTCACAGGCAAATGACCCAGCTCCGCCCACGCTGGTTAAGGTTTAGTAAACAAACTCGCTTAATTTATGCAATCTTTATGCATGTCTGAGCTGTTTGCACCAAGTAGGACACTCTCTCTTTTGCTTTTTGGGTGATACAATAGGTAGTAAGCCATAAGAAAATGTAGGAAAGGATGGTTTTTAGATAATTCTGCGCGTAGTCGTTTAGTTAGTTTAAGACCACGCATGAATGGGAATGATCCAAAGTTTATATATCTTTGGGTGGGTACCTAAATTATTGACACATTATTCAAAATTCAATTTACGTTGTATCTACAAACCTTGATGGTTCGGTCGTCTAACATGAATATATAAAATTTCTCCTAAGGAAGGCAAGGGGCGGTTATTCGGAAAATCTAATAGCACTAGGTATAACTGAATACCCTCAAGCTTTATTTAAACCTAATCACATTCAAAACCGACAATTCGTTTATATCCTAGCTGAACTCATATGCAAAATCCAATTTAGATGGCCTGGCTCAGGTCGAGGGGGATCAATCCTACTGGGCTGCCTACTGCCCAATCTCCTCATCCATAACAACGCTTCTAGCTTAAGTATTCTTGATGATTTTACTGTCAGCGAAGAAAATATTGAATGGACGGATAATTATTATGAAGATGATTGAACTGGACTAGATCATATTACTGTCATATTCCTGCTATATAAATAACTCCAAGATCATGCGATAGTGATACATTATTTTACTGTCCACGATCATCCTACTTCCCAAAGGTATCATGAAGACTCGGCTGCAACAACCTCGCTGCTCCCTGCGCTGTTCTCTCCATTCACCGTGTTCGAAGAAGTTGAAGGCTTAGTGGCCGCAGCCTTCTGCCACGCCGGAATAGCCCTACCTGTAGGCCTGCCGTCGAAGCTAAATGGACTAGATGCCGTCTCCCTTTTTGGTGCATTGATGCCTGGAGCCGGGGCAGAACTGTTTTCTTCTTGCTTCTCACTCGTTTCTGGTTGTGTAATAGATGGATAAGGTGTGGTCGCCGGGGTGCTGCTACCACTTGCGCTCGGTGCAGTATATGCGGGTGGTCTGCCTCCGGGAATGCTAGCAGATTGTCCACCAACTCTGTTACCAATGAGAACTTTAAGGCTCTTCAATTCAGTCCCCAGCTCTCGAAGCTTAGAATCGCCATCTGCCTTCCACCCGTCGAGAGCTTTAGGTATCATTTCTCGCAGACCGCGAACTTCATCGCCTATTCGCCGCGCCTCCTCTTCTCTTCTTTTGTTCGCGGTCTTGAGTTCACTTATCACGGATTCCACCTCTTCCAGTGCCGCGTCCAACTTCTCTGTCCTCTCTTGCTCAGCGGATTTCAGTGTGGCGGTATCTGCAGCGAGTTGTTCGATCAGAGCGAAGGCGCGTGAGAATTCGGCGTCGATGGCGGCTTTATCTTGTTCTAGTTGCGGTGGGGTTGGAGGTGCTATTAATGGCATAACGTAGCGCTATTGATGTAAACTTAGATATGTGATTTTTGGTTGGTGCAGTTGGGCTCACCTTGGCGACGGCGTATAATCCATAGCCTACACCTCCTGTGACAGTAGCCATGATGAACCAATCCCTCCAGTCTCGTCGTGGGGGCCTGGCCGTGTTAGTCGTGGTCAAAGTATGTTGTGGAGGCACTCACTCAGGGAGCTGTTGTGGCCATGGTGCTGCTCCGTATGGATTATACCCGTACCCATTTCCAGGGGGTGGGTACCTTTGTTGTGGAGGGTATGCGTAGTTTGTCTGGTTCGATACTGACGCCACTTGTATCGAAGGATCTTCTCCAGCTCGAGCAAGTGCTAATTGGATCTCCTCTGGCGTTAAGTTTTTAGACTCTAAGAAAGCTTTGCGTTTGTCGATGGGGGCGGACGCCACGGAAGGGTCTTGCAAAACTAACGCGATTATTAGTTACACAATTTATCTTATGCGATCGTAGTGTTCAAGCTCACAGGCTACCTGATCTTAAGTTAGTAATCCTCGTTAAGCAGTTGAGGGCGAGTGTTTACTCACGGCAGAGCTTATCAGCTCTTCCCGAACCATCTTGAAGAGTGTCAACGAGCCGCTAGTTGTGCTATGATCTCGACAAAACTTCGAAGAGGAAACGGAACTTGTGGAAGACGAAAAGTAGAGAATAGGCTTGTGAAGATGAGACCTAATCACTTAATCGAGTGGCAGGGAATGGTGAACCTCGGCTTCGGCAAGTAAGTAGGCCCGACCTTAGAAGTGGTAAGTGTGGTAAGGCTGACGTTATGGACCAATCATGGCCTTTGTTTACCTTCGCCGGCCCTGTCAACAGTGGAAGCCCGTCATCACACATATGGAATAAACATTTACAGCCCAACCTTCCACTCGTATCACAACATCCAGATTGCTTTACGTCCACAGCATATAACACAACGCAGGAGCTACCAAGGCTTTATTTACGATTACTCTCTGGTCAAGATGTCTCAAGACACACATCTCTTCAGTATTCGCAGACCGCGAGATGTAGGTACCAGACGACTAATGAGGATAGAACTATGCTAATGATATGAATAAGACTCTCGGCAACCTTAATTACAATTCTGGGATCCCTCAGCCAGCTTCTGCGTTAAAGCGCTCGAATTCTTTGAAAGATTCACAGCTACAACCTCCTCTGACTGGCCACGGACGATCGCAGTCTTCGTCGAGAATGTCGCTTGCGCCAAACAGACCACCACAGCCATCCTTCCAGCGTTCGTCCTCGGGCAACAACTTAGCTGAGATGGGAAGGTCGGCTTCTCGACAATCTTCCGCTAACCTCTTCAACCACCGCATGAGTTTCGCGCCTGGAGCAATGACACCTCGAACACAACAACTGATGAGCGCATCCCAAACACTTCAGCGACGAAGCAGCGTGTACTCTCGACCATCTACTTCAGGCCCTATGATGGGCCACCAGTCCTTTTTTGTACAACCTCCTGTGGCCGCAGGCGTACCAGCGGATAGGAGACGACTAAAGGATCGCGGTGTACAAAATCAGATGGCCACTGAACTGGAAGAGTATTTGACAAACAACGGGTTTCAGATGGAAATGAAGCATGCGTTGGGACCAAACACAATGCGCTCGCCTACACAGAAAGATTTCAACATGATTTTCCAATGGCTCTACAAGAGGATTGATCCCGGCTATGTGTTCCAAAAGAGCATCGACGCTGAAGTCCCGCCAATCCTGAAGCAACTACGCTATCCTTTTGAGAAAAGCATCACCAAGAGTCAGCTGACAGCGGTTGGTGGCCAGAATTGGGCGACATTTCTTGGTATGCTCCACTGGCTGATGCAACTCGCGGTTATGATGGACAGCTATGCGGAAGGGAAATACGACTACGCCTGCGCTGAAGCAGGTGTGGATGTTTCGGGCGATAGAATCATCTTCCGGTTTTTGAGTGGCGCATACCAAACTTGGCTCTCATGTCCACCAGGCGACGAGGAAGAAGATGACGATGTAGAGAAACTCCTCGAACCCCACGTTCAGGCAATGGCAAGAGAGTTCGAACAAGGCAACCAACAATACGGTGAAGAACTCAAAGTCCTAGAAGCAGAAAATGCAGCTCTTCGAAAGCAAATTGAGGAACTAGAACGCAACGCACCCGACCTCGCAAAACTCGACGAACACTACAAGATTCTCAAAAGCGATCTTACCAAGTTCGAAGAATACAACTCTTCTGTAGGCGAAAAAGTCAAACGCCACGAGACAAGAAACCAAGCCCTAGTAAAGGAGATCGAAGACTGGGACAAGCAACTCAACGATGTCATTAAAGAGAAAGATGATCTCCAACAGGCCGTTGATCGTCAGGGAATATCCGTCGCAGATATCGACCGCATGAACAACGAGCGCGAGAGACTGCAAAGCGGCGTCGAAGCTACCAAACAGCGCCTCGAAGAAATCGCACAGAAGATTAAAGAAAAGGAAAATGAAGCCAGTAACAAACTCATTGCACTAGAAGGTCTAGCTAGACAATTTAACTCCCTCTGCTACGACGTTGGTCTTAGAGGAGAAGAGTTCGAACTTGCTTTGAGCACCAACGATGCGCCGTTTTCTTCTTCTCAGCACGGGTCTTCGCAGCATGGCAGCAGCGGCGATAGGTTACTAGCGGATAGCGAGACGGGATACCATCCTTCGCGAATCTTGAACCTTGATCTCCGTGGGAAGGTTAAGAGTCAGATCAATGCGCTAAGGAAGGAAGTCAATAAGCGACGGAACGACGCGAAGGATAGTGATGATGAGCATCGTCGGTTATTGTTTGAATTGTCCGGTGCTATAGAAGATAAGAGACTAGAAGTTGATGCGTTGGAACATAAGGTCAGGGCTGCGGAGGAGGAGTTTGAGAAGACTAAAGAGGTATGCATAACTTTACTCCCGCTTGTGGATGTGTATATGTGCTAATAGAGATGACAGGTTACAACTACCCAGAAACTTGCATCTGATGCTCAGATCGAGAAGATGGAGAAGGAATTAGCGAAGATGAGGGCGGGCTTAACTGAGAGCGTTCAACTGATGGAGCAGAGGGAAATGAATACTAACATTGAGTATGTCTCCATGAATTAGCCCCCCTTGGTTGCTATGTGCAGGTACTTACGGGGCTAACAGGTATGAACAACTCACTCTCCGCGCCAACTCTCTCCGCGAAGAACTTCACACCGAGATCGAGCGTATGCTCAATGATATTATCAAGTTCAAGGTCCACGTACAGAAGAGTCTTGAAGACTATGAGAACTTCGTGGTTGAAGAGGTCGAGCAGGAACTTGGCGGCGAGGAGGAGGGGTTCGATAGGGAGTAGTGTGCATGTTCGCAACTATGAGATTCAAGACTTGGATATTTGGAAGCTGGAAGTTTAATGATTCATGGTTGGGCTGGATGGGGAGATACCTGGTGTTAAGTGGTTTCTCTTAGGGGTTGAAGTACATCTTGTCATTGCATTGTCAAGCGTATGTGAGATTTGGTTAAATTGATTTAAGTAAAGACATAAAGCAACTTCGGAAGATGAGGGGTCTATATGGATCCTAAGTTAGTACGCCGTACCACCCCCGGGGTATCGTTGCATGCATGCCAGACGCCTTAGACTTCACCTGCTTGGAATCGCAATGTCAGTCAAAACAAACTCGAGGGATGCTGAAAGTATTGAACAGTACATGATCCACTTAGATTATTGAAGAACCATACTAGGGTGAGACCCTAGGCACCGGCCCGGCCGCTCTGACAAGGGGATACTCCTATTCTCGTAGATTAGCTTCATATTCTTCATATATCTTCGGAACACGAAGAAAACGGACATTCAGGCATAATCATACAGCAAAGAAACTCTGGGCCTTACGTTGACGAGCTTGAAGTGCTCCCCGCGGCGTTTCTCCCGATTGACCTCGCATCCCGAGCCCTCGACGGAAGCGATGGCATTTGGCTTCTCAACTGATACGTTGACATAGAGGACAGTGTCAACAGCAATGATATGGTCTGCTAGCTGAGTCGCTAGAGCTTCCACGGTCTGGAACGAGGAGCTTTCGATAATCTGCGGGCAAAAAAAAGGCTAATGTTAGTTTATGGATGCGTGCGATAGCGCGTGGATGGGTAGGTGTAGATAGTAATCCACCGTAAGAAATACCTATCATCCTCATCATATTTAGATACGAATGTCTCCGCAAGATGAGACAAATATATAGCGAGAACATGTCCATGATATCTCGAGGTATTATCGTCTAGAGGGAAATAGTAGAGAGCGAGGGCAGGAGGGACAACACAGGACACAAAATACATAATGTCTCGATCAAATCTCGATATTCACATCTGTGGGGGATGAAAATATTAGATCGCAAAATATGCCCAAAATATGGCTCACCTGGACGACTTCCTTGGACAACCCAGCCCAATGTGCAACGGTACCTGGGGATCCACTAGTACCAGGGATATCCTTCTCCTCGATGATTTTGAACGATACAACAACGATCTGCTTGGCTAAACGCTCATGGGGATTGACGCCAATTATGCAAGGAATTCGGAAATTAGACACGATAGATTCCTCAAGGCGATCTGTGAGCTTTTCGTGGTACATAGAGGTGAGAATAAATCCCCCCTCGGCTCTTAGATTTGCCTTTGGAAGGTGAATAGTGATACAGACGGCATATGCACCCCAACGCCGGTAAGACTTTAGGAAAATCGTCTCAGAAAGATTGCGGGCCGAAGTAAAGCCTCCACGATCACGCTGGTAGTCGGAAACAACCTCTTTGATATCCTTGACGATCTGACTGTAGCTTAAAGTATCATCAACCTGGTCGTTCTCTCCAGCGGGGCCGATTTCGCGGTGGACTCGACATGAGATAAGAATTGGCTGTGGTTTTCCATGGTTCCCCCAAGCATCCGGTCCAACAACGGTCGAAAGGGCGAGATTTTTGATGAATACGCAGTTTTGGAGACTTGCCGTCATGCTGTCCGTTGGCGTGGGATGCTTTCCGTGCCAGTGCCCTGTCAGTGCAAACTGTTCGGAATCACTCTCTACTGTTGTCGCTGATGCAAAGGAGTGCTGAGGCTGCAGAAGAGGTGTATTGGTGGGAACGGCAGGTGGGTCCCCATTGGTGGAAGAGCGGGGTCTATTAGGGCTCGGCAATTCATGTGGCACCGCGTTTGGCAACGCATGAAGCTGAGATTCGGCCATTTCTGAGTCTTTTCCACAATCTTGGGAGGGTATGAGAGCAAGGTAGATTGCATTAGAGCTTTACGCGTTCTCAACGATATCTGTACTACACTAGGGGTTACCTTGAGCCGTGGCATTCACGCGTTGCGGCCAATTTTGGGATTATTCACGCGTTAATTTTGAAAGGTATGCCGCCCTCCCGCAACCACTGCAGAAGTGGCTATCGCAAATTGGTTCAGGTATCAAGGCTATCCAATCACTAGACAGTATGTATATATTTCTAGTATCTCTAAGCAATTCTAGAGCTTGCTTGAAGTCCTTGATGTTCTTAAGATAGCAGTCTAGATTGGTTGACCTTTTGGCGGGATGTGATTGGCCGCCGGGGCCTCGGATGCTTGGCCTATCCCGCTCCTCGGCTTGACACGGCCATTGATGTCATTCCCCGGCGGTCCGCCATAAATATTACGGAACTTCTCCACCACGCTTACTTCTTTTCTCCTTCTGGCCCTTTCTACATATCGAGCGCGGAGGGTTGCTCAATCAAAAACAAAACAATGGCATCGAGAGCTCCCTGCCTCTCAATCGCTCGCCGCGCGTTGTTCACGGAATCCACTGCTGCAAGAGCGTCTATCACATGCCGCGCGAATCGAGCTCTGAGTAATCGCAATCATGCAACTGCTGGACCACGCTCGAGGCAAATTGCAGCCAGCAATAGGGCATTTTCAACCTCTACATATCGGAGACGGGCAAGCGAAGATCCTGCATTTGACCCTCGACAGCAGGAACGAGAAGTTGACCAAGTAGACGTTTGTATTGTCGGCGGAGGTACTTCAAGCACAGTCCTGTTATTGGAAGAGGAATTAACACCGGAGCAGGTCCAGCAGGGTTGAGTGCGGCGATAAAATTGAAGCAACTTGCGAACCAAGCCGGCAATGAGGAGTTCCGAGTGCTGCTCTTAGAAAAGTCCAGCGAGCTTGGTGCACATATATTGTCGGGCAATGTATTGGAGCCGTCGGCTATTGAAGAACTGTTCCCGGATTGGCTATCTGAAAAAAATGAGTCGAGATTCACATACGCCACACCTGCAAAGAGCGACAAAATGAGGTTTTTAACAAAGAACAGTTCAATACCGATACCGGCGCCGCCACAGATGAACAACCATGGCAACTACATCGTAAGCTTGAACGAGCTCTGCAAATGGCTTGGCGAGAGAGCTGAAGAGGTGGGTGTTGAAGTATACCCTGGTTTTGCTGCTAGTGAGGTTCTATATGGGCACGATGGAGCTGTTAAAGGTGTTGCTACAAATGATCTTGGAATCGGAAGCGACGGGAAGCCAAAGGACTCGTTCGAGCGTGGTATGGAGTTCCATGCTCGCGCGACTCTATTTGCGGAAGGATGTCACGGTAGTCTTACGAAACAGGTTATCAAGAAGTTTGACCTACGACGAGATAGCCAAACTCAAACATACGGGCTTGGCTTAAAGGAGATCTGGGAAGTATCTCCCGAGAAGCATCACCCTGGAGAGATCATACATTCAATGGGATACCCGCTTCCTTCAGATACCTATGGTGGAGGCTGGCTATACCACTTTGGTGACAACCTTGTTTCACTTGGTCTGGTCGTTGGTCTTGACTATCCGAATCCATGGCTATCGCCGTACGGTGAATTTCAGAAGCTCAAACACCACCCACTATACAAATCCGTCATTGAAGGCGGTAAATGCATCTCATACGGCGCTCGAGCGCTTAACGAGGGTGGTTTCCAATCAATACCAAAATGCGCCTTTCCGGGTGGAGCCCTAATTGGCGATACCGCAGGCTTTCTCAACGTACCAAAAATCAAAGGCACGCACACTGCTATGCGCTCCGGCATGCTAGCAGCAGAGTCAGCTTACACTGCTTTAACGAACAACCCCGACGCTGGAACCGTGTTTCTCTACGACTACGAAGACTCCCTCCGCAAGAGCAGCATATGGACAGAGCTAAAGCAAGTACGGAACATGCGTCCATCGTTCCACACACCACTAGGACTATATGGCGGAATCATGTATTCGGGACTAGAAGCTTTCGTTTTCCGAGGCAAGACACCGTGGACATTCAAGCACAAACAGCCAGATTACCAAGCTACGAAACCAGCAGATCAGTGCCAAAAGATTGAGTACCCAAAACCGGATGGGAAAATCAGCTTCGATATCTTGACGAGTGTCAGCCGGACCGGGACAAATCACGAAGAGGATCAACCAGTTCATTTGCAGGTCAAGGACTGGGACAAACATGCAGCAGAGGAATGGCCGGTCTACAAGGGCGTGGAGAATAGATTTTGTCCCGCTGGTGTGTATGAATATATTGAGGATGATAGCAAGGAGACTGGTATGAGATTCCACATTAACGCACAGAAGTAAGTTCCCTTCCATTCTGCTTCAACTAGATCAAGCGTTGACATGTTAAACAGCTGTATTCACTGTAAAACATGCGACATCAAAGATCCAAGCCAGGATATCAATTGGAGCACACCGCAGGGCGGCGAGGGACCGAAGTATTATATGACCTGAAGTGCACGCGAGAAATCTTGTATATAGAAATAGACGAACTCAGCAACGAGTGTAACGCGGTAATCGAATCATACATATATGAAGTATCTTCCAATCGTTAGAGCCCCCATTCTCCCAAAGGTCTTGCTTATAATTTTATCTCCCTAAACGCGTAATAAATGTCTATGAACCAAATTATGAAAGAGATTTATAAACCCAAAAATAGATTAAATTAAATGGAGATAATGAATCCAACGAACGCCGCGCTCGATGCTCTACTCTTGACTTGGTATAAAAGCCGACTTGCAGCTAAACAGGATGTTTTGCGCGTCTTAGTCCCATCACGGCCATGCAGTTTCCAGATTGCACTATCGGCATACCCTGCTCCTCTCTGGCCCACCCAGTCGATCCGCCCCTCTCTGCCTCTATTTCCGATTCACTCTTATCATCCGCACTTGACTCGGGCGTCACTTCTCCAGGTATTTCGGCCCGCCCTGGATGTACCTTTGGCTCATTTTCTTGCACAAGTCCATGCATTACTCCACCGTCCTTCGACTCTAGCTTTCCTGTCCTCTTCCTAATATGTTCTCTAATCAATTCCGCAATCTCTGCATGACCCTTCTTCATTGCCATCTCCAGCGGGGTACCTTCCTCATGGTTCCTGATCTCGGTATCCGCACCAGCTTCTAACAACAATCTCACCATTTGGACATTATCGACCCATGCAGCATCGTGGAGCGGCGTACTACCATATTCATTTGTCGCGTTGACTAGCTTTCCTTCCCTCGCCATGTCGTGCTCTAGATAGAGCATTGCGACGTCATTTGACTTGATCCATGTGGCGTGGTGTAAACAGGTGACTTCATCGTGATTATCGGCTGTATAATTGAATCTCTTGTCGTTAAGTAACCGTTTGACGAGCGCTGGAGTGTTCTTGCTCGCTTCAAATGCCAAAGAATAATTTGGACAGTCGATGGAGGGGTCTGCTCCCACGTCTAGAAGTATGTTTGCTACCTTCTCATGCGATCGCGACATCGCCCACCATAGTGCCGTCCGGGATTTTTTGTCTACTAGATTGACGCTGGTGCCGAGTTTGATGAGAGTCTCTACAGCAGTTGCGCAGCCTTTCTCTGCTGCATCGTGGAGCGCGGATTTGCCTTCGTAGGTAACGCGGCTAATGGCGCCGGGGCAGGTCTTGACAATGAGCTCAATCTCATCTTTGAAGTCGACAGCTGCGGCTGCATGGAGGGGCGATACTCCGAAGAAATCCTGAGAAATGTAGTTAGGGTGATAGGCTTTGAGTAGAAGTTGAATCGTTTCTTTCGGCTTTCGTCCCCAGATAGCGCCGTGTATGGCGGATTGACTCATTCTGTTGCTTATGTTTAGGTCCGCCCCAGCGTCAATCAAGAGTTGGGCAATTTCCAATGAACCGTAAGAAGCTGCGTCATGTAAAGGAGTATCCCCCTTTGTGTTTTGATGATTTATGTTGTCCGATTTGCGCTGTAAGACTACCTTGGCGGCATCGATACAATTTCCCACAGCCACTGCATGGAGAAGAATGTTATCATTATGATCTTTCTTTCCCAGATCTTGCGGAGGATCTGCAGCCAACAGCATGTCCAAAATCTCGAGCCTGTGGTTGTAGGCTGCTTCGTGGATAGCAGTTTGCGCCTGACAACTTTGTGAATTGACGCTCTCTCCTTTCTCAAGAAGTAATTTAACCGCTTTTGGTAAGTTATACATGGTAGCTGTATATAGCGGCGTGTATAAAGGGTCACGTCCTGGTATATGCGTGTGTTTGGTATTGTTCTTGACTTGAGTAATGCAGTCATGATGGTTTCGGTCTCGCAGAAGCTTGACGATCCGTTCAATACCAAACCCTGCTGCATCATTCGAATGCCTACCAAAATTATCGATTGCGTAGCGCAGGAAAGGATTCTCCTTTGTAATATTATGGATATCGCGATGCTCCTCAAATCGTCTAGCAAAACGAGTATATTCAAGGTACTTTATGCACGACTTAGTCATTGTTTCAGGTGCTTTTGGGAAAAGCTTGTCCGCTTTCTTTTTGAAATACTCTTGCGCTGTGTGATGAACAAGCTGAACTTCTGAGCTGCCTTGCTCGATAACGACTAGCCCTTTGCAAACGTCTTCGATGTCATCGGGTGTAAGTAGACGTCCCTCGTCGAAATCTGTCTCATCGTTGTCTACGACTGCAAGTGCGTGAAGCAGTTCGTTAACTTTCAAAGGACGTGCCGCATGAAGCAACCATTCTAGGATCTGTTCGGCACTTTCGACGTTTTCTTTCTCTTGAGCATAAAGCCTCTCAACCGTTTCATCATAGACATCCTCTAAATGGTCCGACAATTCTCCCAATCGTGTTTCGAAATTACGGAGTTGTCGTAATGGTGCCAAAGAGTCCATATGCAGACGCGCAAGAAGAAACATGCCAGCACATTTGCTCGAAACAGTCTTGATAACCACATCCAAAAGGGATGGTTTTCGATCCAGCTTCTGCCGCAAAAAGAATCCATGGTGCATTCGATGTTTCACGTACTGCACGATATCGTTATCGGTATCAGCAACTTGAAGGATTTTCTCTTCTGCCCTTTCAAAATTTCGCAGATAATCAGATGAGCCAGGCCTAAGGGTGATCAAAATCTTGGTTTGACTAGAGCCGTCTTGGAGAGCTTTCAACTTTTCCGCTAGCTCAATCGCAGTCTCTGCATTTTGACTTTCGTCAAAAGCATCTACAACCACATACAGCTTCCCGAAACTGTTGGAGACCTCTTGCAGCAAGTGGGAAGCCTCTTTGATATTAATATAGTCTGGTTTTGTTTTGTATACCTTGTCACGCCCTAGTTTTCTAAGCTTGCGGAAGTTGGACAAATCTTGTTCAACAAGTTGCTTTATGAAGCTGCAGAGGATGTTCTTGACGGATTGTTCTCCTCGTTCGCTGTAGCTGAGATAGACGTAGGCGAGCCCTATCTTCGGATCGTCGCTCTGACATTGCTTGATGCGATCAATGATAGAAGAGCTATAACGCATAACCATTTCTTAGCCGAGATGCGTCACATGAGGGGTCACGACGGCAATTTGACTTACGCAATATAAGACTTGCCAACACCCGCTAAGATATGGTTAGTCTTTGGTTGCACCTTCGATAACTTTCCAGCACAGTGGGATCCGAAGCTTGGAATTCACGTGACTTGAAGTCGCGGC
>JADMIO010845950.1_pt1 | contig 50345 bp, 43 predicted proteins | sample 8958161 | NCBI WGS metagenome assembly JADMIO01 (sample SAMN16585339, study PRJNA669376) | soil metagenome | isolation source: Crop rotation soil | place: USA: Cullars Rotation, Alabama | collected 2011 | reverse complement strand
CCGCGACTTCAAGTCACGTGAATTCCAAGCTTCGGATCCCACTGTGCTGGAAAGGCGATGCAGAGCCAGTTGGGCGAGAAGCCCTTCATCGACTTCATGACCACCATCGGGTACTACGCGATGCTGGCGGTGGTACTCGACGCCGTCGAGGTACCCCCGGCCGAGTAGGGCGGCGGTCAGGCGGATGGCGCGCTCGGGAGAAAGTTACGTCCTAGATGCCTCGATGCGCGGCGCTTCGCGCCGCCAGCCCTCACCTGTCCTCTCCCATAAATGGGAGAGGACAGGTGAGGGTTCCGATTCTGGCTCCCTCCCCCCTTGCGGGGGAGGGTGGGGGAGGAGGGGCAGCGCGAAGCGCAGATCCTCTCTACCCGCTCCTATGACTCCGGGCCGACGAAGCCCTGATTGCAGCCGAGCGCGTCCGCCGCACCCACGACCACGGCCATTTCGCCGGTACTTCGGCGGCCGCCGGCGGCCGGCGTGATGCCGTGCTCGGTCAGATATGCGCTCGACTCGTGGATGTTCTTCACCTTGTGGATGACCTGGAACGGTCCCTCCCCGCGGTTCGTGAGGGCAGACTTCGTCGGGCCGTCCGCGCTCGGCTCGGCGAGGACGATCTGGCTCTGCGCGAAGGTCCACATCGCCATGTTCGCCATGATGATGATGCCCGGTAGCCGCTGCGGCGCCTCCCCGCCGAGCGCGCGGTGATAGCGCTGCACCATGTCCTCGAGGTCAGCGCCGGCGACATACATCCGGTCGAATTCGAGCACGCCGTTCGGGTGAGGGGCGCGCTGCGGCACCTGCGCGCGCCGCGTGTCGAGGGCATCGAGGTGCTGGACGAAGCGCAACGGGAGGCCGGCGGGGACGGCGACCAGGCTCCGCAGGCGCTTGCCGTCCGGCAGCACGCGCTCGACGGTCTCCGGGTCGCTCACCTCGACGCCGCGGGCGCGCATCGCCGCGACCTCGGCGGCCAGGTCGTCGCACGCGAGCGCCATCGCGCGGATGCCACCGCCCGCCGCGATGAACTCCTCGAGGCCAGCATCGGCGACCGCGCTATGCGCTGCGGCCGCGCGGTGCTCGGCGGCGTCGCGCACCGCCACTAACTCCAGGTACTGGTCGTCATGGAACGCGATCGCGCACTCGGTCCCGAGGCCCTCGTGCCGGCCGCCGGGGTAGATGTGGAACCCGAGGTCGGCGTAGGTGCTGATCGCGAGCGACACGCTGGGCACGGCGATCACAAGGTGGTCGATGCGCGTGAACATAGGAGGCGTCCCCTTCTTCCGTCGCCCGACAATGTCAGGATTCCGATTCGTGCGCCAGCGGGTCGAAGCCCGGGTTCAGGGCAGCGGATGTTCGTGCTCGCGGACTCGGACGAGGTGGCCGCAGACGGGGCAGTCCGCGCCCTGCACGATGCGCAGCACACGGCTGCCGCATGCGGCGCAGGCGTGATCGTCCGCCGACCAGTGGTCGAGGAACGGGTTCGCCTCGAACTTCACCGCGTCCAGGCGCACGGCGCCGCAGGTCTGGCATTCCCACGCGCGGACGGACTGCGCCATGCTGGCCCCCGGTCGCCTCGACCGACGCTGTCGAGCGCAGGAGTAGCGCATCCCGCCATCGCGCGTCCATCGCAGCGCGCGGACCCGCTCGCGCGTACATTGGAAGAGCCGGCGGGGTGCAACGGACCGAGGCGCCATGTTCCCGATCCGCGACATCAATCCGACCCGCAGCCTGGCCCTCGTGACGCTGGCGATCATCGCGGTAAACGCCGTCGTGTTCATCGTTTTCCAGCCGCACCGCGGTCCGGCGGCGCAACTCGAGTTCCTCTACCGCTGGGCGGCGGTGGCCTGCGAACTCGTCACGCGGCACCCCATCGATACGGCGGAACTTGACGCCGGACGGTGCCTCGTACGGCCGGGCGGCGAGGTCATCTTCCCGGAGAAGCAACTCGGCGTATCTGTCCTCGTGTCGATGTTCCTGCACAGCAACATCGTGCATATCGCCGGGAACATGTGGTTCCTCTGGATCTTCGGCGACAACGTGGAGGAGGCGTTCGGCAAGATCGGATACGCCGCGCTCTACCTCGTCGCGGGCGTCGCCGCGACGCTGGGCTTCACGCTCGTGCATCCGGACAACATCACGCCGCTCATCGGCGCGTCGGGGGCGATCGCGGGCGTGCTCGGGGCCTACCTCGTGCTCTTCCCCGGGCGTCGCGTGCTCGCCCTCGTGACGTTCTTCGTGATCCCCGTGCCGGCCGTGCTGTTCCTGGGGCTGTGGTTCCTCGGCCAGTTCATGGTCGAGGAAGCAGGCGTCGCGTGGGAGGCGCACGTCGCGGGATTCGTCGTAGGCGCGGCAGTCGCGTTCGCCCTGCGCGGCGTCCTCCTGCGTCGGGGGCGTGGCTCCGCGGCGCCGGCCTGGTGAGGCCCGATGACTCCGGTGACCTCGAGGCGCGTCCGATGACCGAGTACCACTTCGTCACCGACTGGGAGGTCCCGGCGCCCGTCGATGACGTCTTCATGGCGCTCGTGGACTCGCTGCGCTGGCCCGAATGGTGGCCGGGCGTGCGCCGCGTCGAGGAGATCACGCCGGGCGACGGCTACGGCCTGGGCAATGTGCGGCGCTACGTCTTCCACGCGCGCCTGCCCTATGACCTCACGTTCGAGATGCGCTCCACGCGGGTGGAGGCGCCCACGATCCTCGAAGGGGAGGCGCACGGCGAACTCGCCGGCACGGGGCGCTGGATCCTCGAGGCGACCGAGGCCGGTACGCACGTGCGCTACTACTGGGACGTGCGGACCACACGCGGGTGGATGAACCTGCTGGCCCCGATCGCCCGTCCGCTCTTCGCCTGGAATCACGACGCCGTCATGCGCTGGGGCGAGGCGGGCCTGTGCCAGTACCTGGCGCACACGGCCCCGGGCCACTCCTCGACCGCGGCAGGCGATGCGACGGAGCCGCGTCCCTGATCCCGAGCCTTGCCTACCTCTCCCTTCACACGCCGCCTTCAGCGACCGGTAAGATTCGCGATGGATTCGTAAGGCCTCGGACGAGGCGCCAGAGGGAACGGGTCCGACCGGGCAGGAGGTAGCGCGGTGGGGCTCACCCGTCTGGCGATCCAGCGACCGCTGACCGTCCTCATGGGCATCCTCGGCATCGTCCTGATGGGCGCGGTGTCCTACACCCACCTCCGCATCGACCGCCTGCCGCCGATCGACGTGCCGTTCCTCGGCATCAACGTGTCCTACCCGCAGGCCTCCGCGACGGACGTCGAGCAACTCGTCGCGCAGCCGATCGAGAACGCGCTCTCCGGCATGGCCGGCGTCGACAGCATTTCCTCGAGTTCGAACGAGGGCCGCGCCTCCGTCACACTGCAGTTCGCGAACGGCACGAACGTCGACGCGGCAGCGCTCGAGGTGGGGCGGCGGCTCTCCGCGATCCGGCGTTCGCTCCCCGCCGACGCCACCGACCCGAGCATCTTCAAGGCCGACCCGAACGCGACGCCGATCCTCAACATCGCGCTGAGCGGCGCGCCGATCGACCAACTCTTCGACATCGCGAGCAACGACCTGCAACCGCGACTGCAGTCCGTCCCCGGTGTCGCGCAGGTCTCGATCTCGGGCGGCCTCCAGCGCGAGATCCAGGTCACGGTGGACTACACGCGGCTCGCCTCGTACGGCCTCACGGTGCAGCAGATATCGAACGCGCTCACCGCGGCGAATGTGACCTCGCCGGTCGGCAGCATCGAGCAGGGACCGAAGACGCTGAACCTGCGCTCGATGGGCGCGCCGGACAAGATGGCGGCGATCGAGCAACTGGTGATCGCGCAGACGGCCGGCGGCCCGGTATTGCTGCGCGATGTCGCCACGATCGCCGAGGGGTACAAGCGCCAGACGCAGTATCAGCGGATGAACGGCAAGGACGCGGTCGGCCTCACCGTTGTCAAACAGTCCGACGCAAACGAACTCCAGGTCGCGAGCGACGTGAAGCAACTCCTCGAGGACCTCAAGGGGCTGCTGCCCGACGGCACGACGCTGCAGATCACGAACGACAACTCGATCTTCACGCGGTCCTCGTTGGAGGCGATCCAGCGCGACCTGCTCCTGGCGGTGCTCCTCGTCGGTGTGGTGATGCTGCTGTTCCTGCACCAGTGGCGGAACACGGCGATCGTGCTGTTCTCGATCCCCACGGTGCTCGTCAGCACGTTCCTCTTCATGTATGCGCTCGGCTTCACGCTGAACATCATGACCCTGATGGCGCTCGCGCTGATGATCGGCATCCTCGTCGACGACTCGATCGTCGTGCTGGAGAACATCCACCGGCACCTCGAGTTGGGCGAGTCGCCCTGGCAGGCGGCGATCAACGGGCGTAGCGAGATCGGCCTCGCCGCCATCGCGATCACGCTCGCCGACGTCATCGTGTATGCGCCGATCGCGTTCGTCTCCGGCACGGTCGGCCAGTTGTTCCGCCAGTACGGCCTGACCGTCGTCGTCGCGACGCTGCTGTCCCTCGTCATCTCGTTCACGCTGACGCCGATGGTCGCGTCCCGCTGGCTGAAGTCGAACGACGACAGGGCCCTCGAGGAGGATGCCGGCACGGGCGCGCTGGCGCGGTTCGGGCGCTGGTGGGACGCCCAGTTCATGCGCCTCGGCGACTGGGTCTGGGCGATGGTGCCCTCGACGATCCAGATGCGCTGGCCGATCGCGGCCGCCGTGATCGCACTGGTCGTGGTCAGCGGCGCGATGCTCAAGTTCGGTCTCATCAGCACGGAGTACGCCCCCGCCGAGGACAACAGCACGCTGCGCGTGGGCCTCGACATGCCACCGGGCACGTCCCTACCCGCGATCGACAACGCGACACGCCAACTCGAGGCGATCGTACGCGACATCCCGGAGGTGCAGAACGCGTTCGTGAGCACCAGCGGCGGCGGCGCGAATATCGCCCTGCAACTCACCCAGAAGCACGACCGCGAACGCTCCGTGTTCGAGATCGCCGACTACGTGCGCCAGCAGGGGCGCACGATTCCCGGGGCGTCGGTCTCGGCGAACGTCGCGAGCCCGCTCGGTGGGGGCGGCGGCACGAGTTCCGTGAGCGTCCTCGTGCAGGGGCCGAACCTCGACACGCTCACGCAGGTCGCGACGCAGGTGCAGGCGGTCGCCGCAACCGTGCCGAACCTCACCACGCTGCAGAGCAACGGCCTGCAGGGCACGCCGGAGTTGCGGCTGACCCTGGACCCGGCGCGCATGGCGCAACTCGGCGTCACCTCGCAGCAGGTCGCGACGGTCCTCCGCACGAGCCTCACCGGCAGCACCGTCACGCAGTTGCGGCGTCCCGGTCAGCAGCAGGTCGATATCACGCTCGTGGGCAAGGATGCGACCTCCTCCGACCTCAACCGGATCCTCGCGATCCCGATCGTCGCGTCGGCGGGCGCGACCAATGCAACAACGGCGGCCAGCGCCACCTCGGCGGTCGCGTCGACGACGCCCGCGAGCGTGATCACGCTCGGGCAGGTCGCGACGATCACGAGCGGGACCGGCCCGGTCTCCATCCAACGCCTCAACCGCAACCGCACCCTCACGCTCCGCGGCACCGTGAGCGGGCGCGCCCTCGCCCCGGTCGCGGATGACCTCCGTGCCGCGCTGAAGACGATGGATCTGCCGCCGGGGTACTCGGTCACGCTCGGCGGCTCCGTGCAGCAACTCAACGTCGCGCTGACGGCGCTGACGCAGGCGCTCGGGCTCGCCGTGGTGCTGGAGTACATGCTGCTGGTCGCGCTGTACCAGTCGTGGTTCTACCCGCTCGTGCGCATGATGGCCGTACCGCTCGGGCTGTTCGGCGCGCTCGCCGGGCTGTTCGTCACGCACAACACACTGAACATCTTCTCGATCATCGGCCTCGTCATGGCGGAAGGCCTCGTCGCGAAGAGCAGCATCCTGCTCATCGACTACACCAATACCCTGCGCGCCGAGGGCCTCAGCCGCACGGCCGCGCTCGCCGAGGCGGCCCGCACGCGGCTGCGGCCGATCCTCATGACGTCGGCCACGATGATCTTTGGCATGTTCCCGCTGGCGCTGAAACTCGAGGCCGGCGCGGAGTCACGCGCGCCGATCGCGGTCGTCGTCATCGGCGCGCTCATCTCCTCGACGGTGCTCACCGTCCTGGTGGTGCCAGCGCTCTACACGCTCTTCGACGACCTCTCGGTGTGGTGCAACAGCGTGGTCCACCTGCCTCGACGCCGGCGTCCGGTGGCGGTCCCTGCCGAGGCGCGTCCGATCGAGGACATCCCCTCGACTCCCGCAGCAGCACCGGTGCCAAGCCCCGCGGCCATCTCGACCGTCGCGGCTGGCGTGTCAACGCGGGCGGCAGCGCCGCAGGCGTTCAACCCGCCGGGCGAGCCCACGACCGGGGCGTAGCCCGCTCCATCTGGCCGATTTCCAGCAATCCCTACCGGATTGGGGGTTGAATATGCCCTTTCCGGGCGCTCTAATACCTACTATCTCGATAGGAGATATCAAGAAGTGAAACTCTCCACGCGCGGCGACTACGCGGTCCGAGCGCTCCTGGAACTGGCGACCGAGGAGGCGGCGGACTGCCTGCCCCTCGGCGACCTCGCCGAGCGCACGGGCATCCCTCGCAAGTACCTGGAGCAGATCCTCATGCGGCTGCGCGACGCCCGCGTCGTCGGCGCGAAGCGCGGCGCGCACGGCGGCTACCGCCTGGCCCGCCCCGCCGCCGAGATCACGGTCGGCGAGGTGATCCGGACGATGGACGGGCCACTCGCGCCCAGCCTCTGCGCGAGCCAGACGGCGCACCAGGCGTGCCCGGCCTACCGCTGCGCGTCCGAGGAAGCCTGCGTCATGCGCGCGCTCTGGCTCGACGTGCGCGAGGCGATCTCGGGCATCCTCGACCACACGACCTTCGGCGACCTTGCGGAGCAGGAGCGCGCACAGCGCGCTGCCCGGCTCGCCGCGTCGCAACCGGCGACGTACCAGATCTGATGCGACTCACGAGCGGCCGCTGCTGCTGCGTCTGTGCTGGCCCCGCCGCGCCACGGCGTCCATGACGCCTGCGCGCCGTGCGGGAACTCGATGCTCAGCCCTCCCGGTTCGCAGCAGAAAGCACTCATCGATGTCGCGTCTCTTCCACCCCCTGCTCGCCGCTGCCCTCGCGCTGATCGCGACGGCCACGGTCGCGTGCTCGAGCGGCAGCGCGGAGGGCGGGCAGCCCGTCACGCTGCACCTTGGCTACTTCCCGAACATGACGCACACGCAGCCGTTCGTCGGGCTGTCGAAGGGCTTCTTCGCCGAGGCGCTCGGGCCGAACGTAAAACTCGATACGAAGACGTTCAATGCCGGGCCGGCGGAGATCGAGGCCGTGTTCGCCGGCGCGATCGACATCGGCTACATCGGCCCGAATCCGTCGGTCACCGGCTATGTGCAGTCGCAGGGCAAGGCGCTGCGCGTGATCGCGGGCGCGACCAGCGGCGGCGCCCTCCTCGTCGTGCGCGGTGACTCGGGGATTGCGAAGCCGGCCGACCTCGGGAACAAGAAGATCGCCTCGCCGCAACTCGGCAACACGCAGGACGTCGCACTGCGCTCGTTCCTGCAGAAAAACGGACTGAAGGACAAGGACCATGGCGGCAACGTCCAGGTCGCCCCCACGGCGAACGCGGACGCGCTCACTCTGATCCAGCGCGGCCAACTCGATGGGGCATGGGTGCCCGAGCCGTGGGCTACGCGCATCGTGCAGGAGGCCGGCGGCAGGGTGCTGGTCGACGAGCGCGACACGTGGCCGAACGGCGACTTCGTCACGACGAACGTGATCGTCAGCACGAAGTTCCTCACGGAGCACCCCGACGTCGTCGAGGCGTTCCTGACGGGCCACGTGCGGACGACGCAGTGGATCAACGACCACCCGGACGAGGCGAAGCAGATCGTCAACGCGGGCATCAAGCAGATCACCGGCGCGGCGCTGTCGGACAACGTGATCAACGCCGCGTGGCGCAACCAGAAGGTCACGTACGACCCCATGGCGTCGTCGCTCCGCAAGGGCGCGGATGACGCGTTCGCCCTCGGCTATCTCGGGGACAAGAAGCCCGACCTCGCGGGCCTCTACGACCTGGGACCGCTGAACAAGGTCCTCACCGGCCTGAACGTGAAGACCGTCCAGAACTAACCGCCCGTTCGGGAGAGACGAGAGCACCGATGGTCGCGACCGATGTCCCCACGACGACCGACAGCACCGCCCAGCCGGTGCTCTCGCTCCGCGACGTCAGCAAGCGCTTCCAGACGACGCGGCGCGACACGCTGGCCCTCGACCGCGTGTCGCTCGACGTCCAGCGCAGCGAGTTCGTGTGCATCGTCGGGCCGTCGGGCTGCGGCAAGTCGACGCTCCTCGGCATCGCCGCGGGCATGGACACCGCGTTCGAGGGCGACGCGCGCTTCGAGGGCGCGCCGATCACCGGCATGGCGCGCGAGCGCGCCGTCGTGTTCCAGGAACCCGCACTGTTCCCGTGGCTCAACGTCCGCGCGAACGTCGAGTTCGGCCTGAAACTTCGAGGCGTCCCCGCGGCCGAACGGCGCGCGATCGTCGACCGGCAGTTGGACCTCGTGCACCTCGGCGGCTTCGACCGCGCGTACACGCACGAACTGTCCGGCGGGATGAAGCAGCGCGCGCAACTCGCGCGGGCGCTCGCGGTGGAGCCGCACGTGCTGCTGATGGATGAGCCCTTCGCGGCGCTGGACGCGCAGACGCGCGACGAACTGCAACTCGAACTGCAGGGGGTCTTCGGGCGCATCGGCACCACCGTGCTGTTCGTCACGCACAACGTGCGCGAAGCGGTCATCCTCGGCGACCGCGTCGTCGTGATGTCGCCGGGTCCCGGCCGCATCAAGGCCGTCATCGACGTGCCGTTGTCGCGCCCTCGACTGCCCGACGAGCACGCGGTCACCGACCTCGCCGCCCGCGTGCGCGCGGAACTGCAGAACGTCGAGGACGAGGCGACCGAGTCACGCTATGCGATCTAGCGTCTTCTCCTCGAAGGCGGTGCGCCTGGCGGTCTTCTGGGTGGTCGTCATCGGCGCATGGCATCTGGTCGCAAGCGCCGGGATCTGGTCGTCGTTCCTGTTCCCCTCGCCGTTCTCGGTCGTGAGGGCGTTCATCCGCAACGTGCAGAACGGCATGCTCGCGGATGCGCTCGTGCACAGCGTCGGCCGGCTGATGGTCGGCTACTCGATCTCGATGCTGATCGGGCTGAGCCTCGGCGTGTTGTGCGGATCCGTCCGCTGGGCGGACGAGACGATTGGTGGCATCACCCTCGGCCTGCAGTCGCTCCCGAGCATCACGTGGCTGCCGATGGCAGTGCTGTGGTTCGGCCTGAGCGACACGGCGATCATCTTCGTTGTGCTCATGGGCTCGACGTTCTCGATCGCCATCTCGGCACGCAGCGGGATCCGCGGGCTGCCCCCGCTCCTCGCCCGCGCGGCCGGCACCCTCGGCGCGTCGAGGTTCCAGATGTACCGATACGTGATCATCCCGGCGATGGTGCCCGCGATGGTGCAGGGCATGAAGCAGGGCTGGTCGTTCGCCTGGCGGTCGCTCATGGCCGGCGAACTGCTCTTCGTGACGATCGGCCTCGGCCATCTGCTCGACGTCGGGCGCAACCTCAACGACATCAACATGGTGTTCGCGGTCATGCTCGTCATCATCGCGGTCGGCGTGGTCATCGACCGCGTCCTCTTCGGCCGCGCCGAGGCGTGGGTGCGCGAGCGCTGGGGGTACGTGGCGACGTAGTTTCTGTCCCCTCCCCCTTTGACGGGGGCGGGTGAGGGTGGGGTGGGGAGAGCCACCTCACGCGCTCTCGGACGACGCGCGACGTCCAACCCTCACGCTTGCGGCAAGGTCGCCGGACGCGCACAGTCTCCGAGGCGAAGCGAGCCGCCCCGGAGGCCGTGCGTGCGTCGACTCTTCCCGAACGTGTACGAGGGCTGGCTGATCGTCGCAGCGTCGGCGTTCTACATCACGCTGATGTCCGGCGCGATCAACTACGGATTCGGCACGATCTTCACGCCCCTGCGCGACGAGTTCGGCTGGGGCGTTGCCGCCACCGCGCTCGCGTTCTCCGTGCGGCAGGAGGCCAGCGGGATCGCCGCGCCGGTCATCGGCATGATCAACGACCGCTTCGGACCGCAGCGCACTGTGGCCCTCGGCGTGATCGTCCTGTCCGGCGCCGTCCTCGGGCTGTCCTTCATCAGCCAGATCTGGCAGTTCTACTTCGTCATGCTCTTCATCTCCGTCGGCACGAGCAGCGTCGGCGGGCCCGTCGGCATGGCGGCCGTGACCACATGGTTCGAGCGACGTCGCGCGACCGCGCTGGCGATCATGACGATCGGCGGCGGCCTCGCCAGCATCCTCGTCGTGCCGATCGCCATCCTCGTGGCCGGACTCGGGTGGCGCGGCGCCGTGCGCGTCGAGGCCCTCGTGCTCTTCGTGGCGGGGCTCGTCCCCGCCTCGACCACGCGGTTCCGGCCGGTGCGTCACGACCAGCCGATGGACGGCATCCGCCGCCCCGTCGGTGACGACGGCATGGATGTGCCCCTCGCACCGCGCTGGGGCATCCCCGTGCGCCGGGCGATCATGACCCCCTCCTTCGCGATGCTGTCGCTCGGCCTCTCCGGGATCACGTTCGGCACGGCAACGATCACCGTGCTCGAGATTCCATATCTGGAATCGAAGGGCTTCCCGACGGCAGCGGCGGCGGCCAGTTTCACGCTCTACGGGCTGTCGTCGCTGATCGGCCGCCTCGGATTCGGCGTGCTCGCGGACCGCTTCAATAAGCGCGTGATGATGGCGATGTGCATCGGCATGCTCGCGGTCGGCCTCGCGCTGCTGCCCTTCGTGCACAACGTCTGGCAGGCGACCGCCGTCATGCTCATCCTCGGGCCCGGCTTCGGCGGCACCGTGCCGGTGCGTGCGGCGATGATCGCCGACAACTACGGCACGAGGTACTTCGGCACACTCAACGGCATCGCGACGTTCGTGCGGACGATCGGCTCTGCGCTGGGCCCGCTGATCGTCGGGTTCACCGTCGACCGTACGGGCGCGTACGAAGTCGGCTGGTTCCTCGCCGCCGTCGTCGCAGCCCTCGGCTTCGTGTGCGTCGTCCTCGAACGGCCGCCGGAGGCGCTCCGCGTCGAGTACAAGCGCCGCGCCGAGGAGGACCCGGCCGCGTGGGAGCCCGCGATCACGCTCGCGCACTGACCTCGAGCACTCCGGTCGTACGCCCCCTCGCGATCGCGCGCGGAACGTCGCCGTCGGCTACGCTGTGCCGCCCGAACATCCCAACATCGTGAGAGAGGCCATACACATGAAGGCGATCTACGTCACGGCGGCCGGCGGCCCCGAGGTCCTCAACTACACCGACCAGCCCGATCCCACGCCCGGCGCAGGCCAGGTGCTCGTCAGGGTCGAGGCGGCCGGCGTGAACTTCGCGGACGTGTACGCGCGACGCGGGCGCGGCACGTTCCCCTCGATCATGGGCCAGGAGGGCGCGGGCGTCGTCGAGGCGCTCGGCTCCGACGTCGCCGGCGTGAAGGTGGGCGACCGCGTGGCGTACAACGGCGCGCCGGGCGCCTACGCGGAGAAGCAGGTCGTGGGCGCGTCGCGCCTCGTCCCGGTGCCGGAAGGCATGTCGACGAAGACCGCCGCCGCCGCGCTGCTCCAGGGCATGACGGCGCACTACCTCGCCACCTCGACGTACGAACTCAAGCCGGGCGACACATGCCTGGTGCACGCCGCCGCGGGTGGCGTCGGCCTGCTGCTCTGCCAGATCGCGAAGATGCGCGGCGCGCGCGTCCTCGGCACCGTCTCGTCCGAGGACAAGGCGAAGGCCGCACGCGAGGCCGGCGCCGACGACGTCATCAACTACGAGTCGTCGGACTTCGTCGACGAGGTGAAGAAACTCACCGACGGCAAGGGCGTCGAGGTCGTCTACGACAGCGTCGGGAAGACGACGTTCCTCAAGGGCTTCGATGTCCTCAAGCCCTTCGGTGTCATGGCGCTCTACGGCTCGGCGAGCGGCGAACCCGACCCGGTGGACACCACGCTCCTCAACACGAAGGGCTGCGTCTACCTGACCCGTGCGAACCTCGGCACGTACACCGCGACGCGAGAGGAACTCCTGCGCCGTTCCAGCGAGGTCTTCGGCTGGATCGCCAGTGGCAAGTTGAATGTCCGCGTCTTCGGCGAGTACGCGCTCGCCGATGCCTCGAAGGCCCACGCCGCCCTCGAGCAGCGCGAGACGATCGGCAAACTCATCCTCGTCCCGTAGCACCGAGGGCCGCATCGGACGCCGCGCTACAACGCGCGGGCGTCTTGGTGCTCGCCACGCGCTCAACCCTCACCCCCCGCCCTCTCCTGCTTCGCAGGAGAGGGAGCCGGATCCGCTTGTGCCGCCACGCCCCAAACCTCTCTTGCGAATGGTGCGGCTGGATCCCGATCGGCGCGCCGAATCGCTCGCACCGAACGGCACGCAAACACAACCGATCGCCAGGGGTTTGGGGGCGCGCAGCGCCCCATGCCTATTCCCGCCCTCGCCCCTTGAGGGAGAGGGTGGCGGCGCGGAGCGCCGCGTTCCGGTGCCCTCACGCGCTACGCCGAGGGCATCTGCCGCTTCGGCCGGACGATGCAGCGGAAGCCGATGTGGCACATCGACGTGTCCACCATCTGCGCCTGGCGCGCGGCCGGACGGTAGCGCCAGCAGTAGTTCGGCGCGCAGAGGTGCGAGCCGCCTTTGATGACGTGTCGAGGAATGTGCTGCGCGCCCGGGTCACCCGGGTCGAAGGACTTGTTCGGCGACATCACGCGAGGGTTCACCGGCACGCAGCACTCGTGCTCCTCTTCCTCGGGATGCTTCGGTGTGTAGTAGTCGGCCGTCCATTCCCAGACGTTGCCGGCCATGTCGTAGAGGCCGTAGCCGTTGGGCGCGAAGGACATGACGGGCGCCGTGCCCTCGAAGCCGTCGTCCTTCGAGTTCTGGTGCGGGAACTGGCCCTGCCACGTATTCGCCATCATCTTGCCCGCGACGGTGAAGTCGTTGCCCCACGTGTATGTGGCGCCATCGAGGCCTCCCCGCGCGGCAAACTCCCACTCGGCCTCGGACGCGATCTCCTTGCCGGCCCACTGCGCGTAGGCAGCGACGTCCTCCCATGCGACGTGGACGACCGGGTGCTGCGCGCGCGACTTCACATGGCTCTTCGGGCCTTCGGGGTGCGCCCAGTTGGCGCCCGGGACGTACGACCACCAGTTCCACATGTTCATGAGGTCGACGGGGCCGCGGGTCCGGTGGAACACGAGCGAACCCGCGACGAGTTTCTCCGGCGGCAGGTCGGGATACATCGCGGGGTCGAGGGGCCGTTCGGCGACGGTCACATAGCCGGTCTCCTCGACGAAGCGGCGGAACTCGGCGACGGTGACGGTGTGCGCGTCCATCCAGAAGCCGTCCACCTGCACCGTGTGCGGCGGGTGCTCTTCCGGGTAGTCCTTGAAACTCGAACCCATGACGAACGTGCCGCCGGGGATCCACACCATGCCCTCGGCGGGCGCCGGCCCGGGAGCGGTGCCCGCCTGTGTCGCACTCGTCATCGTTGTCTCTTCCTCGCACTCACGCCTGCCGAGGCGTGAGGACAACGAGTATATCCAGCGCGATCGGCGTACCACAGCGCCGGCCGCATCCAGGCTGGGCCACGGTTTCTGCCAGCCGCCACCTGTAGTACCGTCTCCCAGCCAACAACCGACACAACTGACCCGGGGGACCTCCTCATGAAGCTGCTGTTCTTCGACGACTTCAAGTTTGGCGCGCTCAAGGGCGACAACATGGTCGTCGATCTCACCGCCGCGGTCGCCGACATCCCGCGTGCTCACCCGCAGGACATCATCAACGGGGTCATCGAGCGCTGGAGCGAGTACAAGCCGAAACTCGAGGCGGCCGTCGCGTCCGGCACCGGCGTCGCGCTGTCCTCGGTGCGCGTCCGCCCGCCACTGCCGCGCCCGACGAACTTCGACTGCATGGCCGTGAACTACATGGAGAACGGCACGCGCAAGGAGCCTGCGCCGATCAACGCCTTCCACAAGTCCCCGAACGCCATTATCGGCGACGGCGACACGATGGTCCTGCCGGACATCCCCGCCACCATCTTCGAGGGCGAGGCGGAGGTCGGCATCGTCATCGGCAAGGGTGGCTCGAACATCCCGGCCGCGAGCGCGAAGGACCACATCTTCGGCTACGTGAACTTCATCGACGGTTCGGCGCGCGGCATGCCCGTGGCGAACAACTCGTTCTACCAGGTGAAATCGCGCGACACGTTCGCCCCCATCGGACCGTTCCTGGTGACGGCAGACGAGATCACGAATCCGCAGCACATCCAGGTCAAACTCTGGAACAACGGCGTCCTCATGCAGGACTTCAACACGGACGACATGGCGAACAACATCGAGCGCTGCGTCGAGTTCATCTCCTCGAACCACGGGCTCAATCCCGGCGACATCATCGCCTCGGGCACGAACCACGGCGGCCTGAACCCGTTCATGGACGGCGACAAGATCGAAATGGAGACCGAGGGCCTCGGCCGCCTCACGATCACGGTCAAGGACGACCTGAAGCGCACGTGGGAGCGCATTCGCCGCTTCGACCTGCCGGGCTACCCGGACGAGTTCACGAAGCAGACCGGCGGCAAGTACGCCAAGTAGCCTCGAGGCTGCTCGGCGTCGCATGTAGTGATCGAGGCCCCGGGACAACCGGGGCCTCGTCATTGATGGAGGCATACAGTGGAATCACTCGCCGAACTCGTGCAGTTCAAGCCGGACACGTACGGGGTGCGCTGGAACCGGCACCTCGCGCTGTTCATCGTCACCGACGAGGGCGTCATCCTCGTCGACCCGATCGGGCAGCAGAACCCGAAGGCGCCGGCGCTGGTGAAGGAGGCGATCCGGCAGGTCACCGACCTGCCGGTGAAGTACGTCATCTACAGCCACTGGGGCGCGGACCACGGCATGGGCGGCGATGAGTTCGCCGACACCGCCACCTTCGTCGGGCACGTCAACAACATCGAGCGCATGAAGGCGACGCCGGACTCACACTCGCCGCTGCCGACGATCACCTTCAACCAGCCGATCCACGTCGACCTCGGTGGGACGCGGATCGACCTCTACCCCGCCAACCTCTCGCAGAATGACGAGTACATCGTCATCCACCACGCCGACCAGCAACTCGCGATGCTCGTCGACATCGTGCAGGCGAAGAGCGCGCCTTACGGCACGCTCCTCGGCGACCCCGAGAAGGTCACGGCGCACCTGCAGTGGCTGCATGACTGGCTCGACTTCGACACGTTGATCTCCGGACACACCGGGCCGCGCTACTTCGGCACGAAGGAGGACGTCGCGGAGGCGCGCCAGTACTACTTCGACCTCCACGACGCGATCGAGGCAGCCCGCAAGGCCGGCCACGCCGACCGCTCGGAGGCGATGGCCGCGGCGGTGAAGGCGACGCTCACGCCGAAGTACGGCGAATGGACGCGCTTCAACGAGATGCTGGGCAGCAACGTCGAGGGCTACATCCGCTGGAGCAGCGGCGAGCAACTCCGCTAGACACCTCCCGTCGGAGAGCGAAGCGGCCCCCGGAGGTGACTTCGTGCCGGTTCGTTGGCAGGGCTGGTCGAGCGCCGACCGCCGGTCTAGATTGGCGGGGCTCCGAGGAGGCCTCGGCCCCTCAAGTGCGCAGCGTGAAGGAACTCGCATGACCGCCGTCTTCGACCTCCACAACCAGGTGTGTATCGTCGGGGTCGGGCAGAGCGAGTTCGGGCGCGTCCTGGACAAGAGTCCAGTGCACCTCGCGGTGACGGCGTTCCGGAACGCCCTCGACGATGCGGGCCTGACGAAGGACGACATCGACGGGTGGGTGAGCGCGAGCGGCGCCCCCGGCGGGCTGGACTACGACGAGTTCGCCGCGCACATGGGCATGCACTTCCGCTGGGTGAACCAGAACTGGACGCACGGCCGCTGGGCGACGACGAACCTGACGCAGGCTGCGCTCGCCCTCACGGCCGGCCTCGCCGACTACGTCCTCGTGTCGCAGACGGGCACGAACACGCGCGGCTACGCGAAGCACTTCCCGCTCGCCGGCGGCGGCTGGTCCGAAGGCCTGCGTGACATCGGCGGCGGCCAGGGCCAGGTGAACTACCACGGCGTCGACACCCCGGGTGCCGCGACCTCGCTCGTCGCGCGCGACTACATGCGACGTTACGGCGCCACGTCCGAGGAACTCGGCACGGTGTCGGTGACGTACCGCAAGCACGCGCAACTCAACCCGCGCGCGATCATGCACGGTCGGCCGATGACGCTCGAGAACTACCTCGAGTCGCGCTTCATCTCGCCGCCCTTCCGGCTGTTCGACTACTGCCTCACGAATGAGGGCGCGAACTGTCTCATCCTGACGACCGCGGACCGCGCGAAGGACCTGAAGCAGCAGCCGATCTACCTCAGCGGCGTGCAGGGCGTGCAGTCCAACCGCGACGACTTCATCGCGTTCGCGCGTCCTGGCCTCGGCGTCGGCATCCAGACGGAGTTCGACTACGTCGCCGGCCCGCAGCCCGCGTACGAGATGGCCGGCGTGACGACCAAGGACATCGACGCGCTGTACATCTACGACTCGTTCAGCCCGAACTTGTGGATGATCCTCGAGCGCTACGGCTTCGTGAAGGCCGGCGAGGCGCACACGTGGACGCAGGACGGCCGCATCGAACTCGGTGGCGAACTGCCGGTGAACACCAATGGCGGCCTGATGTCCGAGGGCCACTACGCCGGCCACAACCAGATCATCGAGGCAGTGCGTCAACTCCGGAACGAATGCGGCGAACGCCAGGTGAAGGACATCGAGGTCGCGCAGTGGGCGACCCCGTTCGGCGACACCGCGATCCTCACGCGAGGCTAACCCCCCCCCGTTTCTGTTCCGGTTCTGTCCCCTCCCCCTTTACGGGGGAGGGTGAGGGTGGGGGCGGCGGCGAGACATGCCATTCCGCCGGGGTGTGGGGGCGCAGCCCCCCACGTCTTTGTTCTGGCACCCCCTTCCTAGGGGAAGGGGGTGGGGGGATGGGGCGGGACCGGTGCAATCCCTCGAACTCTTCGACATGCACCGCCATCTGTCGAGGGACACCCAACTCGAGAAGTTGATCTTTCCGAAGCCCGGCTTCCCGGACGACTGGTACTGGTGCAACCTCGACCGCGTCATCGCGTTCATGGACGCGCATCACATCAGCCACCTCGCCGCCATGAACGTGATGTCGACGCGCCAGATGATCGACTCGCGCGTCCGTCGCGCCCGCGAGGCGGGCCGCACCGACGCGCAGATCGAGGAGGCGCGCGACTACTTCCGCCACGAGATGCGCGACCGCGTGCGCGAGATGAACGACTGGTCGCTGGCCGCGCAGGCGCGCGAGCCGCGTCTGCGCGGCTTCGTCGCCCTCGACCCGACGCTGTGGGAGGATGCGGCGGTCGAGGAACTCGACCGCTGCATCGCCGCCGGCGCGACGGGCATCAAGGTCCACCCGACGAGTTCGGGGCACTACCCGGACGACCCGCGGCTGCGGCCCGTCCTCGAGCGGTGCCAGGAGACCGGCACCGCTGTGCTGGCGTGCAGCGGCTTCCGGCCGGACGCGGAGGGCGAGCCGTACGGCGCGCCGCTCGGCTGGCGGCCGGTCCTGCGAGACTTCCCGCACCTGCGCCTCGTGCTCGCGCACTTCGGGGACGCCGCGTGGGACGAGCGCCTCGAGATGGCGCGCGAGTTCCCGAACCTGACGTTCGACATCTCCGGCGGACTCGTCGACGAGGCTAACCCCGAGACGTGGCGCGCCTCGCTGCCGGTGGCACAGGCCGTGCGCGTCTTCCGCAAGGTGGGCGTCGAGCGGCTGATGTGGGGCTCGGACACCGCCTACGACCCGATGCCGAGCGTCCGTCAGGTCCTCGCGCTGGACCTCACGGATGCCGAGAAGGCGCGCATCCTGGCCGATAACGCACTGCAATTCTTCGGGTTGCAGTAACCCGGACGCTGGCACATCCTCGACGGATGACTCCAACACTGCCCCATACGTAAACGGAAGAGGGCCCGATGGCTCAGGCCGCGACCGCCGGCGAACTCCGGCGCCCCCTGGGAGCGACGATCTCGCGTCGACAGCGGCTGGTCGTCTTCTTCGCGATCATGCTGTGCATGTTCCTCACGGCGATCGACGGGTCGATCGTCGCGACGGCGATCCCACGCGTGCTCGCCGACCTCGGCGGGTTCCAGTTGTTCAGTTGGGTGTTCACGTCCTACTTCCTGGCCTCCACGGTGACGATCCCGATCGTCGGCAAACTCTCGGACATGTTCGGGCGCAAGACGTTCCTGCTGTGGGGCGTCGCGATCTTCGTCGGCTCGTCGGTCGCCTGCGGCGCCGCGCCGAACATGCTCGCGCTCATCCTCGCGCGAGGTGTGCAGGGCATCGGCAGCGGACTGATCGTCTCCTGCGTCTTCGCGACGCTCGGCGACCTGTTCACCCCGATCGAGCGCGCCAAGTACTTCGCGTTCTTCACCGGCATGTTCACGTTCGCGCAACTGGCCGGACCGACCTTTGGCGGACTCCTGTCGGACGGGCCCGGCTGGCGCTGGTGCTTCTACGTGAACCTGCCACTCGGCCTGGCGGCGAGCGCCTTCATCATCACGCAGATGCCGAAGACCGAGGGCAACGGCGGGCGCGTCTCCGACATCGACGTTCGAGGCGCCGCGCTCCTCGGCGTGGCGACGATCGCGTTCATCCTCGCGATGACCTGGGCGTACAAGGCGTTCGGCTGGGGCTCGCCCGTCACCGTCGGCATGCTCGCGCTGTCGCTGCTGATGTCGGTGCTGTTCGTCCTGAACGAGCGTTCCCATCACCAGCCGATCATCCCGCTGGTGCTGTTCCGAAACGTCCCCTTCGTGCAGGGCGTATTCATGACGTTCTGCTCGGCGGCGGGCATCTTCGCCAGCCAGCAGTTCCTGCCGACGTATGTCCAGACCTCGCTGGGGCACTCGGCGACCGTGTCCGGCCTGCTGGTCGCGCCGGGCGCCGTCGGCGGACTGCTCTCGAGCATCATCGGCGGCCAACTCATCGCGCGGTCGGGCCGCTTCAAGTACCAGATGATCATCGGCGGCGCACTGCTGAGCATCGGCTGCTTCCTGATGTCGAGGCTCGGACAGGACGAGTCGCTGTATTACATCGCCGCGATCACGATCCTCATGGGCCTCGGCGGCGGCGTGGTCTTCCCGGTTACGCAGGTGGTCGTTCAAGGCTCCGTGTCGCAGCATAAGCAGGGCGTCGCATCGAGCACGCGACAGTTCTTCCTGCTCATCGGCAATACACTCGGCATAGCCGTGCTCGGGGTCGTACTCACGACGTCCTACGTCAACGCGTTCACGGACCGCACGACCGACCTCGCGCCGGTGATCCCGCCGGCGACCTACGAGCAGTTCAAAGACCCCACGCTGGCCCTCGAGCCTCGAGGCTTCGAGGCCGCCCGTTCGACGGTGCGCTCGCTGCCGGACGGCGACGCAGTCCTGGGACGCGCGCTGGACGCGCAACGTGCCGCCGTCGCGACCGCGACCGACCACGTCTACCTGGGCGCGATGTTCTGCGCGCTCGGCCTGCTGGGGATGGCCCTCGTGCTGCGCGAGATTCCCCTGCGCCGCTCGTTCGACGAAGCGCATACGCCCGCGGCGGAGAGCGTCTGATCGCCGCGGGGCATCGTTCGCGCCTGCCGGCGCGAGGACTGAACATGCCGCAATGACGCAGGCCGTCGCCCCCACCAGCAATCGCTCCGCGGACTCGCGGACGGCCGCGGTCGTGACGATCGCGTTGCTCATCGTCTGCCAGAGTTTTCAGGGCCTGGTCTTCGGCGGCGTCAGCCTCTTCCTCCCGCGGATCCGCGAGGAGATCGGGCTGACGTTCGCGCAGGCCGGCACCTTCTCCGCCGCGTCGACGTTCGTCTACGCGCTCATGCAGATCCCGTCGGGCTACATGGTCGACCGCTTCGGCCCGAAGCGGCTGTTCTTCATCGGCGCGATCGGCACGAACATCCTCGGCGCGACGTTCTCGCTGCTGAGTTCGTATCCACTGATGATCGCGAACCAGGCGACGGCCGGGTTCTTCCGCTCGATGCTGTTCGCGCCGGGCCTCGTGCTGATCTCCTCGTGGTTCCCGCCGAACCGCCGCGCGACCGCGATGGGGCTGTTCGTAGCCGGCGGATTCACTTCGAACATCGGCCTCAACCTGCTCGGCCCGTTCCTCGAGGCGCGCTACGGCTGGCGCATGCCCTTCATGCTCTTCTCGGCGCTCGGACTGCTCGCGGCCATCGGCTACCTCAAGTTCGCGCGCGAGCGCACCGGGAGCGTGGCGGGCCGCGCGAGCGTGCGTGACGCGCTGGGGCTCTTCCGCTTCCGTGTGATGTGGGTGATCGGCGGCATCCAGTACGTCCGCCTGGCGGTCGCGCAGGGGTTGAACTTCTGGCTGCCGTCACTCCTCGTCGTGCAGAAGGGGTTCACCCTCGCCGACGCCGGCCACCTGATCGCCTTCTCTGCGCTGATTTCGGTGCCCTCGAACTTCCTCGGCGGCTACCTCTCGGACCGCATCCGCAATCCGCTGGTGATCATCGGCGGTTCGCTCTTCATGCTCGCGTTCACGACGGTGCTCATCGCGGTCACGACGGACCCGGTACTGCTGACCGCGATCGTGTGCGTGAACGCAATGTTCATCCAGTTGTACTTCGGTCCGTTGTTCTCGGTGCCCGTCGAGATCCTCGGTCCCGAGCGTGCCGGCCTCTCGAGCGGCTTCTCGAACTTCTTCGCAAACGTCGGCGCGTTCACGTTCCTGTACATGATCGGAGCGCTGAAGGACATCACCGGGTCGTTCAACGCGGGCTTCTACGGCCTCTGCGGCGCCTGCCTGGTGGGCATCGCGTTTACGATCACCCTCGCCCTCATCCGTCGAGGCTGGACCCCGCCCGCCCAGGGCGCATAGGACACATGCGTACGCAGCGCTCGACGCACCTCGGGCGCGACGAAAGGACACACACACAGTGCTGCTCGAAATCCAGGTCATGCCGAATCCGTCGGGCACAGCCGACGACCGCTACCACAACGTCGACGCCGCGATCGCCGTGATCCAGCAGTCCGGACTGAAGTACGAGGTGCACGCGATGGGCACCGTCGTCGAGGGCACGCCGGACGAGATCTGGGCGCTCGCCCGCCGCGCGCACGACGCCGCCCTCGCCGCCGGCGCCGACCGCGTCTCGTCCGCGATCAAGGTCTCGCAGTCGGCCGACCCCGCGACGCAGTCCACCATCGCGAGCCTCACCGGCAAGTTCCGCTCCTGATCTGCCCCTCCCTCTTGAGGGGGCGGGGTGGGTGGGGGTGAGGGTTGCGACGTTCGCGTGCCAATAACGTTGACTGAGCGACGACGCCCCCAACCCTCATCCCCCGCCTTCTCCCGCTTCGCAGGAGAAGGGGCCTGAGGCCGACCTCAGGCCGTCCAAACAAACAGACGCCGGCGTTCCACCCAAGGAACGCCGGCGTCTCTGCTTCCGCCTTCTGTCCCCTCCCCCCGGCGGGGGAGGGTGAGGGAGAGGGGGATTCCGGCTACTTCAGCCCGAGGAACCGCTTCGCGTTGCCGGAGAGGATCTGCTCCTTCTCCTCGTCGGTGAATTCCATGCTCATGACCTGGTAGGCGCCCTCCATCCCGTCCGGCGCGGGCGGCGCGTCCGAGCCGAAGAGGATGCGCTCTACGCCGACCTTCCGGAAGACGCGGACGCCCTGGATTTTCGGCAGGCACGAGTGGATCGAGGGCGGGTGGTGCTCGTCGACGAACCCGCCGGCCATGTCGAACCAGAGGTTGTCCTTGAACTCGCGTGACAACTCGATCTGCTCGTCCCACGAGTCGTCGCACAGGTGCGCCTGGATGTACTTCAGGTGCGGGAAGGCCTTCAGCACGGGACGCCATCCGAACGGCGCGCCGTACTGGTTGCCGTCCGCGTGCGGACGGCTGCTGCTGTCGGACAGTACGCACAGGCCTGCTTCCTGGACGCGCTCCAACACCTGCATCATCGTCGGGTGATCCGGGTAGTGTCCGTAGATGTTCGGGTGCACCTTGATGCCCGACGCGCCGCCGGCGATCACCCGTTCGAGTTCAGTCATCGCCTCGTCTGGCGTGAAGAGCACCGGGTCGATCGTCGCGAAGACGATGATGCGCGGCTCCTTCGCGTGCGCGGCGAGCGACCAGTCGTTCATGTCGCGCAGGCGGTTCTTCATGTCCTCGGCGAGGTCGACCTTCATCTTCTCGATGTCGGCGTCCGAGGTGCCCTGCTGGCGCGCGCGGCGGAGGCGTCCCTGCGTCATCGCGCCGTGGTTGATGACGTTCTGCGTGACCACGTGACTGATGCCGTGCGCGTCCATGTGCGGGATGACCGTCGCCGGGCTGCCCCAGTACCAGTCGTCCGGCCAGCCCGGCTTCGGGAAGACCACCTTCTCCTGCTGCGTGTCGCGGCACAGGTGCACATGCACGTCGATGATCTCGGTCATCCTGACTCCCTCCTCGACCACTGGTGGGCGCCCTCGCGGGGTCGCGCCGCGCGCGAGCATAGGACGGCGCCGCCCTCGCCGGACAGACCCAGCCGCGCCGAGTCGGTCGAAGTGGGGAGACGCGCCCGCTCGGATGGGTGATCTCGCGCGGCGGGCGTGGCCCGATCCTCGATCCCGTAAGGTGGATGGAGGACGACATGACGATGAACGACGCGCACCAACCGACGCTGGCACTGAAGCAGGTCTCCGACGGGCTCGCCGCCGCCGTCGAGCGGGCAGGCGCCTCGACGGTGCAGGTGGACGCTCGGCGCCGCTTCCCGGCCAGTGGCGTCGCCTGGGGCGACGGACTGGTGGTCACCGCCGACCACGCCATCGAGAACGAGGACGCGATCACCGTCGGCCTCCCGGACGGCGCGACGACGCAGGCCCAACTCGTCGGCCGCGACCCCGGCAGCGACCTCGCCCTGCTGCGGGTCGAGGGCGTCTCGGTCACGACCACGACCCTCGCGCCCGAGGGCTCGGCGAGGGTCGGACACCTCGTCCTCGCGCTCGGACGCCCCTCCCGTCGAGGCGTCGAGGCCTCCCTCGGCGCGGTCAGTGCCATCGGCGGCCCGTGGCGCACACGCCGCGGCAGCCGCATCGAGGGCTACCTGCGCACGGACACGACGTTCTACCCCGGATTCTCGGGGGGCCCGCTCGTCAACGCGGAAGGCCAGGTCATCGGCCTGAATATCTCGCTGCCGCGCGGCGGCATCACGATCGATGCGAAGTCGGTCAGCGCCGTCGTCGAACTGCTGAAGACGCACGGCCGCGTGCGGCGCGCCTACCTCGGCATCGCGAGCCAGCAGGTCCGCCTGCCGGACGCTCTGGCGGGCGCCTTCGGCGACCAGCGTACCGGCCTCCTCATCGTCAACGTCGAGTCCGGCACACCGGCCGCGGCGGCCGGGCTGCTCGTCGGTGACATCCTCGCGACGATCGAGGGCGCGCCGGTGCGTGACGCCGAGGAACTGCGCGACGCGCTCGGCCCGGAGCGCGTGGGCGCGACCGTCCACGTCACTCTCGTGCGCGCCGGCGCGAAGCACGAGGCGAGCGTGACGCTCGGCGAGCGGGCGTAAGCCAGACGATGCGCGGCACCGACGCGCTCCGTGTCCTCGTCCGCGCGCCCTACCCGGCGTTGCGCGCGGGCCTGGGCGAGATGCTGCGAGCGTCCGGGCTCATTGCCGTCGAGGATGATCCACGCGCGCTCGACGTGCCCGCGCTCGGTGACACGGCGATCGCCGAGGTCGACGTGCTGGTGGTGGACGTCGGCGACGATGAGCCGGCCGCGGTCGAGGACGCGCGTGGCCTCGAGGTGCCCGTCGTGTTCCTCCGCGCCTCGCGCCGCGCGCCGCGCCTGAACACGGTCGCGGGCGCGCCGGCCGAGGGCTGGCTCGCGCGGGACGCCTCCGCCGAGGAACTCGGCGCTGCGGTGCGTGCGGTCGCCGCAGGCCTCACCGTCCTCGACCCCGCATTCGCGCGCCCCCCCGACTCCGTCGACGCCATCGCGAACGAAGCGGCGAACGACGCTCGCCTCACCGCGCGCGAACTCGACGTCCTCCGCCAGATGGCACTCGGCCTGCCCAACAAGGCCATCGCGCAGCGCCTCGGCATCAGTGAGCACACGGTGAAGTTCCACGTGGGCGCGGTGCTCTCCAAACTCGAGGCCCGCTCGCGCACCGAAGCCGTCACGCTGGCCGCCCGCGCCGGCCTCCTCGCGTTGTAGCCGTGCGCCCAGCCCGCCGCGACTCTCCGCCCTGATCTGAGAGACCGCACGAATCACTCGTGCTGACATTGCGGAAGCGCACACCGCTCCGCCAGCGGCCCATCCCCACTCCAGATCGCCGAGACACTCCGTTCTGGTCTGAGGAACCGACGAGTCACTCGCACCAACATTGCGGACGCGCGCACTGTTCCGCCAGGGGTTTGGGGACGCGCAGCGTCCCCATTTCTTCTTCTGAAATTCTGACTCCCTCCCCTCCCCGTATCGGGGAGGGGAGGGGCTCACCCCCTCGACGCCCGCGCGTACCATACGGGCGCTCGACGACCCCTGCGGCCCTCGAGCCCGTGCGGGGAGGTGTGCTGTGGCCGACACGATCAGCCGGACGTTCGCTCGCTGGGCTGCCAACCTGAAGTACGCGGACCTGCCGGCCGAGGTCGTCGACAAGGTCAAGGCGCTCATGCTGCTGCCGCTCGTGAGCGCCGTCTTCGGGGCGGCGACCGACGCCGGGAAGCACGCGGTCCACCTCGTCACGGAAGAAGCCGAGAAGCCGAACGGCGCGACGTTGATCACCACCGGCACGAAGGCTGAACGCATCAGCGCCGCCTTCGCCAACTCCGAACTCATGCACTGCGCGGGACTGTTCGACTCGTACCGGATGCTGACGCACCCCGGCCCGGTGGTGATGGCGGTCGCCCTCGTCAACGGCGAACTGCACAAGCGCAGCCTGAAGGAGATCATCACCGCGCTCGCCGCCGGCTACGAGTTCGAGTGCCGCCTCGCGGACGACTTCATCCCGAGCACGGCCGCTCGAGGATTCCGCCCCGCGCCGATCTACTCGACGATGGGCGGCTCGATCGTCGCCGCGAAACTCATGGGCCTCGATGAGCAGGGCATCGTCGGGCGATCGGTGTCGCGACCAACGTCGCGATGGCGCTCAACGAGCCCGGCCGCTCGAGCGGCGGCGAGACCGCGATCCACGAGCCGAACGCGGCGCGCCAGGCGACCTTCGCTGCCCTGATGGCGGCGCAGGGCGTCATCAAGGGCTCCGAGACGGCGATCGAGGGTGAGGCCGGCTTCTACAACGCCTTCACCGGCAACAACGACGGTGTACAGACGTATACCTTCGCCAAGGAACCCACGACGATCGACTACGCGACCGTGACGCAGGACCTCGGCAAGCAGTGGAAGATGCTGTCGGTCATGTTCCGCATGTACAACACGGCTGGCTTCAACCAGCCCGTCATCGAGTTGATGGCGGAGATGAAGCGCGACAACAACCTGAAGGCCGAGGACATCGCCGAGGCCACCCTCACGATGAACTACATCGAGAACTCGATGCCCAGCCCCGCGTTCCCGCGCTTCGCCGACCCACAGGTCGCGCGCGTCGGCTCCTCGCAGTACTTCCTCGCGCACTCCGCCGTGAACGGCGGCTTCCCGGTGATCGGCGGCAAGACGTTCGGGCCGACCGGCGCGGACGTCGAACATGACCAGGCGGTCATCGACTTCATGAACACGAAGGTGAAACTCAACCCGACGGCGGGCCACCCGATGTTCTCGCCCAGCATCACCGTGAAGATGAAGGACGGCCGCACCTTCGACGGCCACTACCCGTACGAGCGCATGGGCGACTGGGACTTCAACCGCGTCGTGCAGGAACTCCAGAAGGCCGTGCCCGGCTTCCCCCTCGGTCAGGCCGGTATGGACGCCATCGTCGAGGTGCTGCGCAGCGCGGAGACCCTCCCGTCCCTCGACCGCATCTTCGAGGTCACCCGGGGCTGACCCGGCGCCGCATTGCAGCAGGCGCAGGGCGATCCCGACGCGCGTAGGATAGGTGCCGCACGCAGGCTGGCATGTCCCGCCGGTGGAGGTCGCCCGTGACCCTGTTCCGCTACAGCGCCTGGGACGGCACCCAGCAGATCGAGTGGCTCACCGCCGAGGAGGCGATGGACCACATCGCCGGCGAGATGCTCGACGGCGGCGACCTGCGCAACATCATGAACCGCCTCATGCGACAGGGCGCGAACTTCCGCGACGGCCGCCGCATGCCCGGCATGCGCGAACTCCTGGACCGCGCCCGCCAGCGCCGCGAGCAGGCGTTGATGCAGCACAATCTCGACGGCGTCTTCGACGACATCCAGAAGCAACTCGAGGAGATCATCGAGGCCGAGCGCCAGACGGTGCAGCAGCGCCTCGACGATGCCGGCAACCCTCGAGATGACCAGGGCGAGCGCAGCGATGGTTCGGCCCCTTCCCCCCTCGAGGGGGAAGGCGAGGATGGGGGGGCGCCGCAGCGCAGTCCCTCAACGCCGCGAAGCGCATCGGACGGCGGCCAGTCCGCTCCAACCCCCTCCCCCCTCGCGGGGAAGGGCGGGGGAGAGGGGGCGCAGCAATCGATGCCCTCCTCGCGTGGCGCGCAATCCTCGAGCGGTGGCCAGCAGAGCTCCGGTCAGCAGAGCGGCGGCCAGCAGGGCGGCAACCCCGACGACCAGTTCCGCGACATGCTGCGCAACATCGCGCAGCAGCGCGCCGAGCAACTCGACGCGCTGCCGCCGGACGCCGGCGGGCGCATCCAGCAACTGCGCGACTACGACTTCATGGACCCCGAGGCGCGCGAGCGCTTCGACGACCTGCTGAAGCAACTCCAGCAGCAGATGCTCCAGAACTACTTCGAGGGCATGCAGCAGTCGCTGCAGTCCATGACCCAGGATGACCTGAAGCGTACGCAACAGATGGTGCACGACCTCAACGAGATGCTGCGGCAGCGCCTCAACGGGCAGGAGCCCGACTTCGACAAGTTCATGCAGCAATACGGTGACGCGTTCCCCGATGGCATCCAGGACCTGGACCAACTCCTCGACTACCTGCAGGACCAGGTCTCGCAGATGCAGTCGCTGATGCGGTCGATGTCACCCGACCAGCGGCAGCAACTCGAGGACCTGATGGAGGGCCTCCTCCGCGACAACCGCATCCAACTCGACCTCATGGAGATGGCCGGGCTGATGCAGCAGTTGCGCCCCGGCTCCGAGGGCAACGAGTTCCCGTTCATGGGCGACGATCCCCTGTCGTTGCAGGATGCACTGCGCCTTATGGGCGAACTCAACGACGTCGAGTCGCTGGAGCGCGCCCTCGATCGCGCCATGCGCATGAACGACGCCGAGTCGATCGACCCGGACGAGGTGGCACGCATCCTCGGCGAGGACGCCGGCCACATCGCCGAGCAACTCCAGCAGATGCTCAAGATGCTGGAGGACGCCGGCATCATCCGGAAGCGCGGCAACGAGTGGGAACTCACGCCCCGGGCGGTGCGCAAGGTCGGCGAGCGTGCGCTCCACGACATCTTCGGCAATATCGAGAGCAGCACGGCCGGCGACCACACGTTGTCGAAGCTCGGCGCCGGCGTGGAGCGCATGGACGAGACGCGTCAGTACGTCTGGGGCGACTCCTTCGGCCTCGTCGATACGAACCGCACCGTCATGAACGCCGTCACGCGCGGCGGCCCGCAGAAGCCCGTCCGCATCAACGTCGACGACTTCGAGGTGAACCCGACGCAGGCGCTCACCTCCTGCGCCACGGTGATCATGCTCGACATGTCGTACTCGATGATGCACGGCGGCCGCTTCCAGGCCGGCCGCAAGATCGCGCTCGCCCTCGACACGCTCATCCGCTCGAAGTTCCCGAAGGACGAACTGCACGTCGTCGCGTTCTCGTACCTCGTCGCGACGCTGAAGCCGCAGATGCTCCTGGATGACTACTGGATCGAGTACGGCGGCGGCACGAACTACCAGCAGGCGCTGCGCCAGGCGCGCCGCATCCTGCGCAAGTACCACGTGGGCACGCGCCAGATCGTCTTCATCACCGACGGCGAGCCGACGACGTACTCGCAGTGGTCCGGCGTCGAGCCCGCCCCCACCGACCGCACGCTCGGCTACCGCCGCCTCCCCGGCGCGCTCCAGGAAACCCTCCGCGAGGTCGTCCGCTGCACGAAGGACGACATCACGATCAACACGTTCGTCCTCGACAGCCATCCGCACATGGGCGACTTCCTTCGCACTATGGCGAAGATCAACAAGGGCCGCGTCTTCTTCGGCTCGGCCGGCGAACTCGGGCAGTACATCCTGCTCGACTACGTGAACAACAAGAAGACGCTGATCAAGTAGCGCCCCAGGAGCCCTCACCTTCCTCTTCCCTAAATGGGAGAGGGATCAGACCCGGAGCCCGCGACGCGAGACCTCAGGGCGCGCCGCGTTCCGGCCCCCTCCCCCTTGCGGGGGAGGGTTGGGGAGGAGGGGTCCTGTCGCCCCCACTCCGCGAGCGCTCGGCGTACAGTACGCGGCGTCGAGGCGGCTCTCGGCGCGTGTGGAGGAATGCACGATGACCAAGGTCCTGGTGACGGGCGGCTCGCGCTTCAACGGCCTCGCGGTCGTCGAGGAACTCGTCCGCAGCGGCTACGACGTCGCAGTGTTCAACCGCGGCGTGACGCCGACCACCTTCCCGCGCGGAGTCCGGGCCATCAACGGCGACCGCCACGACCACGAGACGATGCGCACGCTGTTCGCGAACGAGAACTTCGACGCGATCATCGACACGAGCGCCTACAACAAAGAAGACGTCGACGGCGTCCTCGACATCTACAAGGGCCGCATCGGCCACTACATCTTCATCTCCTCGTGCGCCTCGTACGCGCCGTCCTCCGCCTCCCCGATCCACGAGGACCGCACGCCGTTCAACTACGACCCGAGCGAGCGCAACAACTACGGCAGGAACAAGGCGATCGTCGAGGAGTTCCTCATCGCGGAGAACCGGACGTGGGGGGCGCCGTACTCGACGGCCAAACTGCCGACGGTCATGGGGCCGCGCAACAACGCCAAGCAGCGCGAGCAACTGATGTTCCACCGCCTGCTGCAGGGGCGCCCCGTGCTGATCCCCGGCGATGGCGCGACGCTGAGCCACCCGTCCTACGTGATGGACCAGGCGAAGGCGATCGTCGGCATGCTCTTCAACCCTCGGACCTTCGGGCAGGGCTACAACATGGGGATGCAGGAGTACTACAGCGACGACTGGTGGGTGGACACGATCGGCGCGATCGTCGGCGTGCAGCCGCAGAAGGTCTACATCCCGCACGAGGTCGCGAACGAGATCTATTCGCCGGGCGCATTCCCCTATCAGATCATCCAGCGCCACGGCGTCGGCCTCGTTCCGTGGTACAAGAACTCCCTCTTCGACATCCGCAAACTCGACCAGCACACGGGCTACCGCCAGGAGCACACGATGGAAGGCGCACTGGCCGAGACGTACGAGTGGTTCCGCCGCGAAGGCCTCGACAGGTCGTTCGAGTGGGACTTCACCCCCGAAGACGACCTCCTGAAGCGCATCGAGGGCATGCCCGCCACGAGGCACTAGTCGTTCAGGCCCCCTCTCCCCTTGTGGGGGAGGGCCGGGGAGGAGGGGCCGCGCGAAGCGCGGATCCGCGGCGGCTGTCGCTCCACCGATCCCATCCCGGGTGTAGAGTGCGCCCGTCGCGAGACCTCGCCGCCATCGGAGCATCGAGGCACGCAGACGGGCCGCAGTCGAGGGGGTAACGCCATGCCGTTCAATGCACAGAACAAGGTCGCCATCGTCGGCGTCGGCCACTCGAAGGTGGGCCGCAAACTCGAGCGCCCGCTCGGCGCGCTGGCCGTGGACGCCTCGCTTACCGCGATCAAGGACGCCGGCCTCGAGTTGTCGGACATCGACGGCATCGCGTCCTACCCGCAGACCGACGGCGCTGGCGTCGGCCCCGAGCCGGGCGTCTCGGCCGTCCCGCTCAACTGGATGGTCGACGGCCTCGGCGTGAAGAACATCAACTGGTGGGGCAACGGTGGCGGCAACATCTCCACTGCCATCGGGTACGCGATCATGGCGATCTCGACGGGCATGGCGAACCGCGTGCTCGTGTGGCGCGCGATGCACCAGCCGCGCTTCGGCGCGTTCGGCAGCGGCACGCGCAACACGTTCGGACAGCCCTCGAACAACCCGGCGCCGCGCGTCCAGTACGCGAGGCAGTTCACCGCGCCCTACGGCTTCGGCGACGCCCCGACGGGATTCGCGCCATCGTACATGCGCTACATGAAGCAGTACGGCGCGAAGCGCCATCACATGGCCGCGTACACCGTGCCGATGCGTGACAACGCGAACCACAACCCGAACTCGGTCTTCTACGACCAGCCCATGACGCACGAGGACTACATGAACGCCCGCATGATCGCGGACCCGCTCTGCCTTTTCGACTGCGACATGCCCGTCGACGGCGCCGGCGCGATCGTCCTCGCGCGCGCCGACCTCGCGAAGGACATGGCGCAGAAGCCCGCCTACGTGACGGCGATGGGCTCCGGCGGCTGGGACTGGGAGAACATCCCACCCGAGGCGTACCGCTACGACTCCGCCGCGAACAACGGCCGCACGCTCTGGTCCGGCACGTGGATGAAGCCGACGGACATGAGCGGCGCGATGTTCTACGACGGCTTCACGCCGGACATCTACTGGTGGCTCGAAGGCATGCGCTTCTGCAAGTTCGGCGAGGCCTTCGAGTGGATCCAGGACGGCCGTCTCGCGCGCGACGGCGAACTGCCCGTGAACACCTTCGGCGGTCAGGTGTCCGAGGGCCGTCTGCACGGCATCGGCCACTGGATCGAGGGCACCAAGCAGGTGCAGGGCCGCGCGGACGACAAGCCCGGCGACGGCGCACGCCAGATCAAGAACGTGAACAACATCCTCGTCGCGACCGGCATGACCGGCCACGGCACCGGCGCCATCCTGAGCACCGAGCCGCGCTAGGGTTTTACGTTCGAGGCGAAATGGGGCGTGGCTCTCCCCACCCCAACCCTCCCCCGTCAAGGGGGAGGGGGTCAGACGTCAGAAGAGAAAAAAGAAGAGGGCGGCGCATAAGCGCCGCCCTCTTCTTCTCTGATCCCGCTTTCTGTCCCCTCCCCCCTTGCGGGGGAGGGTGAGGGAGGAGGGGTCGGGAGCATCACCACGACAGTCGCTCGCCCACGTCGCCTACAGCGCCTGCGCCGAGGCGGCGCTATCCTCGACCTCTCCCCGGCGGCGAAGGATACGGCCACGATCGTTCTCGCTCAGCGGACGTTGACGAGCGGGCCGCCCTGGCTCGACACCGCCATCTCGTGGGCGCTGCTGTATCGCGCCGCCGCCGGTGCGCAGCAGGAGACGCTGCGGCTCTTCCGCCCGGCGCGCGTCCTCGCCTTCGGACCCTCAGACCGCCTCGCACCCGGGTTCGACGCCGCCCGCTCCGCCGCGCGCGCTGCCGGCTTCACGCCGGTCGACCGCCTCGCGGGCGGACGCGCGGCGCTGTTTCACGAACAGACCATCGCCTTCGCCTGGACCGTCCCCGACACGGAGGCCCGGGCCCACATCCACGAGCGCTACGAGGCGATGGCCGACCTCATCGCCCAGGCGCTGCGCCGCCTCGGCGTGGATGCGAACGTCGGCGCCGTCCCCCGCGAGTACTGCCCCGGTGAGTACAGCGTGAATGCTCGAGGCGTCACGAAACTGATGGGCGTCGGCCAGCGCGTCTTCGTGCAGGCCGCGCACGTCGGTGGCGTCATCTGCGTCGATGGCGCGCCGCTGCTGCGCGACGTGCTCACGCCCGTCTACGCCGCGCTCGGCCTCGACTGGGACCCGGCGACCTCGGGCAGCGTCGCCGACGAACTGGGCGAGGCGGGCACCGGCCGCCTCTGGGACACCGTCTTCGACGCCATCCTCGACGAAGTCGCCGCGCACTACCCGGTCGAGGAGGACACCCTGGATCCCACGCTCCTCGGCGAGGCCTGGTCGTACGAGGCAATGCTCACGGAACGCACCACCGAGGGACCGCAAAAGCGATGAGCAGCGATGAACAGCGATGAGTGACGCGCCCGCCTCGGATGAACCGCTGATCGCGCTGCCGCTGCGCGACCGCCACGTCGCGGCCGGCGCCCGCTTCGCCCCGTTCTCCGGCTGGGACATGCCGCTGCAGTACGCCGGCATCGTGCAGGAGCACGAGGCCGTCCGGCACCACGCGGGCATCTTCGACGTCTCGCACATGGGACGCGTGGCCGTGCGCGGGCCGCGCGCCGGCGAGGTCATCCGCTCGATCACCACCGCGGACGTCCTCGCGCTGAAGCCCGGCGAGGCGCGCTACTCGCTCTACTGCAACACCGAGGGCGGCATCGACGACGACATCTTCGTCTACCGCATCGCGGACGAGCGCTGGCTCATCGTGCACAACGCTGGGAACGCCGTCCCCGACGCCGCGCGCGTTGCTGCCGTCGCCGACGACACCCAGGGCGCAATGATGCAGGACCTCGGTCGCGAGACCGTGATGCTCGCCGTGCAGGGCCCCGAGGCGGGCGCGGCGATCCGTAGCGTGCTCGGCTTCGACCTCGAGAGCGTCGCCGTGCGCGGCTGCGTCGAGGTCGAGTGGCGCGGCGGGCGCATGCTGTTCGGGCGAACGGGCTACACCGGCGAGGACGGCGGCGAATGCATCGTCGACCTCGAACACGGCCGGGCGCTGTGGGACGCATTCCTCGCGGCGGGCGTCACGCCCGTCGGCCTCGGCGCACGCGACACGCTCCGCCTCGAGGCCGCGCTGCCGCTCCACGGCCACGAGATCACGCCCGCGACCAACCCGTTCGAGGCCGGCCTCGGCTGGGCGGTGCACCTCGACGACGGCGTGCCGTTTACGGGCCGCGACGCGCTCGCGCGCCTCAAGGACGCGCCCCGCACACGCCGGCTGGCGTGTGTGCGGCTCCTCGAGCGCGGCGTGCTGCGCGCGGATTACGTCTTGCACGATCCCGCGAAGCCGGATGCGCCTGCAGTTGGTATGCTCACCAGCGGAGCGTTCAGCCCCACGCTACAGGCCGGCATCGGCATGGCGTATCTCCCCCCCGCTCTTGCCGAACCCGGCACGCCGCTTGCGGTCGAGATCCGCGGGCGACACGTGCCCGCCGAGGTTGTGCGTCGTCCGTTCTACCGGCGCGCTACCGCGGCACACTGACGAGGGGAGCGAGCGTGGAAGTCCCTGAGGGGCTGCGTTACACCGCCGAGGATGAGTGGATACGCCTGGAAGGCGAGTCCGGTGAGGCCACCATCGGCATCACCGACTACGCGCAGGACCAACTCGGCGACGTCGTCTTCGTCGAACTCCCGCTGGTCGGCCGCGTCCTCCGCAGAGGCGAGCCCTTCGGCGTCGTCGAGTCGGTGAAGGCGGTGTCGGACCTCAACTCCCCCGCGAGCGGCGAGGTGATCGCGCGCAACGACGCGCTCGAGTCCTCGGCGGAACTCGTCAACGCGTCGGCGTTCGGCGACGGCTGGATGATCCGCATCCGCCTCAGCGATCCGTCCGAGGTCGCGTCGCTGATGGACGCCGCCGCCTACCGCGCGCAACTCCCGGCGGACGCATGAGCGAGCCGCTGACCAACCCCTACATCCCGAACACGGACGCCGACCGCGCGGTCATCCTCCAGCGCCTCGGCATCGAGAGCGTCGATGCGCTCTTCAACGAACTGCCCGCGCGCTGGCGCGACCCCGCGATCGATGTGCCCACCGCAATGGCCGAGGGCGACCTCGTGCGCTTCTTCGAGGAGCGCGCGGCGGAGAACATCTCCGGCAGCCGCCCGTCCTTCCTCGGCGCCGGCGTCTACCGCCGCACGATCCCCGCGACCACGCCGCACCTGATCTCGCGGTCAGAGTTCGTGACCTCGTACACGCCGTACCAGCCGGAGATCTCGCAGGGCACACTGCAGGCGGCCTTCGAGTACCAGACGGTCGTCTGTGAACTGACCGGCATGGATGTCTCCAACACCGGCATGTACGACGTCGCCAGCGCCACCGCCGAGGCGTGCCTGCTCGCGGGCCGCGCGACGGGCCGCCGCGCGATCGCCCTCCTCGAGCCGATCCACCCCGGCACGGCAGACGTCGTGCTCGCCTACGCGTACGGCGCCGGCATGCGCGTGGACACGGTGCGCAACGCCGCGGAGATCACGACAGAGCACGCGTGCGTCGTCGCGCAGCAGATCGACTTCCTCGGCGCCATCCGTGACATCGAGCCGATCGCGTCCGCCGCGCACGCCGTCGAGGCGCTGTGCGTCGTCGTCGCCGACCCGCTCACGCTCGGCCTGCTCCGGTCGCCGGGCGACGCGGGCGCCGACGTGGTCACCGGCGAGGGCCGCGACTTCTCCGGCCTCGGCGCGCTGGGCGGCCCATCGCTCGGCCTCTTCGCCGCGCGCGAGCCGTTCCTGCGCCAGATGCCCGGCCGCATCGTGGGCCGCACCCAGGAACTGCACGCGCGCGAGGGCGAGGCGCCGAAGGTCGGCTACGTGCTCACCCTCCAGGCGCGCGAGCAGTTCATCCGCCGCGAGCGCGCCACCTCGAACTTCTCGACGGGACAGGCGCTGCTCGCGCTCGGCTTCACCGTCACCGTCGAGGCGCTCGGCCCCCACGGTCTGCGTGAGAGCGCGGAACTCTGCTACCAGCGCGCGCACGACGCTGCGCGACGCATCGCAGCGCTCCCCGGCTTCGAGGTCGTCGACCACGGCCCGTGGTTCCAGGAGTTCCTCGTGCGCGCGCCGATCACGCCGCGCGCGCTGCGCCGCCACCTCGACGAGCACGGCATCACGTCCGGCCTCGATGTCTCCGAACGCGAGGAGCCGGAGGCGGAGAACGCGACGCTGTTCTGCGTCACCGAGGCGACGCCGCCAGCGCACGTGGAGGCGCTGGTGAAGGCGTTAAAAGCGGTTGAGGCCCCCATCCGGATCGGAGTCGAGCGATGACGGCCGTCACGACCGCACACCACAAGGCTGACATCGGCGCGGCGCTCGCGTTCGACCGCGGCGCGCCCGGCCGCCGCGCAGTGGCCGTGCCCCGCTGGGACGGCGAGGAGACGCCGCTGCCCGACGCGCACCTGCTGCGTGACGAGGTGCGCCTGCCCGAGATGAGCCAGGGCGAACTCGTGCGGTACTACACCGCGCTCTCGACGCGGAACTTCGGCGTCGACAGCGGCCCGTACCTCCTCGGCTCCTGCACGATGAAGTACAACCCGAAGGTCGACGACATGATCGCGACCATGCCCCGCTTCGCGATGGCGCACCCGCTCGCGCCCGACGAGGAACTCCAGGGCACGTTGCGCGTCCTGTACGAACTCCAGCATTGCCTCGCGGAGATCACCGGCCTGCCCGCCGTGAGCCTCGCGCCCGCCGCCGGCGCGCAGGGCGAACTCGCAGGCGTGCTGATGATCAAGCGCGCCCTCGAGGTCCGCGGCGATCTCGCAACGCGCCGTCGCATCCTCGTCCCCGACAGTGCGCACGGCACGAACCCCGCGACCGCCGCGATGGCCGGCTTCGAGGTCACCGAACTGAAGAGCGGCCCTGACGGCGACGTCGACCTGGCCGCCCTCGATGCGGCGCTGGGGCCGGATGTCGCCGCGTTCATGATCACGCTACCCAACACCCTCGGCCTGTGGGAGCGCGACATCGAGACGATCGTCGAGAAGGTGCACGCCGCCGGCGCGCTGGTCTATGGCGACGGCGCAAACCTCAACGCCGTCGTCGGGCGCATGCGCCACGGCGACCTCGGCTTCGACGTCGTGCACCTCAACCTGCACAAGACGTTCAGCACCCCGCACGGCGGCGGCGGCCCCGGCGCCGGGCCGGTCTGCGCCACGCCGGCCCTCGCGCCGTACCTCCCGGCGCCGGTCGTGATCCGCGACCGCGACGGCACCTACGCGCTGTCGAGGCCGGATGACACGGTCGGACAGTTGCAGCAGTTCCACGGCAGCGTCGGCGTGCTGCTGCGCGCGTACGCCTACATCCGCACGGTCGGCATCGACGGCCTCGTGCAGACCTCGGGCAACGCGGTGCTCAACGCCAACTACCTGCGCGCGCTGATGCACGACTACTACGACCTGCCGTACGACCGCCCCGTCATGCACGAGGTCGTCTTCGCCGGCACGCGCCAGAAGCGCGAGGACAACGTCCGTACGTACGACATCGCGAAGGCCCTGATCGACCGCGGCTACCACCCGCCGACGGTGTACTTCCCGCTTATCGTCGAGGAAGCGCTCATGATCGAGCCCACCGAGACGGAGTCACGCGAGGCTGTCGAGGCCTTCGCCGCCGCGATGATCGACATCGCGCAGGAAGCGAAGACCAACCCCGACGCGATCCACGACGCCCCGACAACGTCCCCGATCGGCCGCCTCGACGAGACCGCCGCCGCGCGCAAGCCTGTGCTGAGATGGCAACCGAAGTAGCGACACGTCCCCTCGCGCCGAATTACATCCGTGCTACAGTGGCCGAGCACTAGCCAGCATCGCCCGAGTCGCAGGGTCTCCTCCTTCTCGGGCTTTGTTGATTTTTGCTCACCAGCTGGCGAGAGGTCGTCATCCTACCTCTTGCTTTGTGGAAGGACCGTTCGTGCACTCCGATTCTCCGTACGCCCTGAAAACCTTGCCGATGACCGTGAACAACACGGGGTTCATGGTCGACACCCTCGGGAAGGACTGCGCTCCACTTCAGTTCTTGCGCGAGCTGACGCAGAACTCAATCGAAGCGATCCTGGCGACTTCCGAACGTCGCGGAGACATCGTGTGGGACGTGGATTGGGACATGTACGACCTCACGGGGACGTACAAGCTCTGCATTACCGACACCGGGTGCGGGATGACCGGCGAGGAGATGGGCCGGTTCATCAATCAGCTCTCTTCGTCGATTCACAACCAATCTTTCGACGGTAATTTCGGCGTCGGCGCAAAAATCGCGGCGGCCACGCGTAACCATGCAGGTCTCGTGTACCTGTCATGGAAGGCGGGCGAGGGCGCCATGATTCACCTCTGGCGTGATCCGGTGACAGGTGAATATGGGCTGCAGCAATTGCTGCGCCCGGATGGCACATATGGACATTGGGCGACCATCTCAGACGACGTAAAACCACGAGATGCTGTGAAGCTCGCCGATCACGGCACGAAAGTCGTGCTCCTCGGCAATACGGACGACGCCGACACAATGAGCCCCCCTGACGCGTCGGTATCCGCGGCCTCCAGGTGGGTGTCTCGCTATCTCAACACGCGCTATTTCCGGTTCCCTGAGGGCGTCACCGTGCGCGCACGCGAGGGCTGGGAACATCCCCGCGCTGACACGGACCGGAATGTGCTTCGACGAATCACGGGGCAAGAGGCCTACCTAAACACACACAAGCAGGCCAGTGGCAACGTGACGTTGAAAGGGGGGGTGGCGCACTGGTGGGTTCTGAAGGACGAGGCTGCCCTGACGCAGAACTCGGGCAACCTGAACTCCAGCGGCCACATTGCTGCTCTCTATGACAACGAGCTGTACGAAGTCATGACGGGTAGGGGAGGCGTCGCCCGGCTGCAGATGTTCGGCGTCGTGTACGGGTACCCGCGCGTCGTCATCTACGTTGAGCCGACCGCAGACGGTGCAACACTCCTCGCGGCGAATACTCAGCGGACGCAATTGCATGTCGATGGGGAACCGCTGCCGTGGGCCGAATGGGCATCTGAATTCCGCGCGAATCTTCCTGCGCCTATTCGCGATCTCATGGAGGAAATCACCGCAGGAGCGACAGCCACCGATCACCGACAAGCAATTCGCGAACGGCTCAAGCAGATCCGGGCTCTCTTCCAGTTCAGCCGGTATCGTCCGAGTCCGAAGGGCGACAAGATCATTGCGGACGATCCATTGGTGGGCAGCGGATACCAGCCAACCGGATCAACGCGCAGCGGCTCGGGGCGCGGCGGTAGGTCTGGTCCTGGTGGCGGCCAGGGGCATGCAAGCATCTATACGTTGTTCCTCGCGGAGACCGGACAACCGGCGGTCGCAGTACGAGGAACCGCAGAACCAGACGTGACATGGGTAACGGCCGCTGAAGGTACGCGGCCCGACGGATACCTGGAGGATCGCGCTGCCTGCTACTTGCGCGAGCAGCACCTGCTTCAGGTAAACGGTGACTTCCGCGGCTTTACCGACATGGTGGACCGCTGGTGCGAGCAGTACGCCCACGTACCGGGCGCGCGCGTCGACGTAACCGATTCGTGTCGGGAATGGTTCCAGCAGGCTCTGACTGAGACAGTGATGGGGATTCTCGCTCTCGCAGGTAGCCGTGAATGGATGGAAGACGACATCGAGAAGGCGCTCTCCGAGCAAGCGCTGACCTCGGCGGTCATGCCTCGATATCACGTCGACGTCGCTGTAAAACGTGCTCTCGGCGCGAAGCTAGGCACGCTACGCGTGTCATGATCTTGCGCGGAGCCCGGACCGCGATCGGACGTCCCTACGGTTCGACACCCATGCAACAGAAGAGGCCCGCCTTTCGGCGGGCCTCTTCGTGCATGCGAGCGTCGAGACGCTACTTGTGGGCCTGGTGGTTGCCCCCGGTCAGCTTGCCGGTGACCGTCGACACGACGCCACCGCTCGCGGACTTCACCGTCACGACGATGGAGTCGCTCGTGCCGGGCTCACCCGCGTCGACGATCGTCGCCTCGATGGTGTAACCGTCGACGCCGTTCCAGCGGCCGGTGCCCGTCATGCGCATCGTGTCGAAGGCGGCCTTCGGCACACCCGAGCCCACCGCCGAGTCGTCGAAGCAGACCACGCTGGTCAGGCCCGTCAGGTGAAAGTTGCCACCGGTGTGGTCCTGGTACTCGAAGTTCCCCTTCGACATGTCGCAGCGGACCTCGAAGCCCCACGTCCACTTCGGGGCGTCCTTGCCCTTGCCGCCCTCGATCACGCCGCCGCCGGTCATGCGAGTGTTGGTCACGGCCGGGCGCACGGTGATCGTCACCGTCGCGCTCGCGGTGCCGCCGTTCCCGTCGCTGATCGTGTACCGGAACGTGTCGGTGCCGGCGAAGCCGAGCGTCGGGGTGTACGTCACGCTGACGCCCGCATTGATCACGACCGTGCCGTTCGCGCCCTGCGTCACCGACGTGATCGTCAGCGTGTCGCCGTCGGGGTCGGTGTCGTTCGCAAGCACGAGGACGGTGACCGCCACACCGCTATCCGTGGTGGCGGCATCGTCCTTCGCGACCGGCGGGGCGTTCACCGCGCGCACCGTGACCGTTACGGTCGCCGTGTCGCTGCCGCCATGCCCGTCGCCGATCGTGTACGTGAAGGTGTCAGTGCCCGACCAGCCCGCGGCCGGCGTGTACTTCGCCTGGTTGCCGGCGATCGCGACACTGCCGTGCGCGCCCTGGGTGACCGCCGTCATCGTGAGCGCGTCACCGTCGGGGTCCGAGTCGTTCGCGACAACGTCGACGGTCACCGGCACGTCCTCGTCGGTCGTGGCGGCGTCGTCGTTCGCGACCGGCGGATGATTCACGTGCGTGACCGTCACGGTGACGGTTGCCGTATCAGTGCCGCCATGGCCGTCGCTGATCGTGTACGTGAACGTGTCCGTACCCGACCAGTTCGAGGCGGGGCTGTACTTCGCCTGGTTGCCAACGATCGCGACCGCGCCGTGCGCGCCCTGCGTGACCGCGGTCACCGTGAGCGCGTCGCCGTCGGGGTCCGAGTCGTTCGCGACGACGTCGATGGTCACCGGCACGTCCTCGTCGGTCGTGGCGGCATCGTCATTCGCCACGGGCGGATGATTCACGTGCGTGACCGTCACGGTGACGGTTGCCGTGTCGGTGCCGCCATGGCCGTCACTGACCGTGTACGTGAACGTGTCCGTCCCCGACCAGTTCGCGGCGGGGCTGTACTGCGTCTGGTTCCCGACAATCGCGACCGCGCCGTGCGCGCCCTGGGTGACCGCAGTCACGGTCAGTGCGTCCCCCTCGGGGTCGGTGTCGTTTGCGAGCACGTCGACGGTGACCGGAGCGGCCTCGAGTGTGGTCGCGCTGTCGTCCCTCGCGTCAGGCGGCGCATTCCCGATCGCGCCCTCGATCCGGATGGCGGTGAACCGCAGGCAGTTCTGGGGCTGCGCCACGACGACGCGGTTCAGTCCGGCGACGGCGAACGGCTGGAGGTCCCACGTGGACCCCTCCTCGCCCGAGACCACCGCAATCGCCGTGCCCCCGGGATGCGCCGCGTTGAACAGCGTCACGGTCGCTCCGGCACCGGAACCCTGCATGTCGACGGCAAACGTCGTGACGGTCACGTTCGAGGGCATCGTCACCGTGCTCTGCGCGAACACCATGCCGGGTGCCGGCTGGCACGCGGGCACGGGAGTGGGGCTGAACGGGACGATGGTGTCCGGATCCTCACAGACCTGGCCCGGCCCACACGGCGTCCAGCCCGGGTCGTCCGTGGGGGGGATGTTGGTCGAGCCGGTCGTGGACTCCCAGGGGGCCGGGGCGAGCACCGGCGGGGCGTCCGCCTCGGCGCTCGGCGCCAGCATCGAGGACACGCCCATCATCGCGACCAGCGCGAACAGGGCCGTCAGGAGGAAAGACGCGCGGCTGCGTCCAGATTGGACCATTGCTTCGCTCCAATGCGTGCTGAATCCGGCGCTCTGGGACGCCGCCGGTACGAGGCGTGTGGGAGCGTAAGCGGGGGTTCGCAGACCCCCTGTAAAGAATGTGTCGAGAGATCAACAAATCGCAGCCATCCGAGGAACGGGGGGGGGGGGAACCTCGGTCGCCGGCGCCCCCGCCAAGGCTCGGCAAGGAAAAGGCCCGCCTCTCGGCGGGCCTCTTCCAATTCTGTCCCCTCCCCTCGCTGGGAGGGAGAGGGGGCTAGCGGGCGGGCTGCGCCCGCCAGATTGCGCTACCGCTTCGGCGAGGTGAGCGCGTGCAGCGGGGCGACCGAGGGGATCTCGTCCGCCTTGCGGCACTGCTGGATGAGCGCCTCGAGGCCGTCGGCCCCAAGCGGCCACTTCGCCTTCAGGTCCTGCAGGTGCTCGACGACGCCGTCCAGGTTCCACTGCATCCGCTCGTACGGATAGAACTGCTGGTACGACTCGCCGTTCTTCATGTGGATCGTGACCGTGGGCGCGAACATCGGCTTGTCGTACATGCCGATGACCTGGACCTTGGTCTTCAGGAACTCCTGCGCAGGCTTGTCCTGCGCCGGGTCCTCGGTCGTCGCGTAGGTGCGGCCGCCCACCTGCGGGAAGCCGCCGTACAGCGCCGCGTGCGCCGCGTAGTAGTGCGTGCTGCCGACGCGCGGCTCGTTGTTCGGGTCGCGCGGCGCCCGCGGCGTCGGGTACAGCGTCTCGAGGTAGTTCATGAGCACCTCGATGTGGTCGATCTGCGCCGGGTCGATCTTGTGCTGCTCGCGGAGTTCCACGATGCAGTTGATCACCTGGTGGTTGTATCCGCCCGTGTTGTACATGCGGTACATGATCTTCAGCAGGCGCCAGTCCTTGCCGAGGTCGGCGACCACTTTGCCGAGGTCGATCTGGTCCGGGCCCTCGAACTTCCGCGAGAGTTTGCCCTCGTGGCTCCCGGTGAACGCGTTGTAGAACCCCAGCGGGCCCTCGATGATCTCTTCGGACCCCTTGATGTGGCCCGTGCGCGCCATCACCGCCGCGAACACGCCCTGGCGCGCCGCGTTCGGGTCGTGCACGGCCTGCTCGCCGCCGCCGGAGTGGCCCGCCTCGAAGAGGCCTGAGGCGCAGTTCGCCGCGATCGCGATCGTCGCGACCATGCCGTCCTCGTCGAGGCCCATGCACTTCGCGGCGACCATCGCCGCGCCCATCGTGTGGTAGATCGGCGCGGGGCGGTAGCCGCGGTCGGCCGTGGCGGGCACGTGGTCGTACGCGAGGCGCGTCGCGAGTTCGTAGCCGGCGGCGAGCGCCGTGATCAACTGCTTGCCGTTAATCCCCTCGAGTTCCGCGTTGACCATGCCGGACGAGATCAGCGACACGCCCGGGTGCGTGATCATCTGGAACGAGTCCATCAGGCCGGTGACGTGGATCAACTCGGCGTCCGCGAACGTCGCGCCGATGCGCGTCGCCTTCCGGCCGTCGTAGATGATCGTCGCGCCGTCCGGCTTCGCCTCTTCCTTCATGATCAGGTCGATGGTGTCCTTGGCGCGGTGCTCCTGCGCCCCGATCACGGCGCTGGTCAGGTGCAGCAGGATCAACGACTTGATCTTGTCCACCACCACCGGCGGCAGGTCCTCGTACTTCAGGTTCGCGGCCCAGCGTCCGAACTGCCGGGCAATCGTGTCGGCCATGCGTGCTCTCCCCCTCGCTGCGAGCGTTTCGAGGCCCCCTCCGGGCCGCGCGCATAGTACGCCCCGCATCCCCCGCCCCGTCGAGGACGATCAGCACCCGCGCCTCCGGCCCCCTCTCCTGCGAAGCGGGAGAGGGCGGGGGTGAGGGTTCCGGCGTAGCCTGCTCGACGGATCTCACAATCGCCCACCGGCGGAATCACTCGCAACACTCATCGCGCAAACACAGCCACCTCCCCCTGGGGTTTGGGGACGCGGAGCGTCCCCATTCTTGGTTCTGATCGGCCGCCTCTCCCCGCCTCGGGGAGGGGCCCGGGGTGGGCCGTGTTCACCCACCACGATCCCGCGGCTCGATCCGCTCGAGTCCGCCGCTCGCCGGCCCGCAGCGCTCCGCGGTGCGCGCGTTATAGTGCGCGACACGTGCGCAGCCCGAATCGAGGCGCGCAACGAGGAGGACACCCGATGGGGATGCTCAGCAACTACCGCATGCTCGACCTCGGCCGGTTCATGGCCGCGCCGTTCGCCGCCCACATGCTCGCCGACATGGGCATGGACGTGATCAAGGTCGAGGAGCCAGAGCCGCGCTACGGCATGGCGCGCGACACCCTCACGCCCTACATCCCGACCCCCGAGGGCGAGCGCCGGGCCTCCGCGTTCAACGTGCTCGCGCGCAACAAGCGCAGCATCGCCCTCGACCTGCTGCGGCCCGAACTGCGCCCGCGCTCACAGGAGGTGTTCTACCGCCTCGTGAAGGACGCCGACGTCGTCCTCGAGGGCTACCGACCGGGCGTCGTGAAGTGGATGGGCATCGACTACGACACGCTGGCGAAGATCAACCCGCGCATCATCATGTGCTCGCTGTCCGGCTACGGGCAGGACGGCCCGTACGCGAAGTACCCGGGCCACGCGGGCCAGTTCGGCGCGGTTGGCGGCGCCGTCGCCCTCAACGCCGAGGGCGAGCCGGCGGGCAACGCCGGCGCCGCCGCCGGCTACGTGAACGGCCTCTACGCCTCCAACGCGATCCTCGGCGCGCTGCTCGAGCGCGAGCGCAGCGGCGTCGGTCAGTACATCGACGTCTCGATGCTCGGCGCGCTCATGTCGATGACGATGGGCGAGTCCGTGCGCTATCTGCGCGACGGCGTCATCACGCCCCCCGCGCCGAGGCGCACCGCCGGCCTCGCGTTCCTCGAGTGCAAGGACGGCAAGTGGATCACGACCGGCAACGCCGAGACCGCGTTCTGGGAGGCGTTCTGCCAGGTCATCGACCGCCCGCAGTACATCCCACTGCACCGTGCGACCGGTCCCGAGTACGACGCGATGGTCCAGGACATCCAGGCGCTCTTCAAGACGAAGACCCGCGACGAGTGGCTCCCGATCCTCTGGGCCGCCGACTCCGCCGTCGCGCCGATGAACGACGTCGCCGAGGCGTTCGATGACCCGCAGGTGCGCCACATCGGCATGGCGTGGGAGATGCAGCACCCGACCGAGGGCCTCGTCCGCCAGATGGGCTCGCCGATGACCTTCTCGCGCACCCCCGTCGAGTTCGAGCGCTTCGCCCCCGTCCTCGGCGAGCACACGCACGAGGTCCTCGAGCAGGCCGGCTATTCCGCGAGCGAGATCGCCAACCTCGAAGACGAAGGCATCGTGAAGTCGTGGACCGGCGACGGCTGGGCCGGCAACACCGTCGCCCCCGGCGCCCCCGCCCCCGCGAGCGCCCGCGCTTAGTGGCGTTGGCGGGGCTGCGAGACGTCCCACGGGATGGGATGCTCGGGGAGGCGCGCGGCGAGGTCAGCGCCGAGCGCATCGAGTTCATCGTCCGAGCATGCTGCTTCGGTGAGCGGGAAGAGTTGCTCCTCCTCCCACCGGACGTGTGCGCGGAGTTGCTCCGCGAACGCGAGCATCAGCCGGCGGCGCTCCTCAGAGGAGGCCGTATCTCGCATGGCAGCGACAAACGCCGCAATGTGCAGGTGATCCCGCTGCATACGCTGCGACTCCGCGCCATCCTCCGGCACGTGACGAATGAGCCGAGCGAGGAGACATTCGCCCTCGGTCGTGAAGTGCGGCAACAACCCCGCCGACCAGTACGCGATCACACGCGAAAACAGTTCCGCGATTGCTTCGTCCGTGGCGGTGGGGACCTCTTGGAGAACGCGTAACGCGAGCATCAACGCCTGGGTGTGCTCTCGTGAGAGCGGAGCGAGCCTCGGATCGCGCTTCATGTTCCGCGTTCCGCGAGCCACCGCGCCTTCGCCGCAGGCCATTCCCCCTCGAGGATGCTCAGGTACAGCGTGTCCACGTAGGCGCCGCGGATGAAGTCGTTGTCGCGCGAGACGCCGTCGCGCGTGAACCCCGCCGCCTCGTACGAGCGGATGGCACGAGCGTTCCCCACCTCGGGGTCGATCGTCACCCGGTGCAGTCGCTTTACCTCGAAAAGGTACTGAAGCAGCACCCGGATCGCCTCGCGCCCGACGCCGCGGTCGCGCGCGTCGGCCTCGCCGATGAGGATGTCGACGCCGGCGGAGAAGAGCGCGTCGGCGTCCGGGTAGTCGTGGTAGTACTGGATCAGGCCCACATCGCGACCCTGCCACACGATGATGAACCGCCAGCAGGGGTACGCGGGGTCCGGCTCGAAGTACTCGCTGCGGATCTCCTCGAGGCTGCTGTCGGCCTCGTCCCACCAGTGCGCGACGTCCGGCTCCTGCAGCCAGCGCATGAACTGCTCGATATCACCCTCGACGATCGGTCGAAGACTGACGTCGTGCGGACCGGCGATCGGCTCGTGGTCACCCGGATGCGGGACCGGGAAGCGCTTGCTCATGCGTCGAGGGTAGCGGGCGCGCTCGAGACCAGTCCGGCCCCCTCCCCCCGCGCAGTGGGGGAGGTGGGGGAGGAGGGCCGCGTCTCCTCAGTCAGGCCACATCGCGCGGCCAGAGCTGCTCCCCATCCCTCGACACCCGCATCGCATCGAGCCGGTCGAGCGTGCTGTTCCCGCCGATCGCGACGACGGTGACCGCGAGCGACGCGAGGAGGAACGGCCGGTCGAGGCGCGCGACCGGACTCATCAGCGCGACGACACACATCGCCGCCGCGAAGACCACGACCCACACGCGCCCACCGTCGAGCGAGGGCAGCGGCCACGGCCCGAGCCGCCGCGGCGCCCACGCCAGCACCGAGCTCGTGATGAACATCGTGAGCGTGCCCGCCAACGCGAGGTCGGGGACCTGCCCCGCCAGCGCCGCCAGTTGGTCGGCCGTCATCGGACTCTCCTCAGCAGCGTTCCGCGAGGAATCGGAACGTAGACCGCATTTGCGCAGGCTCGGAGCGCCGAACGGCACGGACTCGCGCCGAGCGCCCTAGTAGGCGGTTGGAGGCTGTTGTAGACTCCGCGCGTTCGCCCACCGTTCCCGGTGGGCTTGATTCTCATTGGGGAGGGCAGCATGCCAAACACTGCAGGCCCACTGAACGGCATCCGGGTCTTCGATATGACCCTCGCGATGGTCGGTCCGTGGTGCGCGATGCAACTCGGCGCGATGGGCGCCGATGTCATCCACATCGAGCCGCCGTTCCAACGCAACGCCGGACAGCCGGGGCGACCGGGCGGGGCGATTCCGGGTGTGCCGCCGAGCATCAACGGCAACTCCATCGGGTACATCTCCTGGAACATGAACAAGCGTGGGCTCACGCTCGACATGAAGGACCCGAAGGACCGCGCCAACGCCTACGAACTGCTGAAGACGTGCGACGTGTTCCTGATGAACATGCGCCCCGACGTCGCCGGCCGCCTCGGCGTCGACTACGAGACGGTCTCGCAGATCAACCCCGGTATCGTGTACTGCACCGTCACGGGCTGGGGCCAGACCGGCCCGATGCGTGACCTCCCCGGCGCGGACGGCCAGATCAACTACTTCACCGGCATGTCCACCACCAATGGCGCCGAGGGCAACGAGCACGGCGAACTCTACCGGCACTCCACGCAGATGGACGCCACCACGGGCAACTACGCCTGCCAGTCCATCCTCCTGGGCCTGGTCGCGCGCAAGCGCACCGGCAAGGGCCAGCGCATCGACATCTCGATGATGCGCGCGGCCTCGGCCCTGCAGACGGCGCGCATCGCCGAGTACCTCTCGCGCGGCACGGTGAACCCGGCGCTCGGCGCGAACGCCCAGGTCGTCGCCCCGGACAACGCGTTCATGGCCGCCGACGCGCGCTACGTCTCGGTCGCCGCGACCAGCGAGGCCGAGTGGGTGAAGTTCTGCAAGGTCATCGAGCACCCGGAACTCGTCGACGACATCCGGTTCGCGACGAACTCCGACCGCGTCGACCACCGCGACGAACTCAACGAGATCCTCAAGCCGATCTTCGCCGCGTTCCCGGTGGACTACTGGGTGCTCCAGTTCCGCCGCAACAAGTTGCCGCACGGCTGGCTCATGCACTGGGACGAACTGCGCAACCACCACCAGGTGATGGCCAACGAGTACATCGTCCAGGTGCCGTCGGAGCAGCCATGGGGTGACGTCTGGACGGGCGGTCCGCCGTACCGCTTCTCCAAGACGCCCGCCAAGTGGTTCGCCACGCCGAACATCGGCGAGCACAACGACCAGATCATCGCGGAAATCGAGGCGCACCGCGCCGCATCGGCAGGGCGTGCGTAATGAGCGGACCACTCGAGGGATACAACGTCGTCGAGATGGCGGAGGGCGTGGGCGGGCCCTATGTCTCGATGGAGATGGGCGACGCGGGCGCCAACGTCGTGAAGATCGAGCGCCCGGAGGGCGACCGGTCGCGCGGCTGGGGCTCTAAGACGAAGGGGGACTTCGGCTCCACCTTCGTGGCGCTGAACCACAGCAAGAAGAGCGTCACGCTCGACCCGGACACCGCCGACGGCGTCGCGGCGGCGAAGAAACTGCTCACGAACGCCGACGTCGTGGTCTACGACGCCGGCTGGACCGAGAACCCGGAACTGTCGCCGGACGCGATCATGGCCCTCAACCCGAAGGCCGTCGTGCTGGTGATCTCCGCGTTCGGCGGCCAGGGCCCGTGGGCCGACTACCCGCCATACGCCGAACTCGGCGCACAGATGACGTCGGAAGCGTCGCTGTCGCTGGGCTCGCCGGGCGCGCCGCCCGTCCGCATCGGCAACGACAACGGCAGCATGTATGCCGGCGTGTACGGCCTCCAGGCGGTCTGCGCCGCTCTCGTCGCGCGCGACGAGAAGGGCGGACAGCGCATCGACACCTCGGCCTTCGGGACGCTGATCGCGATGCGGTCGACGCTCTGGGCCGCGCAGTCGAACCCGGACGAGTGGTGGGGCTTCCACCTCGACTCGTACATCAAGCCGCCGGACTACGGTTATCACTGCAAGGACGGCGCTGTATCGTTCAACCTCGGACGCATGTCCCGGGAAGAGCGCGACGAGATGTACAAGGCGTTCAACATGGAGTGGGTCAAGGACGACCCGCTGTTCTCCGTGCTGGACGAGGACCCCGCGGGCAGCGGCAGCCGCTACGGCTACATCGTCCGCCCGGTCTGGGAGAAGGCGCTGAAGAACTTCACCCGCGCCGAGGTCATCGAGATCGGCCGCCGCTTCGGCGCGACCGTCTTCGAGAAGCAGGACTACTCGGAGTTCATGGCCTCCGAGCAGGTGAAGGCCGTCGGCATGCTGACGGAACTCGACACCCCCGGCTTCGGCCGCGTGAAGGCGCAGGTCCCGCCGTGGGACTTCTCGGAGACCCCGGCCGCGATCCAGGGCCCGGCGCCGGCGCTGGGGCAGCACAACGCCGAGTTGCTCAAGTAACACCACGCGTCCCGCGCGGTATCGACGAGGCCGGGGGAGACCCCGGCCTCGTTCTATCCTTGTGAGCATCATGCGGAGATTCCGCCGGCCGCGCCTCGCACTCCTCGCCGCGCTGAGTGCCGCCTCGGTCATCGGGGCGGCCTGCGGCAGCGGTGGGCCTGCGCCGCGTCCCGCGGCGCCCACGCCGGGCGGCACGGGCACCTCGACCGCCGTCGTCCCCGCGACACGTCCCGAAGGCGGGTCGAGCGCGGCAGGGGCATCGAGTGGTGCCTCGACCACCGCCGCCCACCGTTACACCACGCAGGTCTTCGCCGTGCCCGCCGGGAGCGGCCCGCACGACGTCGCGCCCGCGGCGGACGGCACGGTCTGGTACACCGGCCAGCGGTCGGGCGAACTCGGACGCCTCGACCCGAAGACCGGGGACGTACAGCGCATCCCGCTCGGTCGAGGATCGGCGCCGCATGGCGTCATCGTGGGGCCGGACGGCGCAGCCTGGGTCACCGACGGCGGCCTCAACGCGATCGTGCGCGTCACCGCCGCCGGCGAGGTGAAGGCGTACCCGCTGCCGCCGAATCGCCCCGCAGCCAACCTCAACACCGCGACGTTCGACGGTCGTGGCCGCCTGTGGTTCACCGGCCAGGCGGGCATGTACGGCGTGCTCGACCCCTCGACGGGTGCGATGCAGGTCTTCGACGCGCCGCGGGGTGCCGGCCCGTACGGTATCGCCGCCACGCCGAAGGGCGATGTCTACTACGGCTCGCTCGCCGGCAGTTACCTCGGCAGGGTCGACCTCGACAGGCACACCGTGACCGTCCTCGATCCCCCGACCGCCCGCGGCGGCGCGCGGCGCGTGTGGTCGGACTCCGCCGGCCGCATCTGGATCAGCGAGTGGTTCGGCGGACGCCTCGGGCGCTTCGAACCCGACGGCGCGCGCTGGCAGGAGTGGCCGCTCCCCGGCAAGACCCCGCAGCCCTACGCCCTGTACGTCGACGAGACAGACACCGTCTGGCTGTCGGACTTCGGCGCGAATGCCCTCGTCTGGTTCGACCCGCGCACGGAGCAGTTCGGCAGCATCCCGCTCCCGAAGCCCGACGCCGCCGTCCGCCAGATCCTCGGCCGCCCCGGCGAGGTCTGGGGCGCGATGTCCGGCGCGGACGCGCTCATCGTCGTCCGCTCGACCCCATAGCGACTCCCGCCCCCTCCCCCGTTCTTTCCGGCCCCTCTCCCTTTTCCGGCCTCCTCCCTCTTCCCGGCCCCTCCCCCCGTTGTGGGGGAGGGTTGGGGTGGAGGGTCTGCCCCTCCAACGCTCCATGCAGCGATCCCCCCTCCTGCGAGGGAGGGTGAGGGCGAGGTGGGGTTCCCCTACCGCGGGTCGATCGGCGCGAGCACCCCCAGGCGATCCTCGATCGCCTGCGCGGCGTCGAGCGCACGCGCGTCCGCTCCGGCAGCCGCGATCACCTGCACGCCGAGCGGCAGTCCCTCCCCGCCCGCCCCCGTCGTCCCAGCGGGCAGCGCCACGGACGGCAGCCCGAGGAACGTCGTAGCCAGCGTGAGTCGCAGCGACTGCCGCACCGCCGCGGCCTGCTCCATGCCGGCAATGTCGTAGCCCACCGTGAACGGCAGCATCGTCGATACCGGCCCGAGGATGACCGGGTACCGCTCCATGAATGCCGTCCATTCGCGCTGGAGACGCAGTCGCGCCTGGAAGGCGGCCATGTACTCCTCGAGCGTGGCGGGCGGCTCGAGCGCGAGCGTCAGGTCGCCGTAGCGCAGCGCGTCGGGCGACGCCATCGTGCGCAGGCGATCGAGGTTCGGCCGCAGTTCGGCGTAGACCACGCGCGCCCACAGCGCCGCCGCCTCCTCGATGCCGGGCGGCTCGACGTCCTCGACCGCGTAGCCGGCGTCGCGCAGGGCGTCGGCGGCGCGCGCAATGCCGTCCCCCACTGCCTCGTCGACGCCGAGGCCCTCCGGATCGACGACCACGGCGACGCGCCGCGGCGGGGAAAG
>JADMIO011432767.1_pt1 | contig 50348 bp, 50 predicted proteins | sample 8958161 | NCBI WGS metagenome assembly JADMIO01 (sample SAMN16585339, study PRJNA669376) | soil metagenome | isolation source: Crop rotation soil | place: USA: Cullars Rotation, Alabama | collected 2011 | reverse complement strand
GCCGCGACTTCAAGTCACGTGAATTCCAAGCTTCGGATCCCACTGTGCTGGAAAGGGGTTGAACCTCAGCCCTCGAAACGGATAAACGTCCGCCATGACCGTTCATCTTACATTACAAATCCACGTGCTATGATCCGCGCATGCCTGTGCTGCTCGCATTGCTGATCATCTCTCTGGCATCAGGCTGCCGCGCAATGGATAAGAAAGAAATTCCCTTCCTGGGTCCCGATCCCGAACCGGGAGTCGCTCTGTCATTGGCGAACATGCGTGCCGCAACCGTTCAAGATCTCAGCTACAACCTCGCATTCACAATTCCTTCGAATCCTGCTGAGCCCATCTCCGGCCATGAAGTCCTGCGATTTTCGTCGACGGCACCGAATCTGCCGCTCGTCCTGGACTTTACTGGCGGAGCGGACCATCTGAAATCCGTCAAAGCCGGAGGCAAGGCATCGAAATTTCGCGTTGTCCAGGAGCACATCGTAATTCCACCCGACGAGCTTGTCGCGGGCATTAACACTATCGAGATTGAGTTCCAGGCCGGCGACGCCGCGCTGAACCGCAATCCCGATTTCATGTACACGTTGTTCGTGCCCGCTCGCGCACGCACCGCTTTTCCGTGCTTCGATCAACCGAACCTGAAAGGGCGATACACGCTCGAACTGAAGGTGCCCGCCGACTGGAATGCCGTGGCCAACGGCGAGCAGGCGTCTCGCGAAAGCGATGGCGACGGCGTTCGAATTCGATACGCCGAGACGCAACCCATTCCGACCTACCTCTTTGCCTTCGCTACCGGAAAATTCCAAGTCGAAACGGCCACACGAAACGGGCGGACGTTCCGGCTGTTCCATCGCGAGACGGATCGGGCGAAAGTCGAGCGCAACAGAGACGCGGTGTTCGAACTTCATGCGCTGTCGCTGGACTGGCTGGAGAAATACACAGGCATACCGTATCCATTCGGCAAGTTCGACTTCGTTTTGATTCCGTCATTTCAATTCGGCGGCATGGAGCACCCCGGCGCCATTTTCTACAACGCCTCGGGACTGCTGCTCGACGAATCTGCGACTGAGAATCAGATGCTGAACCGTGCCAGCGTCATCGCTCACGAAACGTCACATATGTGGTTTGGCGATCTCGTCACCATGCAATGGTTCAACGATGTCTGGATGAAGGAAGTGTTCGCGAACTTCATGGCCGCCAAGATCGTGAATCCTGCTTTCCCAAAGCTGAACCACGACCTGCGGTTTCTCACCGAGCACTACCCCTCGGCATATGACGTGGATCGGACGGCGGGAACCAACGCCATCCGTCAGGAACTGGCAAATCTCGACGAGGCCGGCAGCCTGTATGGCGCGATTATTTATGACAAGGCGCCCATCGTCATGCGACAACTTGAGATCATTCTTGGGCAAGCCAAACTACAAGACGGGCTGAAGACCTATCTCAAACAGTACGAGTTCGCCAACGCGACGTGGCAGGATCTGATAGGAATTCTCGACGAGCGCACCGAACTGGATCTTGCCGCATGGAGCCATGGCTGGGTGGAAGTCGCGGGACGGTCCGAGGTTCAGACGCAGCGCGATGATAATAAGGGCACAGGGTTCGTCCAGGTTCCTCCGCCGGAAAGTTTGCTGTACAGAACGCAGGCGATTAGCGTCACAGTCGGCCTCGCAGGCCGCTCAACTTCCATTCCCATCGAGCTTTCGGGACCGGAAACCTATCTGCCGCTGCCGGCAGGAATGAAGGACCCCGACTTCATTCTTCCCACAGGCGAAGGCCTCGCGTACGGCAACTTCGTGCTCGACAAGCGGAGCCGCACGTTCTTACTCCAACATCTTCCGGAGTTGAAGGAGCCCTTAACGCGCGGCGCAGCGTGGATCACCTTGTGGGAAGAGATGCAGGAACGCCGGGTGAAACCGATGGATTTAGTGTCGCTGGCGTTGCGGTCCTTGCCTGCCGAAAACACGGAACAGAACGTCCAACTGGTGGTGGGATACACCAGCGAAGCGTTCTGGTTGTTTCTCACCGATGCGCAACGACAAGAGATCGCTCCGCAACTGGAACGCATTCTTCGCGGCGGCCTGGACCGCGAGACATCCAGCTCGATGAAGGCAACTTACTTCAACGCTTTGCGTTCAACTGTTACTACACCCGAGGGCGTCTCATTTCTTGAGCGCGTCTGGCGACGTCAGGAAAAGATTCCCGGATTGACGCTCGCGGAGCCCGACGAAGCAGGGATGGCATTAGATCTGGCCGTTCGATCCGTGCCCGGATCAGCGGCGATCCTTGAAGAACAGCGCACCCGCTTCAAGAATCCGGATCGCAAGGCGCGTTTCGAGTTCGTGATACCCGCTTTGTCGGACCGGCAGGAAGCGCGCGACGCGTGGTTCGAAAAACTCAAGGAGGTCAAGAATCGGCAGCATGAGCCCTGGGTGCTGGAGGGATTGCGTTACCTTCATCATCCCATTCGCGCACAGAGCTCTGAGAAACACATCCGGCCCGCGCTGGACCTGCTCGTCGAGATTCAGCGCACGGGCGACATTTTCTTCCCGACACGCTGGATGAATGCCGCTCTGAGCGGCCACAACACTCCGTCCGCCGCAAAAACTGTGCAGGATTTTCTCGCCGAGCAGGCGAACTATCCAATCCGCCTGCGCCGAATCATTCTTCAAGCCTCGGATAGACTTTTCCGAGCCTCGCGGTGACGGATCGCGGACCTACTTCAAAACAAAGCTGAGTTCGCGCTCATCGCCAGCGCGGACTGATAACAACTGTGTTTGCTGACCGAGTTTTTCGTGCCAGACAGCAATCTCGTACGTGCCTGGGGGAAGTGCTAATTGATACGCGGCGTTCAGCTTTGAAACCGTGTGGTAGGGGTGCGAGAAAACGCCGATATACGCGGATTCCCAATTGTGAACGTCATCCCTGATGGGAAACGGCGCTTCCTCCTTCTGGAAAACATGCGCGTATTCCGATCCCTGCCGGGGCAACGCATTATTGAAGCCCATGTTTATCATCGACCAGGCGTGGGCGTTATGCGCGGTTCCATCACTGTTTCTGACAAGTAGTTTCTGTCCTGCCTGAAGTGCAATCGTGTGAGGAACGAACCGGCATCCGACACGGTCCAGAACAACGCTGGCCGCAGGAACGGGAAGCGGTGTCTGCACAATCGGGCGCGCGGAAACGATCACGTCCTCCTGTTGTATCTGGACGGGTGCTTGTGTGGCGCAATAGGGATCCGCGGCAGTATTCGCGAGCCTCGCAGGCGGAATAGTTCCGCTGACGGTCCCACGAAGCGATGCCATGTCTCGCGAGTTCTGGCCGTCCTGGGCGAAAACAAACAGGGCCGTCGAGAAAATCAAAACGGTCAGTAAAAGGTAGGTATTCCTCATACGTCTCTCTTTCGTTAGTAACGACTGATGGTCAGACGTACTCCCCCGGGGCGGGGCGTCGCGTAAGAGTTCGAATAATACGCAGTAACGGCGAGAGTGGTGCCCGCCGCCAGTCGTACAGGTTCTTTGAAGATATAAGGCGTCGGCCACTCCGCCTGGAAATCCTTTGCGAATAGCAGAACGTCGGTTCCGCCGTCTGCTTTCCTGGCGGACACCTCGATGGAGGTCGCTCCGTCAGCGATCTCGGGACGTAGCGCCAATGCGGTGACGTTGGCTGCCAATCGAGTTTGGGCACGGAAGCGTTGCGCCTTCGCGCCAGCCGGCACATCGCCTTTTGCCTCAAGTACTAAATCGGAAGCAGAACTGGCGGTCGGGCGGTCCGCAAAGAACAATCCTACGGTTCCCTGCTCGGTCACCGCCTCCTTTGCTCCGCGGTAGTGGATCTCCGCCACGAGATGAGAACCCGCGGGGAGGCGATACGACGCGCTCTCCGGAAGTAATGTATAGCCGAACCACGGCGTCCAACTCCCGAGCCACTGCCCTGTCTCCTGAACGGTGAAGAAAACAGCGCGGACCACGCGCGCATCGCCGGGCACGTATTCGATCGCCCGTACGCGGCGTTCCGACTTCAAGCCCGCATCCACGACCGCGCGCCGGACGTGATCGCCCGTTCCGGCCTCGATGCGTTGCGAATTCAACGCAAGCTTGAGGCTTGGCGATCCGAGTTGCCAGGCTCCAGCGTGGACATGCGCCTTCACCTCTTCTCGCGGCTTAGCATTCGGATCGAGAACATTCAAAAAAACCGTTCCACCATTGCGCGGTCCGAGTCCTTCGACCCAGGCCACCATGAACTGCAGTTCCCGCAGCGTAAGACCGTTGTCGTTAACGAACTGGCCGTAGCCTGGAACGGCAGGCCACGGCGGCATATGACGCTTCAACACTTCGGTCCTGATGGTCCGCCCGCGAAGCCAGGTCTGCTCGTATGTGATGAGGGGAAACGAAAGGCCGTGCTCCGAGTGGCACATCACGCAGCGGTTCTCGAGAATTCGAACGATCTCCCGATCGAAAAGTACAGTCGTGGTTGTGGTCTCGTGGGAGAGAGATAAGGTGCCAAATACAACCAGGAAAAGGCAGGCGGCGGTGAACCAGCGGCTCACCACTACTCCCCTGCGGCCACGCTGAACGTGGTCGCGAAGGTATACAGCTTGTTGTTTCGGCGAAACTGAGTCCACGCACGATAGCGACCAGGCTTCGGCATCAGGCCTTCAAACGTCACTTCCGGTCCGCCGCGGAGCGCCTCAGGATCGACGCCCGCCGGCAACATGAAAGCCTTCGGCCCACTCTCGTCCGAGACTGTCGAGATATCGAGAGGATGCGAGTGGACGTAGTCTCCCATGTCCTCGCTCATGATCAGGGTGTGGCCGAACGCTCCGAGGTACGTTTGCAGATCCGTCACCGGCCGGCCGGTTGCAGTGTCTGTAAGGTGAAACGTGAGGTGACCATACAAACCCGCGACAAAGGTCGGAGGATCGAACGCCACCTCCGCGGTTAGTTCGTCGACCGTCTTCTTGTGCACCGTATCCGGCACGAGGTGCGCGCTATCTGCTGCGAGGTCCCCGGAATATCCCAGCGTAACCAGAGGACGCGCGATGAACTGTGTCGAACCGCCGGCCGGGAGGAAATCCGAAAGCACCTTGTAGTAACCCGCCCTGGGCAGCGTCACGTCGATGGACCACGTTCCATCCGCGCGCTCGACAGGATGGATGTGCTGGAAGTACTCCATGTCCTGACTGATAACGAACAGGTGATACTGCCGATCGTGAACTGTTTCAAACTTCTGGATCACCGCATTGAAACCGGGATGGGAGACCTTGAAAAGCAATGTCGCCTTCTGGCCGGCTACGACAACCGGCGGGATGGTTTTGAAATCCAATCGATAGTCGCGCACATCGAATGCCGCCGCCTGGACCAGAGCCATCCCGCAGCGCGGGCACTTCCCTGCGACATCCAGCGTATAGTCCGGATGCATCGGACAGAGAAACGCCGTTTCATCGTTCGCGGCTTGAACCGGCGCCTTGGGTGCGGTTTGGAGAAGTGCCGCGGAAATGGAGGAAGCAACGAGGAACGTCAGCGTCGCCACAATCCATGCTTGTCTCATGCTTGTTACCGGTGCGGGCTTGTCGCGTTACCTTCGTATGTGCCTGAGCCCGCTCCCGGCAATTCGTCGCTTCGTGGCCCGGTGTATCGGGCAACGTGCAATCCCGTGTCGTTATCCACCCAGTAAATGAGGCCGTCTTTGAAAACAGGATAGGTCCTCGCGACTCCCTGGGGAACAGTCAACGCGTAGCCCACCTCCCGCGGTGTCTGAGGACGAGAGATGTCGATCGCCCGCAAACCGTGCCCATACCATGTCGTGAAGACGAGATTCTTGAAGACCGTCGGATTGTGATTCTGCTGGGGAACGCGCCGCCGCGGCTGGCCGTTGGGTTCAGTTGTCGCCTGGTCGAGGCATTCTTCGATTTGATTGTCCGGGATCGCGAACGCGCCAATCATCATCGGCGTCATTTCCACTTCGACGGACATCACACGTGCATGCATCAGCGGGCAGCCGCCATTCTCGTCACTCAGCCACACGAAAGCCGGACGGTTCTTCGTATTGCCGCGAACCTGCGCGGGCCGGCCCGGTACGAACACGGCACTGTGAATTCCAGTGGGATTCGAATTGAAAGGCGGATGAACATCAAAGCGGGAACGCGTCACTAATACCAGATAGCGTTGAGCCTTGGCTTGGGGGGACGCGTCAGACGCCAGATAAGCCTTCAATCCCGGGTCATCATTCACCACCATGTGCAGGCAGTCATTCGCAATACCGGCGAGCTTGGAACCATCAATCACGCCGCCCGCCTGCACGATCGTCGAGCGCTGGTTGCAACCCGCGGTTCCGGCAGTGAGCTCGGCGTCCTTATGATGTGCGATTCCTTCCGAGTTGAGCACATAGAAGCCCGCGGTTCCGCCGGCCACATACACCCGTTCGCCGTCATCCGAAACTGTCAGTGAGTGAAGTTCGTTGTTCTGCCGGTTCTGGAAGTTTCCGGCCTCGCCCAGGCGATTTCGCACGCCGCTGAAGTCCGCAAATCGGCCTTCCGCGAATAGTCCGGTCGCATCGGGCCTTTCGTTGGGAGGCGGACCGCCGGTCTCCTGCAGGCTGAACCCCGCAACCATCTTCGGCTTAGGCAAAACCTCGCCAGTGTTCTCGTCCGTGATCGCCAGAACGATCGCGTCGGGAATCCGAAGCGGTGGGTGCTCGGGGTCCGGAAGTCCGCCGCCCGCGAACATTGCCATGTATATAAGGATGCGATTGGAGTTCGCAGGATCATGCCAAAGAAAGAATTCATGCGACGGGCCGTTGAAGTCATGAACGTCGCTCTTAGAAACCGGCAGGCAGGTGTTCATGTCCACGCGATACGTCTCCATGCGCCCTATGGTGTTCGTGCCGCCGTTTCGAACCATGATGAGCCGGTCTTCTCCGCGCGATGTCTTGTAGACAAGGGCGCGCAACTCGCGATCGTCAAACCCCTGATTGCCCTGAACCATGGCCGGAATCTCGCCTACTTTCACCGGCGGTTGCTTTTCGGGGTTCGACTGAATTTTGAAGATGGTGATGGGATGGGTAACGCCCGCGCCATTCGCGTGGCCCACATAAATGCAATTTCCGGCGATGCCAAGACCACGGCCATCCCCAGCGCCATCGAGATCGCCGCCGCGCCACGCTCCCGTACCGGCATCGCGCACTGATGGAACCGTCAACACCCAGTGAAGGTGTTCAAAATTGCGAAACAAGTGCAGGTCCTGCTCGAGTTTCGCGACACCGGCGCGGGCATCTTCTTCCGACGAGGTGGGATCTACCTTGCCTTCACGATTGACCCGGACCGACGGCATCTTGTCGAGCGGCGTATCGAAGGTACTGGGCTGGCAACCCGCAGGGTCTTTGGAATAGTCGACACATGACGGATTCTGAGCCCTTGTGGGTGTGACCCAGGAAAGAAGACAAGCGCCGAAAACGACTGTTGCCAGCGTCGGCCACGCGCGAAGAGTCATGAGTTGCTCCTATTTCCGCGGAAGCGTAGCACCCGGTATGGGTGAAAACAAGGCGAGCGAGGAATCGGAGGTTATCCAGCTATAATCCCGTGTCCGCGATCACAATTTTTGTCGAGGAGGTAGGTATGAAACGTTGGCTGTCCTTGATTGGTGTGTTCGTTCTGACAGGGTCTACGATGGTCGGTCTGGCAGAGGACAAGAAGGTCCCAAATTCGCAGGACGTTGCATTCGCGCAACGCGCCAGTGATCTCATGCTCAATACTCTGTTTGCCGCGCTTGTTCAGGAGTTCAGTGAGACTACGCCTCAGAATGTTGAGGAGGGGAAGCATTCGATTAGCCTGATCTTCAACGACAAGAACACAAACATGCGGCTCGTTGGTGCACTGCGACCTCTGAGTAATAACGATTTGCCACAGGATCCTTTCGAGGAGGGCGCACTGTCGAAGGCTCTCCAGGGACAAGCGACCACGGATGTTCAAAAAGTCGGAGGAGAGTGGGTCTATCGGCGGTCTGTTCCGCTAAGTAACTTCCACCCGGCGTGCAGCATGTGCCACACAAACTTTCCAACAGTCCCGAATTCCTCGGATTGGGTGGGAGCGCTGATATTGAAGGTTCCTATCCCATGATGGCAGGCCTGCGGGGAAAGAAATTAGGGACAGAGAGGAATTAGCAGCTACCGCTTCAGGATTCGAAATATGGCGCTGCTAATTCCTCTCTGTCCCTAATTTCTTTCCCCGCAGCAGATTCGGAACGCTATTTCTTTTCCGCGCTCTTCTCCGGCATCAGCGTGACCTGAATACGGTTCTTGTTGTCGAGATACGTCTTCGCGGCGTTCTGGATCCAGCTGGAATCGAGCTTGTTGTAATAATCCGGAACCAGCCAGAGAGTTGTCGGATCCTCGCCAAACTGGTATTTGCCCGCGAGTTGGCCAAGGATATAACTGTTTTGCCTGATGTCGGTTTCCCAGCCACGAAGGAGCTGCGATTTCACGTCGGCCGTCTCCTGCGCGGTGGGGCCGGACATCTTGAACTTCTCGATCTCGTCGTAAACACGTTTCACGAGCTGCGGCATTCGGGCGGGATCGCCGCCGAACTGAATCGAGAATGTGTATTCTGAACGCGGAAGTTTCGAAACGCCGGGGCTTGCGCTGATGCTGTACGTGCCGCCGAGTTCCTCGCGAATCGCCTCGCGCAAGCGTTCCGTAAGAACCGTACCCATGGCCCGGATGGCGATGCGCTGGGTCTGATCCCACTGGAACGGGCCGGTGTAAATAATCGCTTCCTGGCTCTTCGGTTCAATGCCTTTCTCTACCGTCTTCTCAATCACACCTTTGGCGTAGGTGGCGCCAACGTCTTTGAAATTCTCCTTGCGACGAGTGGCCGGCAGCGACGCTACATACTTTTCGACCAGGGGTTTCATCGTTTCGAGATTGAAGTCTCCAATGAGCAGGAAGGTGAAATCACTCGCATCGGCAAAACGGCTCTTGTAGAACGCCATCGATTTATCGAGATTCCATTTGTCGACAGTGTCCGCTGTGGTCGGCCGGCGTCGGACGTGGTTCTTGTAGAGCGTTTCGGTCAAGGTTTTTGAAAACAGGAAACCGGGATCCGCGGCTTGATTCTCAAGGGCGCTCCTGGTCTGAGACGCCTGCACGCTGAACGCTTCGCGGTCCAACCGGGGCTCCGTGAACGTCAGGTAGACCAACTGGAACATGGTTTCCAAATCCTTTTTCGACGCACTCCCGGTCACGCCTTCCTGGATTTCACTGATGAACGGACGCGCAGAGGCAACCTTTCCGCTCAAAGTCTTACCTAGATCGATCCGATTGAATTTTCCAAGACCTCCAGCCATAACCACGCCGGTCGCTGTACTTGCCGGAATATAGTCGGCATCGCTTGCGAGAGAGGTGCCGCCGGGGCTGATGGCCTGCAGGAGAATCTCGTCAGCCTTGAGATCGGTGGGCTTCAGCACAACCGTAGCGCCGTTGGAAAGTTCCCACTCTGTGATGCCCTGACCTTTCGTCGTGGTCTTCACAACCGTTCCCGGCTTCGGAGCAGAATCCATCAAGCTCTGACCGCCAACGCTGTCGACATAGGCCGTCACGGTTTTCGTAGCGGCATTCTTGATCACTGCCGCGAGTTCCGTGCTGGTCGGCAACGAGACGCCCGCGGTTTCCGGGGCGGTCACAATAACGATCCGGTTCTTGTCGCTCCCGTACCATTCCTTCGCAAGCTTGTTGACTTCCTCAAGTGTGATCGTCGGCAGGAATCGTTGATTAAGGGCATATTCCAGCTCGGCGCCCGGCAATGATTCGTCAGTGACGAAGTTGCGAATCTGCTCTGCCGCATGACTCGCGGATGTTCGCGCTTCCTTTTGGGTAAGCATTCGTTCATAGGCGCGCAGCGTGTCCTGTTTTTCGCGATCGAGCTCCGTCGCGGTGAAACCGAAACGCTCAACGCGCTGTGCCTCGGCCAGGACAGCCTCCATGCCGGCTTGAATTCCGCCGGGCTTTACAGCGCCTTCGAGCGAGGCTTCGTCCTTGGGCTTGGCAATGAATTGACTTCGCCCAGCGCCGGCGCCAAGGAAAGGAGCGTTGGGTTTCTCCGCGATTTCCTGCAATCGACTGGACAACATGCCGGAGAACAACGCATCGACCATGTGCTGGCGATAGTCGCCTACGGTAGCCTGTCCACGGGCCGGCAGCAAATTGCCGATCTCAAAGCCTGTCGAAGTAGCTTCCTTATCCGAAAGGATCGCGAAAATCGCGCCATCGTGGTCGGGGACGTCGAAAACTTTGCGCTCCCGGGGATTCCGCGGCGAAGTCAGCCCACTGAAGTGAGCCTTGATCTTTTCTTCGATGACACTCTTGTCGAAGTCGCCAACAGCGACGACTGCCATCAAATCAGGGCGATACCAGTCCGTATAGAATTGCTTGAGTCTCTCGACTTTCGCGTTCTGAAGGATGTCGGTTTTTCCGATCGGAATACGGTCCGCGTAACGCGAACCTTCAAGCAGCAACGGAAACAACTTGTCCGTCATGCGGGCGCCCGCACCTCTCCGCAGCCGCCATTCTTCCATGACGACGCCGCGCTCTTTGTCGACTTCCTTGGGATCGAACGTGACGTTATGGGCCCAATCTTCGAGGATGAGGAACGATTTCTCCAGAACCTCCGGCTTATCCATGGGAATCGTAAGCATGTAGGTCGTTTCATCGAAACCCGTGCTGGCGTTCACATCGGCGCCGAACCGCATGCCGGTCGATTGGAGAAACTTCACCACCTCTTCGCCGGGAAAGTTCTTGGTTCCATTGAAAGCCATATGCTCGACGAAGTGGGCGAGTCCCTGCTGGTCATCGTCCTCGAGCACCGATCCCGCCTTTACGACTAATCTCAACTCTGCCCGATTCAGTGGCTGCTTGTTCTGGCGGATGTAGTAACGCAGCCCGTTCGGCAAGGTTGCGACGGTGATCGCCGATTCCACCGGCACCTTCTGGTTCAGTGCAAGCGCCGCCGCCGGATTCGCCGGTTGCTGGGCAATCGTTAGTCCGGACGACAACAGTGCGACCAAGGTCAAAGTTGCAAACCAGATGTTCCTGCGCCTCATTGGGCCTCCAGAGTTGAAAACGTAAGTTGATCGGAATTTTCGAGTCGAAGGAAAGTGTACTACTCCGAACGTTTCGTACCAAAGGTACTTCCCTTTGCTTTGACGAGCGGCGGCAAAAAGCGTGTAATTAGGGATTCGATTACCGTCTCGTTTGAATTCTTCAGAACTTCAGGAGGATCTTATGCCACTTCGGCTTGGGGCAACGGCGCCCGATTTCACCGCGGAAACCACTGAGGGCCAGATCAAATTTCACGATTGGATCGGCGACAAGTGGGCCATGCTTTTCTCTCATCCCAAGGACTTCACTCCCGTCTGCACGACGGAACTCGGCTATGTTGCCAAGCTCAAATCCGAATTCGACAAGCGGAACATCAAAGTCATCGGGCTAAGTGTCGATTCCGTGGACGATCACAAGAAGTGGTCGAAAGATATTGAAGAAACGCAGGGCGTCGGCCCGAACTACCCGATGATCGGCGACCCTAACCTCGACGTCGCCAAGCTCTATGACATGCTTCCCGCCGAGACGACCGGCGGCGCCTCGGGACGCAGCGCGGCCGACAACTTCACCGTCCGCAACGTCTACATCATCGGACCGGATAAGAAGATCAAGCTGATCATTACCTACCCCATGACAACCGGCCGGAACTTCGATGAAATCCTTCGAGTCATCGATTCCATTCAATTGACCGCTAACCACAAGGTTGCGACACCGGCAAACTGGAAGAACGGTGACGACGTGATCATCACAGGAGCGGTCTCCAACGAAGAAGCGCAAACAAAATTCCCGGGATTCAAGACGCTGAAGCCGTACCTTCGCGTCACCAAACAGCCCCAGTAGCTCCCGGTATCCCGTCATATGGTAGTGTCCTGAAACCAGGACACTACCAACCCTGCTCAAGAGTCAGACATTTTCAAAAATCTGCTGATGTTTCGGATCCTCTCCGCCGATACACGCCCTGAAACACGGTGTAAGTGGCTTGTATTCCTGGGCGAGGAGGTCCGTATGGGTTTCTTAAGATCGCTTTTGGCGCCCGCCGCAAAGCCAGCGGCGACGCCAATCACGAAAACTGCGGTGGCGACGCCTCACAAGAAACTCCTGCTGGAAGGACTGTCCGAACGCGATAGCCTCCTGCTCCATTCTTCCGCCAAGGTCAAAACCTACGCTATCGGGGACATCGTCTTCAGCGGTGCCCAGAACCGCAATTTTTATGTTGTTACTGAGGGCGCGGTCGAAATCGCGCCTGGCCTCTATCTCGCTGGCGACTGTATCAGTCCATTCCAGGGAGCTTCAGAGTCGTCATGCGCTGCCGAATGCCGGGAACCTTCGACGGTATTGGAAATCACTCCGGCAGCGTTCCAGCTTCTGCCGGATAAAGTCCAGCTCTGGATTTATCAGAAGGCCAATCGAGCGCTTATCCGGATTCAGAGTGCGACTGCAGAGGCGCGCCGCGAAAGCGAACGACAGAATCGAATCCTGACCGTATACGTCGAGAACGAACTGGCAAAGACCCGCAGCGTTGTGTTTTCCGACCTCGTTCAAAGCTTCATAAAGAAAACCCCGAGACTGCCTGTCTTTGTCATGGAGCTTGCCGCCAAGCTCCTGGACGAAACGACTTCCGTGCCGGATGTCGTGACTTCGATCAAACGCGATCCTGCAGTGGCCGCGGAGGTGTTGAAGACCGTCAACTCGGCGATGTATGCATTCAGTCACAAGATTGAGAATTTCTACCACGCCTGCGTTGTGCTCGGTTTCGACAATATCTACCAACTCGTCATGCGGGACGCCCTCCGAACGGTCGTGCCCATGAACGCCGAAACGCGATTGGTGCACGGACACTCTTGTGTGGTGTCCGCGCTCTGCTACGAAACAGCGATGGCAACCGGAGGCAGAGTTCATCCGCAAACGGCAATGACCTACGGCCTGCTTCACGACATCGGTTCAAGCGTAGTCTGGCTGATGCGCGCAGAGAAAGCTGTTGCTCCGGAATTCACATCCCTGCTGGATACCTCCAAGATCGGCTCGGATCTCCTGCAGCAGTGGGGCTTGCCTGACCGCATCTGCCGGGTCGTCGAGCTGCAACGTTATCCGGAATTCGCCGGTCCGGAGATGATCGACGCCGAATTCCGTCAGGATCTCTCCGTGCTTCACATGGCGCATTTCTTTGAACGCCTGCTTTCCGGAGAGACGCCCGCGCCCGCGGCGCGGGTTCACACCCCGGCCTACTTCAAGAACCTCGGATTGGGAACGAAAACTCCGGAGGAATTCTTCGCTTCGAACATCGCGCCTGCCCTCATTCGCAACAAGCAACGGCATGGAGTTGAAGTCCGAAGCGTCATCGAGAGATTTGAAGAAGCCTCGAAGCCGAAGGAGTAGATCCCACAACGTCGGTTTATGATCTCAACATGAACTTTGACGCCGTTCTTTTCGACGCCGCGGAGACGCTTTTCACAACCCGAGGCAGTGTCGGCGATATCTATCAATCCGTGGCGGAGCGTTACGGCTCCCTGGCTTCGGCGGCGGAAATCCACGACGCTTTCATTCGCCAGTTCCGGCACTCCGGCCCCATAACCACCGACGGCGAGAAGCTGTGGTGGAAAGACGTCGTGCATCGCGTGTTTTCCGACGTGGGCATGGTCGACAACTTCGATCGATTCTTCGAGGAAGTGTACGACCAGTTTCGCGACTCCCGGGGCTGGCGGCTGTTTCCCGAGACCCGGGAAGTTCTCGAGGAACTGAGGCGCAGGAAATTGAAAATCGGAGTGATTTCAAACTTCGATTCGCGGCTTTATTCCGTGATGAAGGACCTCGACATCCTTTCGTTCTTCGACTCTGTCACGATTTCCAGTGAAACCGGCTATGCCAAGCCACAGCCCGAAATCTTCCGCGCGGCAATCCGGTCTATCGGCGTCCCTCCGGACCGGATTCTCTTTGCGGGCGATAGCCTCCTCGACGACTTCCAGGCCGGACAAAATGTGGGAATCGAGGCTTTTCTCCTCGATCGGTCCGGCCGCTATGCCGGAATGCAGTCGATCCGCCGTATTCAGACCCTCCGCGACCTGCTTCCGAAGTTGACATAGAGCACCGTTTAGAAGAAATTGTCAGGCATCTTAGCGAGCTAGCGAGGGTCACGATGAGAATTCGACACACGTTTGCGATAGTCCTGTTCGTGGCGCTGGTGGTAACGGCCATTCCGGCCGCTGCTGCGCCCTGCGAGAGCTTGAGCTCTCTCAAACTCCCAGACACCACGATTACGATGGCGCAGTCTGTCGCGGCCGGCGCGTTCTCGGCAGGCGGCGGTGGCGGTCGTGGAGGTGGCAATCAGTACGCGAATCTTCCGGCCTTTTGCCGCGTGGCGCTAAGCATCAAGCCCACGAGCGATTCCGACATCAAGGTCGAAGTCTGGATGCCGATGACCGGCTGGAACGGCAAGTTTCAGGGCGTCGGCAATGGCGCCTGGAACGGCGCAATTCAAACAGCCGCCCTGGCGACCGGACTGGCGAAAGGCTACGCCATTGCCAGCACCGATACCGGCCACGAAGGCGGAAGCGCCAGCTTTGCGCTCGGGCATCCTGAAAAGCTGATCGACTTTGGATATCGTGCCGTCCACGAAATGACTGTGAAAGGCAAAGCCATCACGACGGCGTTCTATGACAACAGCGCGCCGAAGTACTCCTATTTCGTCGGTTGCTCCGCCGGTGGCAAGCAGGCGATCAAAGAAACCCAGATGTATCCCGCAGACTACGACGGAGTGGTTGCCGGATCGCCGGGTGTGAACTGGTCCGGTCGTGCGCTCCAGACGATCTGGGTCGGACAGGCAGTAGCCAAGGCCCAAATCCCCCAGGCAAAGTTTGCGGCGATCAATGCCAAAGCAATCGAAACGTGCGACGCGATCGACGGAGTCAAGGACGGCGTTATCGAGAGTCCCCGACAGTGTAAGTTCGACCCTGCCGTGTTGCTATGCAAGGCCGAAGACAACAATTCGTGCCTGACGGCGCCTCAGGTTGAAACCGCGAAGCAGATCTATGCGAACGTCAGCAACAGCCGCACGAAGCAATCGCTCGTCGCCGGCCTTTCCCCAGGCAGCGAAAACGGTTGGAACACGATGGCCGGTGCCCAGCCCTTCGGTCCCGGCGTCGATCTTTTCAAGTACATCGTATTCAGCGATGCCAACTGGGATTTCAAGACGCTCAACTGGGATAGCGATCTCGATAAGACGCTCAAAGCCAGCGCGAGTATGGATGCGATGGATCCGAACCTGAAGCCGTTCTTCGACCGTGGGGGAAAGATCATTTCCTACCATGGCTGGTCGGACCCGCAGATCTCTCCCGGCAGCACTGTCGACTACTACCAGACCGTCCTCGATAAGATGGGCGGAGCCGCCAAGGTTCATGAAAACTACCGGCTATTCATGGTGCCGGGTATGAACCATTGCGGCGGCGGAACGGGAACGGATCAATTTGACATGTTGACAGCCCTTGAGAACTGGGTCGAAAAGAAGCAGGCGCCGGCAACCATCACGGCTTCCCGCGCAAATCCTGCCCGCACTCGTCCCCTTTGCCCCTACCCCCAGGTCGCTACTTATAAGGGTAGCGGCAGCACGGACGACGCCGCCAACTTTGCCTGTAAATAGCTCTAACTAAAGGCTAGAGGGAAGTACGACCAAAGCTGTCGTATTTCCCTCTTGACGAGCCCTCCCTAATTCCTTAGATTCATAAGTGCGACCAAACTGGTCGGAGTTCTCATGTTTCAATTATCCAAAAAAGCAGATTACGGGCTAATTGCGTTGAAACACCTGGCGCAACATTCCGAGGTATCGGTTAGCGCCCGGGAAATTGCTTCGGAATATCAAATACCGGCGCAACTGCTGGCGAAAATCCTGCAGCGGCTCGCGAGGAAGGGCCTTTTGGTCTCCCAGCAGGGCACCCGCGGCGGGTATGTCCTGGCGCGAGATCCTTCGAAGATCTCGATTGTGGATGTCGTCGAAGCTCTCGATGGTCCGATCGGCATTACTCCTTGTGAACGGGGCTCGCGCTGCGAACAGCTCGAACGCTGCTCCGTCAAGGATCCGCTGATGGCGGTTCGCGCAAAGATGGTTCGGATTCTGGGAGATACCTCGATTTACGAATTGGCAGGGTAAAAAGAAATGAAGCTTCCTATCTACATGGACAATCACGCCACGACGCCACTCGATCCGCGAGTGCTCGATGCGATGATGCCTTACTTCACTGAAAAGTTCGGGAATGCGGCGAGCCGCAATCACACCTTCGGGTTTGAAGCCGAGTCTGCCGTCGAAGAAGCACGCAGGCAGGTTGCAGCACTGATCGGCGCGGATTACCGTGAAATCGTCTTCACCAGCGGAGCCACCGAGTCGGACAACCTTGCCGTCAAAGGTGTTGCCGCCATGTATCGTGAGAAGGGCAACCACATCATCACGTGCGTGACCGAGCACAAGGCGATCCTCGACTCCTGCAAGCATCTGGAAAAAGAAGGGTACAAAGTCACCTTCCTTCCCGTGGACAACAAAGGCCTCATCAGCCTTGACGATCTGCGAGCGGCGATCACCGATCAGACAATTCTCATCACAATCATGACCGCGAATAACGAAGTGGGCGTGATTCAGGACATCAAGGCTATCGGCAAGATCGCGCGCGAGCGCGGCGTGATCTTCCACACCGATGCGGTCCAGGCGGCGGGAAAGATTCCATTCAACGTGAACGAAATGAATGTCGACCTCGCTTCCCTGTCGGCTCACAAGATGTATGGCCCGAAAGGTGTGGGCGCGCTCTACGTTCGCCGTCGTAATCCGCGCGTGCTGCTTACTCCCATCATTGATGGCGGCGGTCACGAGCGGGGCATGCGGTCCGGCACCCTGAACGTACCCGGCATTGTTGGATTCGGGAAGTCCGCACAGATCGCTCGCGAAGAACTCGACAAGGAAGTCGCGGAGATGTTCCGGTTGCGTGAACGGCTTCGCGCCACGCTCGAACGTGAATTGGACGAGGTCTATATCAATGGAGATCTCGAGAAACGGCTGCCCGGCAACCTCAACATGAGTTTTGCCTATGTCGAAGGCGAATCGCTCCTGATGGGTATCCACGATGTGGCAGTTTCTTCCGGGTCCGCCTGCACATCCGCGAGCCTCGAACCGTCTTACGTTCTGAAGGCGCTGGGAGTCGGCGAGGACCTGGCACACACCTCGATTCGATTTGGTATCGGCCGCTTCAACACCGAGGAAGAAGTCGATTACGTTGCCAAACGCGTTATTGAAGTCGTACAGCGGCTGCGGGAACTCTCGCCTCTGTATGAAATGGCGAAAGAAGGCATCGATTTGAAATCGGTGAACTGGGCGGCAGCAGAGCAGCATTAAACAGGAGATTGAAATGGCTTATTCAGAAAAGGTTATCGATCATTACAACAATCCCCGCAATGTGGGTGCCCTTCCGAAGGAAGACGATAACGTCGGAACAGGACTGGTGGGCGCCCCGGAATGCGGCGACGTCATGAAACTGCAGATCAAGGTGAATTCCGAGACTCAGATCATCGAAGACGCCAAGTTCAAGACGTTCGGCTGTGGCAGCGCTATCGCAAGCTCGAGCCTCGCCACTGAGTGGGTCAAGGGCAAAACGCTGGCAGAGGCTCTGGAAATCAAGAATACGGACATCGTGAAGGAGTTGAGTCTGCCTCCGGTCAAGATTCATTGCTCCGTGCTTGCGGAAGACGCCATCAAGGCGGCGATCACCGACTGGAAGAAAAAGCATTAAGAGCGAGGATGGTTATTCGCAATGGCTATTGAGATTTCAGACAACGCGCTCAGTGAAGTTCGCCGCATGATGACCAAAGAGCAGGTCAATGCGGCGGGAATGCGCGTGGGCGTCAAGGGCGGCGGATGCTCCGGCCTGTCCTACAATCTGGCTTTCGAATCCCAGGCTCGTACGGGCGACAAGGTTTTCGAACGCGACGGCATCAAGCTGTTCTGCGATCTGAAGAGCTACATCTACCTGAACGGCACTGTTCTCGACTACGACAGCGGACTCATGGGCAAGGGCTTCGTCTTTATGAATCCCAACGCCAAGAAGAGCTGCGGCTGCGGAAGTTCGTTCTCGACCTAGCGCATATTCCGCCTTCTAAAATGGACTATTTCGAAGTCTTCGGTCTTCCGAAGATGCTGAACATCGAGTTGAAAACTCTCGAGCGGAAGTTTCACGAGCTCAGCCGGAAGTACCATCCGGACTACTTCATCAATGCTGCTACAGAGCAGCGTCAGCAGGCCCTTCAGATGACGGCGACGCTCAATGACGCCTATCGCACGCTGCGCCACCCCGTGCAGCGCGTCGAGTATCTCGTCGAGCTTAAGGGTTTGAAATCGGATGGCAGCAAAGTTCCCAAGTCCTTTCTCATGGAAGTTTTCGAAATCAATGAGCAGCTCGAGGAAGTCAAGGCCGGCACCGCCACGCCAGAACAAACCGCTGCGCTGACTCGTGAGATCGAAGAGCGCGCCGCAGGCTTTCAAACGCAGCTCAAAACAGCTTCCCTGGAATGGGACCGGCTCGTCGAAACCGCTGCATCCGACGAGCAACTCAAAAAGCAACTGACGAAGCTGACGGAGATCCTGTCGGAATCCTCATACATTCGCAATCTGCAAAGGGATCTGGAGGAAAAACTGTAATGCCCCGAATCGTCGGAATCGATCTCGGAACAACCAATAGCCTGGTCGCTATCGTGGAAGACGGAACTCCGCGAGTAATCCCGGGAGCCGACGGAAGCAACCTCGTGCCATCTGTGATCTATTTCGGCGAAAACGGCGAAGTCCTCGTCGGGAATCCGGCCAAGGCCAAACTGATCGAAAAACCAAAGAACACGATCTTCTCAATCAAGAGATTCATGGGCAAGGGCATGGCAGATGTTCGCGACGACCTTGCCCTGCTGCCTTTCGAGGTTTCTTCCCAAAGCGAAAATATTTTCAAGCTGAAAATCTTCGGCCGCGACTACACACCACCCGAGATCTCCGCTTTTGTGCTCCGAGAGCTCAAGCGCAATGCCGAAGCTGCTCTGGGTGAGGATGTTGTTAACGCCGTTATCACGGTTCCAGCCTACTTCAACGACGCACAACGCCAGGCCACGAAGGATGCCGGGCGCATTGCCGGACTGGACGTTCTTCGTATTGTCAATGAGCCTACAGCAGCCTCGCTTGCTTATGGGCTGCAGGAACAGCGGCAAGGCATCGTCGCCGTCTACGATTTCGGCGGCGGTACATTCGATGTTTCGATCCTGAAGCTGAGCGAGGGAATCTTCGAAGTGCTTTCCACCAGTGGCGATACCCACCTCGGCGGCGATGACATCGATGAACAACTGATGCGATTGGTCCTGGGCGAATCCAAAGCGTCTCCCGACCCGCGCGATTTTCCCGCGATCCGAAAAGCCACAAACAAAGCCAAAGAAGAGCTCTCCTCGGTCGAAGAAACGGCAATCTCGATTCCAAGTCTCGGATACAGCCGCAAACTCACCCGGCAGGAGTTCGACACCCTGATCGAGCCTGTTGTTGAACGTACTTTGAAGTCTTGCCGTCAGGCGCTTCAGGACGCGGGCCTGAAACCCGACGCTGTAAACGAGGTGGTAATGGTGGGCGGCTCCACGCGCATTCCGCTTGTTCGCACGCGCGTCCAGGAGTTGTTCGGCCGGGTGCCGCACACGAGTCTGAACCCGGACGAAGTCGTCGCCCTTGGCGCGGCCGTTCAGGCAGACATTCTCGCCGGCGGCAAGCGAGACATGCTCCTGCTGGACGTTACTCCCCTCTCTCTCGGCATCGAGACGATGGGCGGTGTGATGTCAAAAATCATTCCCCGGAATTCCACCATCCCGGCAAGCGCGAGCGAAATGTTCACCACGTTTGTCGAGGGGCAGACCAACGTCAAAGTTCATGTTCTGCAAGGCGAACGCGAACTCGTCCAGGACTGCAGAAGCCTCGCACAATTTGATCTCAAAGATATTCCTCCCATGCCGGCGGGGCTGCCCCGTATCGAGGTGAAGTTTCTCATCGACGCCGACGGCATCCTCAGCGTCTCCGCCCAGGAACAAAGAACCGGTAAATATCAGTCCGTTGAAGTGAAGCCGACCTACGGCCTGACGGACGACGAGGTCGAACGCATGATCCTGGAATCCTTCGAATACGCCGAAGCGGATATCGAAGCGCGGGAAGTGATCGAAGCCCGCAACGAGGCGGCGACGGTTCTGACCGCTACGGAGAAAGGACTCAAGAGCGAAGAGTTCGCACAAATGTCCGCCGAGGAGCGGAACGAACTTACCGCGGCCACCTCTCACCTGCAGGAAACCGTAAAAGTCGACGATCATCGAGCCATCCGCGATGCCATTGAGCGGCTCAGCCACGCGACTCAGCGGCTCGCCGAACTCATCATGAACGCAGCCATCGAAAAGGCCCTGAAGAACAAGCGCGTAAAGGAGGTCGATCCTGATGAACAGAGAAATCACGTGGACAAGCACTGAAGACATCGCCATTGCCTTGGCAGACAAACATCCCGATGTCGACCCGCTGACCGTCCGCTTTACGGACCTTCACAAATGGGTAATGTCCCTCGAAGGATTCAGCGACGATCCCAGGAATTCAAACGAGAAGAAACTCGAGGCAATTCAGATGGCTTGGCACGAAGAATGGCAAGATCGCCGAGGCTGACAACGCGCATTCATGCTATAAATTCCGCTCCATGCTCTACTGTCCAAGCTGCAATAACACGCATTGGAATGCGACTGATGGCCCCAGCGTACTGGCGCTCTTGCGGTTAAAGAAAGAACTGAAGTGCCGCAAGTGCGGCAAGATCGTACTGGGGTCCGTTTTCGTTAAGACGGATAAAGAAAGAGAACACCACGCCCATTGCCCGGCGTGCAAGTCCACGGCGATCCGCTCCCGCCGCAAAGGGGTTGAGCGCCTTCTCTTCTTCCTCCGGGCCTACCGCTGTCAATCCTGCAAAAATCGCTTCCGAAAGCTCCAACTCACAGGCTAACGAGCAATGGCTCCGAGGTTGTCGATGAGCCGCGTCTTTCCTATCCAGATTGCGGCAGCGAGTCGAACTTCGCGGTCTATTTCCGAAACCGGCTGAACGTCGAGGGTATCGACGATTTCGAAGTACTCGGGTCTTACAAGCTTCTCGGTCGCGAGAATTCGGGCAGCAGCGTCCTTCACCGTTCCCGGATTGCGCTCCCCTGCTTCGATCATCTCGCGCGCAGCCTGAAGGGCCCTGTGGAGTACGGGGGCAGCAGCGCGCTCTGCCGGTCCGAGGTATACATTCCGTGAACTCAGCGCCAGACCGTCGGCCTCCCTGACAATGGGGATCGCAACCACTGAGACAGGCATGTTCAAGTCCTGAACCATTCTCCGGATGATGCACAGTTGCTGGAAGTCTTTCTCGCCAAAATAGGCGCGATCCGGCTGAATAATGTTGAACAGCTTTGCCACGACGGTTGTCACACCGCGAAAATGCCCAGGGCGAAACGGCCCGCAAAGGTAATCTCCAAGCCGCGCGACTTCGACGAAAGTGCGCTGGGGGGAAACATAGATGTCGTCCACTTCAGGGACAAAGACGAGATCCGCGCCGTTTCGCGCACAGACCTCGAGATCCTTTTCCAGCGGGCGAGGATAGCGCAGATAGTCCTCATTAGGGCCAAACTGCAGCGGGTTCACAAAAATGCTGACTGCGACGAGTTCCGCGTCAGCACGCGCTCGTTCGATCAGGGTCGCGTGACCCGCGTGCAAGGCCCCCATCGTCGGGACCAGGCCGATACTATGTCCTGCCAGACGAGCCTCTGCGAGGTGTTTGCGGACGTCACTTACAGTCCGCGCTGTGATCAGATTCATTTACCGGATGACCCTGCGGGGAATCGCCCGGAGCGCACATCATCGATGTATGTCTTGGCGGCATCCACGATAACTTCTCCGAGCTGTGCATACTGGCGGACAAAAGAAGGGACAGGACTTCCATCGTGCAACCCCAGCGCATCGTAACTGACAAGAACCTGACCATCGCAGTGAGGCCCCGCGCCAATCCCGATCGTGGGAATCCCAACCGACGACGTTACCTTGCACGCCACATCAGACGGAATCGACTCCAGAACAATGGCAAACACACCCGCTTCTTCCAGAGCCCTGGCATCGGAGAGAAGGAGTGACGCGGAGTCTTCATCGCGGGCCTGCTGGCGAAACCCTCCCAAAGCGTGAACAGACTGCGGCGTCAGCCCAAGATGTCCCATTACCGGCACTCCGTATGCAGTCAGTCTTCGCACAACTTCAAGAATCGGCTTTCCGCCTTCGACCTTGACGGCCGCCGCGCCGCCTTCCTGAATCAACCGGCCGGCGTTGCGAATCGCTTCATCAGCGGCGACCTGGTACGAGAGGAAAGGCATGTCGGCAACGACCAGGGCCCTGCTGACGCCGCGTGTGACGGCACGCGTATGGTGAATTATCATGTCGAGGGTCACGGGGATGGTGGTGTCGTACCCAAGCACAACCATACCGACCGAATCACCGACAAGAATTACGTCGATTCCTGCTTTATCCAGCAACCGCGCCATTGTGGCGTCATAAGCGGTAAGGACCGAAATCTTCGTTCCCTTGCTCTTCATCTCCCGCAAATCGGGTATCCGCACCGGCCTCATAGATATATAGAGAGTACCCTAGGAGATGAGTTTTTCGGCAGTACATCAATCGCTCGCCGGCTGAGCCGGCGGCTCAATGCGAGGGAGTGTGAAGTGAAACTCTGCTCCGGCTGGACTGCTCGAAAGGGCCCAGATCACTCCATCGTGCGCCTCAACGATGGAACGCGCGATAGATAGTCCCATTCCCAGGCCTGATGGTTTCGTCGTGTGAAATGGCTCAAAAATTTCCCGCTCACTGCCCGCCTTCAGTCCAGGTCCGTTATCGCGAACCGTAACGTGAACACGCTCGTCATCAGCAGATTCCGTATCGATGGACACTTTCCGGGAGCCGGGGATATTTTTCGCAGTGGCTTCGATCGCATTGAACAACAGATTGAGGATAACCTGCTGTAGTTGAACGCTGTCGCCGGCAACCATCAGCGGTTCAGCTGCAAGATTCGTATCGAGAGATACTTCGCCATTTGCCAAGTCGCGCCGGGCCAGCTTCAGCACACTCCGTACGACGTCATTCACATTCACGGGTATCCGCTCGGTTACACGTTTGCTGACGAGTTCGCGCATGCGGGTGAGAATGTCGCTTGCTCGCTGGTCCTCCTCGGCGATTTCCTTGAGGATTTCCTGTATCTCTCCCGGCGACTCCTGCTTGCCTGCAAGGAGTTTGGTGCCGGCTCGAGCATTAAAGAGGATGCTCGAGAGCGGCTTATGAAGTTCGTGAGCCAGAGAAGCAGCGAGTTCACCCATCGCCGACAGGCGAGTGACCTGCGCGAGCCTATCCCGGGTTCGCTGGGCCTCGTCTTCCGCACGGCGGCGCCATGCGCGTTCCACAACGAGCCCCACGATCAGCGCCAGTTGCACGCCAAAGATCGCCAGGCCGAGGGCGACATAGTTGCGATATCGCTCGAAAAAAGACGGCGGGCGAAACAACACCGTAGCGCCGGCAGGCACGCGGGAGGCGGGGATTTTCCAGCGCTCAAGCTCTCGCCAGTCGAGGATATTCGTTTGTGGGGCGCGACCTACAGGAAGATCCCGGGCGCTCGCGCCATTAGCGATCCCGATCGCCATGGCAGCCGTCTGCTTTGCAAGCGCGTCCATTTGCCACAGATATCCTCCAACAATTCCGTGCCCAAGGAATTGTTCACTGAACCCGAACACGGGTGCCGGGGAAGCGCGCACGACCTGGGCAAGACCTTCGGCCTGATCGATATCCTGAGAGTCATCCACCATCGTTTGGTTCAGGTACATCACGACGGAATGATCAGGAACTTCTGACAGACGGCGAAGAAGGTCCGTCAGCGGAAGGTCTCGCAGGTACACCAGCCTCACACCGCGATCGCGCTGCTGAAATTGCCGCCTGAAATCGGCCTCACGGGTTCCGGCGTTGTTTCGAGCGCCGTCGACGACGTAAACCGTGCGAGTGTCTGGCAGCAGCATCACTGCCAGATCTATGGTCCAGCCATAAGTCGGATCGATCTCCAATCCAGTGACTTTGTCGTCCGCCGCCCGAATCTGCCCACCGGTGGCTATGGAGACGATCGGAGGATCGCCGAATTTCTCGCGATATTGCCTGGCAAAGCGCAGCGCAGAGTCTCCAATCGTGACGATGACATCCATCCTGCGGTTGGCGTACTTTCGCGCCAGGTAATCCGCAGCCCATTGCACCTGGCCGGCCTCCGGAAACCGTTCCGTCTCGATTGTCTCTGCGTACAGATCAATTTGAGGGTTTCCGCTCGAACGCATCGCCTCAGCGAAAGGTCGATCGAAAGCCAACGGAAAGGGCCTGTTGATTCCGGACTGATGCAACAGCAGCACGCGTTTGACGTTCGGCTGGCTCGAAACGATGTTAATCGACAGAAGGAACACCAGCGCGATGACTTGACGCGATATGGAGATGGGGACCCGCATCAGAATCTCAGCACTAAGCTCTCGCACTGCGACAGCCTGGGGACACTGTCAAGGGTGACAGTCCCGCTGCGAATTGGGCGGCGCTAAGGTTAAAGAGTCCGGCATAGAATCGTGACGCCGTTATGAATGACTCTCGAGTGACTGTCTTTATCGTTGATGACGACGCTGCTGTTTTAAGAGCCCTGGCACGGCTCCTGCGGGCACATGGCCTAGCGGTACAAACATTCACTTCGGCAAGACTCTTTCTTGAACAGCATGATCCTTCTGTCCCTGGATGCCTGGTGCTGGATGTTGCCATGCCTGAGCTGACGGGACTTCAGGTGCAGGAAGCGCTTGCGGCATCTTTGGCGTGTCGCATGATCGTCTTCGTGAGCGGCCAGAGCGATATCCCCGTTGCGATTCGCGCAATGAGGGCAGGTGCCATCCACTTTCTGACGAAGCCAGTGGACGAACAGGAAATCCTGGCGGCCGTTCATGAAGCTTTGGATAGAGATCGCGTTGGGCGCTCGAGAGTTGCCGTCAAGGTTGCCAGCCAGGAAAAGTTGGCGACACTAACACCCAGAGAGCGCCAGGTCATGCAGCACGTGGTCGTCGGGCAGCTCAATAAAGAAATCGCGAGGGAGTTGGGAACTGCCGAAAAAACAGTGAAAGTCCATCGCGGCCGGGTCATGAAGAAGATGGGTGCCCGATCCCTGGCTGACCTCGTCCGGATCGCGGTACGTCTCGGCATGGGCCGTACACTATAACGACATCTTCAAGCGCGATATTGGACCAAGGTCCAATAGAAGGCAGTGAAGCAAACCACTAGTCTCGTGGCCCATGAATCAAATAACAGGGCTGCTCTCCAAGATCCTGGTCATCGACGATGATGAAGAGACACGCGAAGTACTCTGCAGATTCCTTGAATCGTCCGGGTACGACGTTCTTGTGGCGGCCGATGGCACAGAAGCGCTCAATCTTGTTGATAACTTCAAGCCCAGACTTGTTATCACAAACATCATTGTGTCGGACCTTGATGGTCTGTCGACAATCATGGAGCTGAAAACGACATACCCCCAGATCCGGATCATCACGATTTCAGGCGGCGGACAAGTTCTGTCCGCAGAGCAATACAAGGGCATGGCCAGCACGCTCGGCGCCGATCGCGTTATTTGCAAACCGCTCGATCTCGACCAATTACTCAAAGCTGTCACCGAGCTCTTAGCGCACTGACGGCAGAATTCGGGGTTCGAGTAGCACGGCCCCGAATTCTGCCGTACTTGAACGCCTCGGCTACTTCTGTAAAGCTAGCCTGCGATGTTCGCTTTGCCGTTTGCGTTCACCGTTGCACTTGCCAGCCTCGCGTTGCTCCCTGTGGTCCGAGAAAACCCGGCAGTGTTTTGGACATTTCTCGGAACCGCAATCGCGCTGGGAGCGTGGAATGTGTTGCTCAAGATTCGGACAGCGGGCAGGAAGCGAATTCTGTCAGCCGAATTGGTTCCGAGAAGGCAACACTACCTGCAAGCCTGTGCGCAGGGGTCGGTGCTGCTGTACTGGGGCTGGTACTGGCCTCAGGTCTATAATTCGGCCCACTTCATCGTCGCCCAACTGCTCTTCGCCTACGCGTTCGACATGTTGCTTTCCTGGTCGCGACGCAATACCTACACCCTAGGATTCGCGCCCTTCCCCGTTATCTTCAGCATCAATCTATTCCTGTGGTTCAAACCCGACTGGTTCTATCTGCAGTTCGCAATGGTGGCGCTGGGTCTTGCGGCTAAGGATTTCATTCGCTGGGAAAAAGAAGGGCGACGCGTTCACATTTTCAACCCGTCGTCGTTCCCTCTTGCGGTGTTTTCGCTGGCGTTGATTGCCACGGGATCGAGTGACATCACCTGGGGACAGGAAATAGCGAGTACGCAGTTCTATCCGCCCCACATGTATCTCATGCTGTTTCTGATCGGCCTGCCTGGACAATTCTTTTTCGGCGTGACATTGATGACGATGTCCGCGGTGCTCGCCACATACGTGTTTGGCCTGATTTACTTCGCGACGACCGGTATCTACTTCTTCTACGACTCGTACATTCCAATCGCCGTGTTTCTGGGAATGCACCTGCTGTTCACGGATCCGTCCACGTCACCGCGTACGGATCTGGGACGCATCATTTACGGTGCGCTCTACGGGTTAAGTACGGTCGTGTTGTACCAGATTCTTGGGACGGCAGGCTTGCCGACCTTTTACGACAAGCTTCTGCAGGTACCGCTGCTGAATCTATCGGTCAAAGGAATCGATCGAGTTGCGCGTTCAAGACTGCTGCGCGCCCTGGATCCCTCGACGATCGGTCGATCGCTGCTGCCACGTCAGAGGCATCTCGCCTACATGTCTGTCTGGGCAGTGGTTTTCCTGATCATGAGTGCCGCTCAAGGTGTCGGAGACATGCACCCCGGCCAATGGAGCCCGTTCTGGCGGCAGGCCTGCATGGATGGCCGCGCTTACGCCTGCCCCTACCTTGCCGACCTGCAGCTTCATTCCTGCGAGCGCGGATCGAGCTGGGCTTGCAATGAGGCGGGGTTGATGCACGTCGCGCTTTCACGCTCGGGCGAAGATCTTCGCCGAACCGATCCCGCAGGAGCCGCGGCCCCCTTTCGTCATGGCTGTGATAAAGGCTTGGAAACGGCCTGCCGGAACCTCACCGTGCTGACAGACGGTATCGGCAGATTCGCAAGCGTACCCCCGACGATTCAGGACTACCCGATTATCCTCAGAGGTAGTAAAGGCGAGATCCATGAGCGAGATCCAGCGAAGCTCAGTGCTCTCGCCTGTCGCATCGGCTGGCCTGAAGCCTGCGTCAATTGATGACCGTTCCCGTTAAACCGGGTTATTTTTTCGCGGCAGCCTCTTCTCTGCGGGCGCCAACGAGAATACCGGTCAGACCGTAGTTCCCCTCATGGCAGGCGGAATCGAAAATCATGTGACGACTGTCGTTCGTCTTGCCCATTTCGATCAGGATGGTCCACGGTTTCGTCCATGTCTGCGGATCAACGAAGGTGATTTCACGTTTCAGGTTATTGGAATCGACCCGCGTAAACTTCTCGATCATTTTATAAGTAGCAGGATTTGAACCGCGGAAGCCCTGCACGAAGTTTGTGGTCTCGACGACCAATGTGTTTCCTTCCCAGTGTCCGACAGAATCGCCAAGAACGCTCGTCGCTTTGGAATGGGGTCGTCCATCCATGTTGATCACGCGATTGCCGCCACCCGCATGGTCATCCTCCATATAGATGCCCATCGATTTCGGAGACTGGACGATCTGCATCACCGTTCCCTGAGCGAATGCCGGGTTCGAAGCAATGAACGGCATCTGGACGCCGAGGCAACGCGGGTTCTGCGCCGTCGTTTCCGGATTGTCGTTCTGAGCTGCGCCGCCTCGGCCGCCACCGGGCCCGGCACCACGGCCGCCGCCTCTTCCGCCCCGCTGCTGAGCTTCTTGCGTTTGCGCAGGAATTCTTCCGTCCGGCGGATCGATGATCATCGATGTTCGCTTGCTCGTTCTGAGAATCGAATTGAAGACAGCGTTGTACGCGCCGTCGACATCTCGAGCACCTTCAGACCGCATGTTGCGGCCCTGGTCCACGGACTTGGCCCTGTCTGCCGCCTCTACTTCTGCATCCGTCAGCATGGGCTTGTTCGCATTCGCGGCCGAACGCTCGAACGGAACGTTCTCCATGACAAACCACGTGCCCTGGAGATCAGGCTCTCCCCAGGCGGTCTTCGGCGCCGGTCCCGGCTTCGGGAGCGCCGGAGCTTTCGGCGCGGCAGCGGGGGCTGCAGCGGGCGCGGGCCTTGGCGAGGTCTGGCTGCGCATGGTCACTGTCGCCGTTGATACCGCAGCAATCGTGAACGCGAGAGCACCTAATGAAATAAGTGAACGCCGCTCCATATTATTTCTCCGTATCGACGCCGGGACGCTGCACTTCGTAAGGAGCGCCAGTGCCCGAGCCTCCAAGAAACAACTGCGTACCATCCGGAAGCGTGAGGTCCCTTCCGTTCGCCCTGCGGGAACCGTCCTTCGATTGATAACCCTCGACCTTGATCTTCTGTCCGACCTTCACCGTATCCTTCGTGATACCTCGCCTCATGAGGATGTTTGGGCTGCCCGCCTCAATGGCCCAGTTTTCCACGATGCCGTTCGCACCTTTCACATCGACGTGGATCCAACTGTGAGGATTGATGAGTTGGACCTTGGTAACCACAGCGTCAACGAACTTCACCGGCTTGTTCGCATCGAATTCGGCCGCGAAGGCATGATGCGCCCACAGGGGCGATTGACACAGAGCCACAGCGATACCGGCAAGGAGTGCCGTTCCGACGGTGAGCTTGGTTCGCATTGAATTGACCTCCCGATCTCTACTTCTGTGCGGGCGGGTTGCCCGAAATATAGCGTTCGTGGACGTCTTCACCCGGCGGAATCTTGTGGGTGATATCCACGTTCATCGTCTTGCCTTCCCAGTGTTTGACCAGCGGCTCTTTTCGCAGGTGGCCATACATTGTTTCTTCGACCATCTCGACGCAGCGGAAATCCGTGAGCTGGGCGTTCGGTTCGAGACGTCGATAAAGCGGCATGCTGATCTTCCAGGGCTTCGTAAACACCTGCGGATCTTCGATGGTCGCTTCATAGCGGATCACGTCTCTACCGGCGGGCGTATACCGCTCGACGACATGAAGGGCGTCGCTGTGAAAATTCCCGGCCCGGTCGAACCAGGTGGCATCCGTGAAATCCGAGACGTCGACGACGAGCGTATCGCCCTCCCAGCGTCCCACGGAATATCCCATGTATGCCACGTTTGGATACGGTTCCATCTTGTTCAGGTGAATCGTCCGCTGAGCATTGGCAAACTCGAAGACCATCATGACCTTGGTCGAGCTCTGGATGATCTGAAACGGATGTGGCATATACATCGCCCGCGGGACACCCGGTTGAAAGCATTTGATCTCCGGATCTCGATCCATCCAGTGTTCCTGATTTTCTTTCTTTCTGGCTGCGGCCCAGGGCAGGTAGGGAATTTCATCACCTTCAACAACACCGACGCCACCCGGAACCCAGCCAAGCGAACCGAGTCCGACGACGGGTGCTGCGAGGACGACGGAGTTCCCATTCAAACCAGGCTGCGAAACCAGCGGGCGAGCTGAGTGCGTCTGAAGATCCCAGTTTGCGGTGTTGTTGGCCTGCCAGATGCCGCTGAAATCGGGTTTTCCGGCGATTCGAGTAATCGCAGTGCTTTGAGCAGGAGCTGCGGCCGGGGCAGGGGTGGGTGTTCCTCGTTGGGCAAGAGTCAGGGAGACCAGAGAGGCTATCGCAGCGGCCGCCATACCCACGATCGTCCAACCTTTGCCACGATTTCGCATTCGCGATTTCCTCCCCCTTACGTCTGGCTTTGCCGCGAGAGAACTCTATGCGGGGATAGAGCTGATGTCAACGATGGGGAGGCCGGGAGAGAGTAATGAGAGCGCGGTAGAGAAAAAGATGACGGAGGTGTCCACCTCCGTCTCAGACAATCCTAAGGATTCAGTGTTACCGACGGCATCCTGCCGCGGGGTTTCCCTACCAGCTGTTCTGGATGGACGTCACAGCGTAGGTAGCCAAGCACACAATGGCGATAATCAAACCCGCAACAAGCGTTTTCACCAGTCGCACCTCCTTCCATCAGGCGATAGGCACACCGCAGTCCAAAATCCAAAGCGGGAACACAGCTTGAAAATCAATAGCTTGCGCTTCGGAGACGGGTGCAATCCCATCAACTTGATGGAGGGAATCTCCCACGACGTCATCAAAAACAACACCCCAAACGGGCCTACGCGGAAAATACAACTTTCAGCACGCCTTTTTGTGTCGCGGCCTTGAAAGCGCGAGGAGCTTCCGATAGCGGGAATTCCTCTGAAATCATTTCTGATACATGAATCTTCCCTGCGGCGAGAAGATTCAGCGCCGGCTCGAAAGGCCCGCAGCGTGAACCGATGAGTGTTATTTCATTAACAATGACAGGCGCCGTATCGATTGCGACGGTGCCGTGCACTGTGGACTTCATGAACACCGTGCCGCGAGGCCGCGTCATCTGCACGGCTTCCCGCAACCCGTCGGCGGAACCCGTCGCTTCGACGACCCAGTCATAGGCCGCCACTGGAAGATCCTTGCGCCGGATCTCCGTGGCTACTCCCGCCTTCGCAGCGATTCGAAGTTTGTTGGCGTGACGGCCAAACTGATGCACACGGTGTCCGACACCTTGCAACACCTGCGCGACAAGCAACCCGAGTTTGCCGTCACCGAGAACGGCAACCTCGGCACCCTGCGGCAATGTGCCCTGCTCAAGGATTTCGCATGCAGCCGCAAGCGGCTCGGTAAAGACCGCAACCTCGGTGGGGATCTTCTCGGGAACAACGTGAAGATTAACCTCGGGCAGCGTCAGGAATTCCCGGAACGCGCCCGCGTGTCCGACAATTCCAAGAACCTTGCGTGTCGGGCAGTGACGGCCCAGGCCCCGCTTGCACCAGTCACAGCGCCGGCATGCAAGGTTGATTTCCCCTACGACACGACGGCCGACGAGACGCGCATTGTCAGCCTCGAGCACTTCACCGACGAATTCGTGGCCGGGAATTCCCGAGAAGCCGTAGTAGCCGCGAAGAAGTTCGATGTCGGTGTTGCAGATGCCTCCGCGCAGAAGGCGGATGACGGCGTAGCCTTCCGGCCGTCGAGGTTTCGCGAGCTTTCGTATCGAGGCGCGACGCTTTTCAATGTGGACTGCGATCACGCAGGTTAGCGTATCATCGTTTGCTTAACGCATCCCTGAGACACGAGCGGCTGCGAGTGCGAGCCCGGTAGGGCGAAGCCATCAAGAGAGGAATCCGATGAAAGCGATTCGCGTACACGAGTTCGGCCCCCCTTCGGTCATGAAACTGGAAGAAGTCGCAGAGCCCAAGCCCGGCCCGCAACAGGTTGTTGTCACTGTCAGGGCCGCAGGCGTCAATCCTGTCGACACCTACATTCGCGCAGGGACCTACGCGAAGAAGCCGGCACTTCCCTACACTCCCGGGTTCGATGCCGCCGGTGTTGTGGAGTCGGTCGGGCCTGACGTCCGGCGATTCAAAGCCGGCGACCGCGTATACATCAGCGGCAACATCAGCGGCGCGTATGCAGAGAAAACTCTCTGCGCCGAAGAGAGCGTTTTCAATCTTCCCGACCGCCTGACGTTTGCGCAGGGCGCAGCCGTCTGGGTGCCTTATGCAACGGCGCACCACGCGCTGTTCCATGTCGCCAGGGTTCGTTCCGGAGAAACCTTGCTTGTGCACGGCGCCAGCGGGGGCGTCGGAACCGCTGCAGTACAAACCGCGCGGGCCCTGGGCATGCGCGTGATCGGAACAGCGGGCACAGATAAAGGTATCGAGATGTTGAAAAGCCAGGGAGCACTGGTCTTGAACCACCACGACGCGGGTCTTGCCGAAAAAGTTGCCTCGGCAACTGAGGGGCGCGGGCCCGATGTGATATTGGAAATGCTCGCCAACCTCAATCTGGCAAGGGATCTTGCCATGATCGCGAAAGGCGGGCGTATCGTCGTCATCGGCAACCGCGGAACGATTGAAATCAACCCCCGTGACGCGATGGCAAAAGGCGCTGCCATCATCGGCATGCTTCTATTGAACACAACCGCCGAAGACCAATTCAGAATCGGCGCGGCTCTTGGCGCGGGTCTGGAGAATGGGACTCTAAACCCGATCGTCGGTAAAGAACTTCCTCTGGGTGAAGCGGTGAAAGCGCATGAAACCGTACTCGCTCCCGGAGCTCTCGGGAAAATTGCTTTGATTCCGTAATAAAGGTAAGGAGAACAACGATGAATATGCTCACGCAGTCTCTACTACAGGAACTTGAATTCGAAATTCCCGCTACTCGGAAAACTCTCGAGCGCGTGCCCGAGAAGTTCGACTGGGCGCCTCATGGTAAATCGATGAAGCTGGGCAGACTCGCACAACACGTCGCCGAAATTCCGGACTGGGCCGTGAAGGCAATCACTCTTGATGAACTGGACCTCGCGCCTCCGGGAAAGGAGCCATACAAGACGCCGGTGCTGACATCCACGGCTCAGGTCCTCGCGGAATACGACAAGAACATTGCGGCGGCGAAAGCAGCGCTGTCAGGCACGAATGACGAACATCTGATGAAACCCTGGTCACTGAAGATGGGCGGGAAGACGCTGATGACACTGCCGCGCGTCGCGGTGGTCCGAAACTTCGTGCTGAACCACAACGTTCACCATCGCGCGCAGCTCGGCGTTTATCTGCGACTTAATGATGTGCCAGTGCCTTCGGTATACGGGCCTTCAGCCGACGAAGGGCAGATGGGCTAGGTCACGCGCCGAGAATTCGCCGCAGCGAACTTTCAAGATTCTGGTGACGGAACCTGAATCCCTCAGCAGCCAGCTTCGCGGGTTCTGCGCGCTGGCTGGAAAGCAATAAGCCATCAGCCATCTCGCCGAGCAGAAGGCGCGCCATAAAGGCAGGCAAAGGAAACAGCGTGGGCCGGGAAAGAACCCGGCCCAGCGTTTTCGTAAACTCAAGATTGGTTACTGGAGCCGGACCGACGCTGTTGACTGCACCTCGAATCGAGTCGTGCGCGAGACAGTGCAGGATGACACCCACCTCGTCTTCCAAATCGATCCAGCTCATGAACTGCCTTCCGGAGCCGATTTTCCCGCCGACACCCATTTTAAAAGGAAGCAGCATTTTGGCCAGCGCCCCGCCTTCCTTCGCCAGCACCATTCCCGATCGCAGATGAACAACGCGGATACCCGCTTTCGAAGCCGGCGCTGTAGCCTGCTCCCACTCGCGGCAAACATTCGCAAGAAAATCACTGCCGGGAGGACTGTCTTCGCGGAGCACTCGGTCGCCACAATCGCCATAGAAACCCACCGCCGAAGCACTGACGAGCACGGAGGGCGGACGCTGAAGTTGGGCAAGGGTCGCCGAAAGCAACTGAGTGCCTTGCACGCGGGAATCGAGGATTCGTTTTTTCTGAGTGGCGGTCCATCGCCCCGCGGCAATACTCTCGCCTGCCAGGTGGACCACGGCATCGAAGCCTTCGAGAGCCTGGGCGTTAAGTTTCCTCGCGGAGGGATCCCACTGCACTGTGCTCGGCGAACCCGGACTCTTCCGAGTTAAAGCCGTTACCGTGTGACCGGCACTCGACGCCGCCTTCGTTAGCGCGGAGCCAATCAGACCAGTTGCGCCAGAAACGAGTATCTTCATGGGATCGTGGGCACACGAAGAGCGTATGCCCATTCAAAAGAAAATTCTACAGATCAGGAGGCGCTTAGCGTCCTCGATTGACAGCTTTTTTCAGTTCGGCGCCTGCGGCAAACTTGGTGACTTTCTTCGCAGCAATCTTCAGAGGCTGACCAGTCTGGGGATTACGTCCGGTGCGCGCTTTGCGGGAGCTGACCGAGAAGGTTCCGAATCCGACAAGGGTAACCTTTCCACCCTTCTTCAGAGACAATGTGACTCCGTCAATCACAGAGTCCAGTGCATTGCCGGCCTGGACCTTCGAGAGCTTCGCATCCTTTGCGATCTTGTCAATCAACTCGCCCTTATTCATGTTCGCTTCCTTTCATCTTCTTCACAACGGTTAGGGATTTTTTCGAACGCACCGCCGGACTCTACATTTCGCTCGCAGGCGTGTCAACGACGTTTTGGGCCGGAAAACTGGCATCTGCAGCGTATTTTTGAAAACGAAGATATGAAGTTCTTGACAAAATCTCTCACATCAGATGACGGCCGCCATCCACGTGAATCACGTCACCGGTGATGTAATCATTCTCGATGAGGAAGACCACAGCGTTCACAATATCGCGCGCGCTTCCCGCTCGCTTGAGAAGTGTTCGCTCGATGGCAAGGTGCTTTTGATCCTGAGTGTAGTACTCCGGAAACAACACGGGACCCGGCGCGACACCATTCACCTGAATCGCCGGAGCCAGTGCTTTCGCCAATCCTCGATTGATCGCAATCAGCGTCGCCTTCGAAATGCTGTAGGCGAGATAACCGGGCCAGACGACTTCGCCTGCGACATCGACGAGGTTCACGATCTTGCCATGTCCTCGCCGGTTCATCAGCTTCGCGGCATGCTGCGCAATGAAGAAAGGCGCACGCGCATTGGAATCCATCTGGGCATTCCACAGTTCCGGCGTCGATTCTTCCAACACACCGGGGTCAAAGACCGAGGCGTTGTTCACAAGAATATCGAGGCCTTCAAAACGCTTCTCCAGTTCCTCAAACAAGGCATTGACGTCCGCCGCATTCGTCAACTCGGCGCGAAACAGTTCCGCGCGGACTCCTGACGCGATAGCGAGCGCTTGCGTTTCCTTCGCGCCGGCCTCGTCGGATCGGTAGTGAATCGCCACATGCGCGCCTCGTCGCGCCAATTCGAGCGCCGTTTCCCGTCCGATGCGTTTGGAAGAACCCGTGATCAATGCTACCTTGCCGCTTATGTCCATTGCGGAATTCTAGCGGATGACGCGGACAACAAGGAGACCATCATGAAGGTTGGACAGAAGGCGCCGGACTTCAGCGTCAAAGACGATGCCGGCAAAACAGTGAAACTCTCAGACCTCAAGGGCAAAAAGGTCGTGCTCTACTTCTATCCCAAAGACGACACGCCCGGGTGCACCACGGAGGCCTGTAATTTCCGCGACGGATTCGCTGAGATCAAGAAGCTTGGAGCCGTAGTTCTCGGCGTGAGCGCAGACTCCGCGGAGTCTCACCAGAAATTCAAAAAGAAGTTCGATCTCAATTTTCCACTGCTTGCCGACACCGATCGCAAGGTCATCGAGGCCTACGATGTCTGGAAAGAGAAGTCGATGTACGGACGGAAATATATGGGGATCGAAAGAACAACTTACATCATCGGGAAGGACGGAAAGATCACTCACATCTTTCCGAAGGTGAAGGTAAAAGAGCACGCGGGTGAAGTGCTCGAGGCACTTAAAGACTAAGAATCGCGCCGGCGGCTAGCGCCCTCCGGGTCTGGAGACACCAGCGGCGCCACCGCCCGATTGACCTCCGCTTTGCTGGCCACCACCACCCAGAAAACCTCCGCCGTTGCCGCCGCCGGGTGGAGTCGCGCCCGTACGGCCTTGACCGGCAGCCCCGCCGCCGAAAGCGCCGCCGCTACTGCCGCCTCCAAAAGCTCCCCCGCCTACACCGCTTCCAAAAGCACCACCGCCGACTCCGTTGCCAAACGTGCCGGCTCCGCCGGCATTTGTATTGGGCCGGTTATTCGGACCGCCACCGCCTCCTCCAGGGCCTCCTTGTTGCTGCTGTTGCTCCAAAGGTGCGATGAATTCCCATTCGTTGTACTTGTCTTTGAGGTTGTAGACCATTACGGCAGTACCTGAGCTTTCGGAACCCACGCCAGCAAGACCGGGAGTGATTTGGGGAGTTCCGCCTCCGCCCGTCAATGGGTTGGCTCCGAGCGTGCCGGCGCCGCCGGTTCCTGCGCCACCCAGTCCTCCCGCTCCGCCGCCTGCTGCTCCTGTGTTGGGCCGGCCTGTATTACCCGCACCGTTCTGCTGTTGGCCATTGCCGCCAACGCCGCTCGCGGTGCCCAGAAAACTGCCGCCACCGCCCAGGGCCCCGCCACTGGACGAGCCACCGGTACCGAAGCCACCGACGCCGGATGTTCCTCCTCCGCCCACTCCCGCAGCCCCGGTGCCGGGACGGCCTGCGTTATTCTGACCGCCCACACCCGCCGCTCCACCGCCGCCTATACCGGAATTGCCGCCCAGGCTCATGCCGCCGCCAAAGCCACCGATGTTGCCGACATTGTTAGAGTTCGCTGTGTTGTTCTGGCCGGTGTTGCCCTGGCCCGCCGCGGGAGAAAGACTGCCGGCGTTGCCGCCGAGGTTGCCTGGCGCCAGGGGACGTCCGCCATTCGCGGCTGACGTAGGGAGGCCGAGCATCGTCACCGACCCGGTGAGTGTCCCGTCGTTGTTTACCGTGATGAACCTGAAATCTTCGCCGTTGATCGGATCCTTGTACTGTTTCCTCAGAAACCGATAGCCGTCTCGCGAGATAAGATCATCAACAGCAGCGGGAAAAGCCTGGTACTTGCGCTGGTATTTCCGAATCGCGCGAACATATTCCTCGCCGCGAAATATGAGTTCCTTCTCCTGCTCTCTCTTCGCCTGCATCGTATGGTAAGGAACCATAACGGCCGACGTAATGGCGACGGCCGTTATCAGGCAGATCAGGCCTGCCATTGTGAAACCCGCGTCTGGTCGTTTCCGCTTCATTGCGTTGCCGGAGTCTTGGGAAAAGTTCGCCGTTGTTTCAGCTGCAGATCTTCGATCTCGACTTCCTTTTCGTTGATCTGCCGTATGCAATACTGGCCCATAAGACATTCTCCCACGCCCAACTGATAGGAGGAAGTACCGTCGGTGATCGAAGCCATGGCTTTTCCGGTTTTCGGCGAGCCCAACATCGAGTAACCGTCATATTTCCATGTCTTCATTACTGGAGGCGGTGGCGGTGGCGGAACATAAGGCGTCGACGGAGCTGTTACCACCGGCACCGGATTAGGCCGGGGCGCGGGTGGCGGCGCAGGCGGCAGCGGCTTTTGCCGATATTGGAAAATGTTCTTACGGCCAACATCCTCGCCCACGTCGGCGGACTTGACCCATTCGCCATGGATTGTCGGATCCGCGAGCTTTTTTACCGCATTCACCTTGCCTGGTTTCTTTGTCGCGTCGGCTGACGTCGTCGTTGCGCTGGTTCGATAGAGCAGAAACCACGTCAGGCCCGCTACGACGAGCAGGCCAACGAAAATTTGCGCCTTTTTCTTATCTGCGGCTGTCATTGGTAAAAGAAAGTCTCCAGTGTCAAAGATAGTGAAACGGCTCCACCCGCAGTGGCAGAATTGGCAGGACCAGGGAAAGTGCCGGGTCTGCCTTGCTCTTGCAATGTTGTCCTCTCAAGGTTGATCGCCGTAATCAAAAAGAATGTGTCGGAGGTCTCCAACTCGCGGATGAAATCCACGACGTTGGTGTAGTTGCCACTGACGGGCACGGTAATCGATACGGCGTTCAAACCCGCCTGAACATCCGGATTCAGGTTGTATCGGATCGATGTGTATTTGACGCCGGACTTTTTCAAAATGCTGTTGAGCTTGCCCTGAATCTCCGAATATCCCTCGTCTCGTTTCACGAGATGGGTCATCAGCAACTCACTCTTGTCCCCTTCAAAACGCTCGAGTTGGCTCGCAATCCTCTCTCGATCCTTTAATCCCTTCTGGCTGTTCTTGATCTGCAAATCAAGGGTTTCGATTTCCTTTTGCAGGTCCGCGTATTCTGTCTGTGAAGGCCGCGTCAGGATAAAGAAGAACAGCACGTTGACCACGGCGACGACGGCCAGGAAGATTGCGAAAACGTACTGCGTGCGCTGGCGCCGATAGATCATTCGGCCCCCTTTTCCGGGGCAGCCACATAGTAAGCGCTGAGAACCATCTCTACTTCGCCCGGCATCGCCTGCGAGTCTTTTATTTCTTCGACGGCGAGCGCGATGTTCGAGAAAATAGGCGAGCCCTCCATCGTCCTCACAAATTCATGACCGTCCGCAAAACTCTTCCCGCGAAAAACGATGTTGAGTCCCATCTTTCCCTGCTCGTCTACGAACGGCCGCAAACTCATCAGGTACACATTCTCGGGAATGATGGCTTCAAGATTCGCGAACACTTTGGTCCATGAAAAGCTCTTGCGCAGGAGAATTTGATTCAGGATCTCGACCTGACTCATCTTCGCCTCGGCCTTGCCGCTGAACATCTTGGCGTTCAGGAGTTGCTGAGCCTTCGTAAGCTGTTCCGACTCCGCTTTCTTCTGCAGGAGAGTCCCGCGAATGCTTCCGGCCAGCGAGGAATTTTGTTTGTAGGCATAGAACTGCATCGTGGAAACGGCGCCAAGCACAAGCAGCAAAATAAGAAGACCCAGGTTCGCCGCGCGATGCGGCTTAAACGGACGAGTCGATAGGTTTAGATTAAATTTGCCCATATCAAATCCACCGCACCCAAAGCTGGTTTATAGATGTCATCAATCGTCTTCGGCTCCAGGCGTTTGACCGGTATTCCTAATTTGTCCTGCAGTTCCGCGGGTTCGCTCTGCGGATCCCTGTCGTATCCGCAGACCATGGCGCTCGCGAGCGTGGAACCGCCAAGCTTGTCTTGGTAGTACATGATCGTCGGATAGACCGCGTCGTAAACCGGGATTCTTCCGACGCGGCGGTAGAACCTCGGACGATCCTTCTGAAAGATTGTCGTCGTGATGGAGTCCGGCGAGATCTTTACGAGGAGCACGTCATCCTGCCCCGTTGTGGCGGCTGGATAGAGATTCATCGTCGCCAGGGTCGAAGGAATGACGTAGCCGGCATGGAGGTCGAGCTTCTCCAGGAGCTGTTCGTATTCCTGCACCACCGACCGCGGAGACAGCGCGACCATGATGTCGACGCCTTTTCCCTCCGCTCCCTGATGCGGCCCGAGCACCTGATATGCGATTTGCGCGGCGTCCACATCAAATGGCACGCTCTTTTTCAGCTTCCAGCGCACAAAGGTTTCGCGGTCCTGCTTCGTTCCGGTGAGACTGTCTGCGGTCAGGAAGGCAATGCGGCTGGAGTCGTCGGGAATAACGACGCTGATTTCAAAGCCGCGGGCGCCGGCTTCCTTCAGCGCGTTTCGGCAAATGTCGAGAGCCGCCTCGGAGTTCAGCAGATTCCTTTCGGACAGCGATCCGGTGACCGTATCGCCCGGCAGGGATGCAGCAACACTTCCCGCAATCCGTTTACGCGAGGAATCCACACCCGCAACAATGATGTGATACGGCGTAAACTCACACGCCCAGGCCGGACGCGGAGGACTGAACAATCGCTTTACGGGATCCAGAACGCTAGTCAATGAACGTCACCTTATTGATTTCCCTCAGCGTGGTCTCGCCGGCCAGAACCTTGGCCACGGCACTGTCACGCAATGAGGTCATGCCTTCCTCGTGGGCGGCACGTTTGATTTCCGATGTCGGCTTCTTGTCGATGATGAGATCGCGAATTCGATCCGACAGATCGAGCAGTTCGTGAATCGCTGTCCGGCCATGGAAGCCGGTGCCGTTGCATTCCAGGCAACCCGCGCCTTCCTTGAACTCAAACCCGCCGTACTTCTTCGGATCGAGACCGGACTCGGCGAGCAACTCCGGAGGATGAATCACCGATCGCTGACAGTTCGCGCAGATCATGCGCACCAGCCGCTGGGCCAGGATGCAGTTCAATGCCGAAACGAAGTTATACGGATCCACACCCATGTTCAGAAAACGCCCAAGCACATCAACAACGTTGTTCGCGTGAACCGTCGTGAACACAAGGTGGCCCGTCAGGGCGGACTGAATGGCAATCTGTGCGGTTTCGTTGTCGCGGATTTCTCCGACCATGATCTTGTCGGGGTCGTGGCGCAGAATTGAACGCAGACCGCGGGCAAAGGTCAGGCCTTTCTTTTCGTTTACCGGAATCTGGGTGATGCCGCGAAGCTGGTATTCCACCGGATCTTCGATCGTGATGATCTTGTCTTCCTCATTCCGGATCTCCATGATCGCGCCGTACAGCGTTGTGGTCTTTCCGCTTCCGGTGGGTCCCGTCACCAGAACCATTCCGTAGGGCTCCTTGATGTAGCGGCGGAACTTCTTCAGGTCAGCTTCTGCGAAACCGACAACCTCAAGGCTCAAGGTTCGGAACTTCTCGCTGATCGTTTCCTTGTCGAGAATACGGATGACCGCGTCTTCGCCGTGGCTCGTCGGCATGATGGAAACGCGGAAGTCGATCGATCTTCCCTTATAGCGGGTCTTGAAGCGGCCGTCCTGCGGGATACGACGCTCGGAAATGTCGAGTTCCGACATGATCTTGATGCGGGACAGGACCGTCGAATGATGCTCTTTGTCTATGGGCGCCATTGCTTCAGTCAAGGCGCCGTCGATGCGGTACTTGACGCCGACTTCCGCATCGCGCGTTTCAATGTGAATATCGCTCGCTCTTCGCTCGAGGGCCGTAAAGATGACCGTGTCCACCAGCCGGATAATCGGGCTCGATTCGTCCTGCGTGATCTTCTCGACCGAGATCGTTTCATCGCCGCTTTCGTCTTCCCGAAGGAGCTGAAGCTTGAAGCCTTCCGTCGCTTCCTCCAGCATGCGCTGAGACGATTCCGACTTCTTCAGCAGATCCTGAATTTCCGAAAGAGGAGCTACACGAATGATCAGGTTGTGGCCAAGCAAAGCCGACACTTCGTCGATGACGACCAGGTCGCTGGGATCCGCCATGGCAACGACGAGAGACTCGCCTTCATAGCGGAGCGGGACGAAGTTGTAGCGGAACATGAGATCCGCCTGGACGGAGTGAAAGAGTTCCAGGTCCAGGTCGGTCCCGCTGAGCTCGACGAATTCGCAGCGGTAACGCCGCGCCAACTCCTGGGCCGATCTGCGATCGTCCGTAATGGTGAGTTCCTTCATGACTTGATCTGTGACCCCAAACTGAATATCGGCAGATACAGAGAAATGAGAATGTAAGCAACGAATCCTGCGACAAAGATCAGGATCGCCGGCTCCACGTAACTCAAGAGAGCAGTGGCCTTGATATTGACGTCTTCGTCATAGAAATCGGCCACGTGGGTCAGCATCTCCGGCAGCGAACCGGTTTGTTCGCCGACCCGCATCATCTCGATGGAAAGCGCCGGGAAATGTCCCGATCGCTCAAGGCTGTCCGACAACGTTTTTCCTTCTCGGACTTCACTGATGGCCTGTGCAATGGATTTCGAGATCACGACGTTCCCCGATGCGTCGCGGGAGACTTCAAGCGCGGACAGCAACGGAGTTCCGCCCTGAAGAAGCATGGCCAGGGTGCGTGACAGTTGCGCCATTGAGAACATTGTCCACAGGTAGCCCAAGACCGGCACCGTCAACTTCATCCGATCGAGCCAGCTGCGGCCGGCCTCGGTCCCAATCCACAGCCACAACGCCACGCCGCCGCCGATAATCGCCGGCAGAATGAAAATCATGTTGTGTTGCATCGTCGTTGCGACGGTGATCAGAATTCGCGTCGGCAGCGGAAGAGTGACATTGAGATCACGGTAGAGTTCGGCAAACCTCGGGATGACGTAAGCCAGGATTACGCCAACCATGACAATCGACAGGACGATGAGAAATGCCGGATAGATCAGCGAATTGATAAACCGCTTCTTCACCGACATCACCGTCTTCTCGTAATGAATGTGACGATTGATCACATTCACGAGATCGCCGCTGCGTTCACCGGCGAAGATCGACGCGGTATAGATCGTCGGGAATACACCCTGCGCTCGGAGAGCCTCTGAAAGCATCGCTCCAGAATGAACCCGGTCCCGGACGTCGATGATGTGCCGTTTCAGAACGGGGTTCTTGATCTGAGATTTGAGCAGGTCGAGAGATCGCAGGATGGGAAGACCCGCCTTGATGAGCGCCGAGAGTTGCTGGTTGAATACCATGAACTCTTCGCTCTTGATTTCATTCTGGCGATCACGCTTTCCGAACGAGACGGCCCAGCCCTTGGCGCGAACAGAAATCGGCAGCAGCCCCTGCTCCTGCAATCGGTGACGCACTTCATCCAGCGACTGGCCGTTCTGCGTGACTTGTACAATCTCGCCACTGGGTTTTGCGTATCTGACGTCGAATTCCATGCCTTAATCAGTCACCTGTTCTGAATAACTTCCACGCCTGGCGGGGCCTTGAACTCAAACAGCGTCTTCGCCAGAGGCTTCGTGGAGATTCCCGTAAATCGAAACTCATTGGTGTCGCCGTCCGGAGACGTCGTCACGAACCGATGAATAATGAACGTCGCCGGGTCCACCTCGAGCAGGATCACCGGAAACTCCTTGTCCTTGTTGGGAATCATCCTCACCAGCTTGTGCCCCGGCGTAAGAGGCTGTTCGCTCACACTCGGCGTCTCAAACTTTTTGAACTGTTTCTTCCACTCGGGATTCCACGGTATCTGAAATAGCTGCAATCTCTCGTCATCCGTTTTCTTAACGGGTGTTTTCTCCGCCTGGAGCCCCACTTTGTATTCCGTGACCCATTTCCCGTCTGAATACAGGAACTTATGTTCGGGCGCGGTCTGCTCGAGACGCATCAGCTTCCCACTCTTCAGATATAAGAGACCCCGATAGGTATGCCTTTGGTTCGAAATATCCTGCGTTATTTGGACAAATTCGGCGGAGAAATCGTTCATTTTGCTGTAAGTACGCACAACTCCGTCGACGAGCTCGGGCAGCTTGGGCTCCTGCGGTGCCAGCAGCAACAAAACAGCCATTATTAAGGTCATAGTAGGGTCAGACTACGGCAAGCAGCAGAAGGTTTGAAAGCGGAAAGAGGCAGGGGGAATTGAGGCGAGGGCTCATCACCCCCGCCTCGAGAATCTTATTGAACCGGCTGTCCTGTGCGTCCCGCCGGGGCGCGGGTCGCGACCGTGGTATAGCGAATCACGAAATCCGGCGTCGAGTAGTAGTCATAGCGCGACGTATTAGGAGACACCGCGGTTGCGTATATTGTGTAGTCTCGGAAGTTGACCGAGAGTGCCACCGTATACTGAAAGCCCGAGAAGTTTCCCGATGCATAGCGCCCGTCGATCAGACGAGCAGCGACCAGATCGGGCACATCTCCGTAGACACCGCCGTTCGCTGAAGAATAAGTGACCTCGGCGGTATTCATATTCCGCATGTTCGCAACGGCTGCCGTCTCATTCGCGGCCTGCCTCGACCGCAGCAAACTCGGAATCGCGATCGTTGCGATAATCAGAATGATTGCAACGACGATCAGCAACTCCAATAACGAAAACCCTCTATTATTCTTCACGTTATCTCCCAGTCTCGCCGGCCTACACCAATCCCGTATCGATAGAGATAGGAATCAAGAGAAGGTCGGAGGATTTCGAAGGGCCCGCTGAAGCGGGCCCTTCGAGTGTGGTAAAGGTCCGCTCTACTGGACAGCCTGGCCAGATTGACCGGCCGGGGCAAGAGTCGACACTGTTGAGTAGCGCACAACCGCATCCGGAGTGCTGTAATAACCGAACCGGCCCGTGTTGGTGGATGCCGGGGTCGCGAATGCTGTGTAGTCCGCACCGCTGGCCGTCACGCTGAAGTTATAGCCTGCCTTCACACCAGCCGTGAAAGTGCTATCCAGCAAGCCGGCGCTAACCAGCGAGGCAAGAGTGCCGTAGTTGCCGCCCGAGGACGACAGATAAGTAACCTGGGCCGTGTTGATCGTTCTGAGGTTCGCGACAGCAGCCGACTCGTTGGCAGCCTGGCGGGAACGCAGCAAGCTCGGGATTGCGATGGTTGCAATAATCAGAATGATCGCGACGACGATCAGAAGTTCGAGGAGCGAAAAACCTTTGTTAGTCTTCTTCATTCAGTAGCCTCCGTGAGTTTCCGTACTTTAGAACCGTTTGAACTGAACCGGACATCCTGCCCAGCCCAGCACCGAACCTGGTGAAAACCTTGCGGACAACCCGCCCCAAGAACCACCCAGGCGATCGAGATATTTGCAATCCCGTGGCCAGAGGCTTCCGGTTGGAAACAAAAGGCTTGGCGTTTTGGCAGGCGGCGAAAATAACGAAATTTGTCACTCCGCCTGCCGCAAAAGGTTAGATCTTCCCGATTTTCCTACTTCGCGGCCGGCCAGCCCGTGGCTCTCGGCTTTGCCGGGTCCGCGGTGATCTGCACATCGGCGCAGTGGTGATAAGAATAGTCACCATCGGCGTTCAATCCGTGCTCCGCCATGAACTGAATGATCTGAAGCGTGCATTTCGCGCAACTGATATTGGGGATTTCGACGTCCGTCTCCCAGAACATGGGCGCCGGCCGCTCGGTGTGCGGGAACAATCCATCCGCCAGGACGGGCGGCTTCACCGGATTCATGATGACGGCGGAAACGGACATAGGGGCCATGACACCCTGCCTGTTGGCTGCCTGCCTGGTGGTGACTTCAGGATCCTTCGGAAGCTCCGCGCGCGAGTTCACGGCAAGGGCGACACGGTAGTGCCCGGGATGAAACACTGTTTCCTGCACCTTAAGATGCAGCTTCGATCCCCCTTTGATCTGCCCTATCTTGTTGCTGGGCATGCCGGGATTTGCCGACGTACCGCCGCACGGAGCGGCTTTCTGTGGATCGCCGTTGGTCGCCTCCACTAACCACGATTCCGGCTCGATCAATTTGAAGTGGCCCACCGCCAAAGGTGCGCACGTTAACGTCAAGAGCAATGCCATCAGGCAGCCTGCGAAAACTTTCATGACTAACCTCCGTTTTTTCGAACTGGGATCATACCCTCTGACGGGCTGAGAAATCACCGATCATAAATTCCCTCTTGTCCCCAATTTCCGCCCTGATGCTAGAGTGTGCGAATGTTGGAGCGTATTGGGCTCACGAACAAGCGGGAGATGATCGTATTCGCATGCCTGATTCTGCTCGTTGCGATTGCGCCGGCAGGGAAAGAAGGCACGCAACCGGTGATCTTATTCCTTCACCGCAGTCTGCTGATGGGCATTATCGCCGCCTATGCCATGTGGACGGACCGATCGAAGCTTCAACGCCTCTGTCCCTACTTCGTTGCAAGTCTTGTGGGAATCCTCGGCATCCTGCTGATCTCTGTGCTTTGGTGGCAGGGATCTCTGTTCGAAGGTTTTTATACCTACTACACCAACGTTCTCTTCATCCTCGCATTCGTGGCCCTGGCCCATGCCGGAACGGCCCGTCAATCAGGATGGAAATTTGCGGTGCTCGCGTCGGTTGTGCTCATCGACATCGCTTATCTGGCCAGCGCGCTTGTCGGCGCTGCGCCAATCGTGCAGGGACCATTCGTCAATCCTAACTATCTGGCATCTTTCCTGCTCCCCGGGCTTGCCGTCTGTGTGGCGGTTGTTCTGTGGGGAACAGCACTGGGATACCGCGCGATCGCTGCCCTCGCGGGCCTGTTCCTGTTTTACGGAATCGGACAAACATCTTCGCGCGGTGCCACGCTGGCGGGACTGGTGTTGCTGGGGCTTGCAGGATTTCGGATAGCCCGGCGATACAGAGTCTCCTGGATTCGAATCGGGGCTGCTGCGTCCCTGCTGCTGGTTGTGACGATTGCGTTGAACCCGTCTCTGGTTCGAAAGTTCCTGGACCGCGGCCAGCACGATCCCTACAACTACCAGCGAACGGCAATCTGGCTCGGGACGCTGTCGATGATCGGTGAACATCCCGTGGCCGGCGTCGGCATGGGCCACTACTATTACTTTGCGAAGCAGTTTACTCCCGCGATCGAGGGCACCATCGCGCGCCGAAGCAGATGGCCCAACATCGCCCACTCCGAATACCTTCAATACACCGCGGAACTCGGCATCCCGGCGGTATTGCTGTTTTTCGGCACAGGCGCATATCTCCTTCTCCTTGCATGGCGCCGCGCCAATAAAGGCGCCACGCCGGAAGCCAGCATTCCCCAGGAAGCGGCACTCCTTACAGCTGCCGCACTCGGCGTTCACGCTCTTGTGGACAACAACTGGACAGTGCCGGTACTGGCGGCGGGACTTGCGGTGATCAGCCAGGCAGACATTCTGCCTTATCGCGACGGCACAAGGATTCAGTTCAATTCTTCACCGTGGCGCACCGTAACGGCGTTGATCGTCGCCACCGTGTGGATTGATTCCACTGTGATTCCATCGCTCGGTCTGTACTTCAACGAAGCCGGCCTGCAATCCTTCAACTCAGGCGACCTTGCACGAGCGGAAGCCAATCATCGCTTCGCGTTGGGCTTTCTCCCCGAAAATCCGGTTTTGCTCGACAACCTGGGATCGGTTTACTTCGCGCGGTTCCAGAAGTCGCGAAAACTTGAAGATCTTGATCGCGCGGAGATCTATTTCTCTGAGTCGATGAAGCAAAACCGTTACTTTGATGTTCCGATCGGACATCTCGAGAAGGCGCTGATTCAACGCCTGAACGGCGACTTGAAACATGACGCTTCTATTCATGAGAGTATCGTCGCGACCGACCAGTTGGGCCTCGCAGCCAGCCCCTTTAACCCGTTTATCCGAAAGAATCTTGCCGAGGGCCTTTACAACCTCGGCAGGCGCGAGGAAGCGTGCGCAGAGTTACGAAGGGCCCTGGAAAACGAACCCAATTATGTTGCCGGCCATCTACGCTTGGCCGAGTGGTACGCCGAAATGGGACGCTCTGAAGAAAGCGGCAAGTACAGGCAACAGGCGATTCAGGTTGTTAACCTCTATAAAGACACACGATCACAAGCACTCGACGAATACGAGATTCTCCTCCTGGGGCGGCCGGAGGCGGCGAGACAATGAGCGGCTGCGAATGCAAGCCCAATAGGGCGCAACCATTATTTATATGAAGTCGAAGCCCATCGTCGCCGCACTCGCCCTGGCAGCACTCTTCTTCGCTATCCTGCTGCCGCCTGAGGCATACCCTGACGGAAAACTCGCTGTCCTCCTGTGCGCAACGTTTGCGTTCTTCATCAGCCTGAGCGAGCGCCGGATCCCTCCCGCCTATCTCTATGGCGGGGTGCTCGGGTTTGGATATCTGCTCTTCCATGCTGCCGTGATTTCAGTGGATGCTTATCGTTCCCTGGAATTCACAACGGTGCTGTGGGCCTACTACTGCCTCTTCGGGTTCTTCCGCTATGCCGGCTTCGCGCCTTTCAAGCCGGTGGCAATTTGTATGGTCGTGCTCTGCCTCATCGTTTCCGGTTACGGCCTGTATCAATACTTCTGGGGCTTCGATCAACTGTACAACTACATCTTCTATGCAGGGTCCGACCAGGTGGTGAAGGTTCCCGCACTCGAACGCATTGCAACGAAGCGCGTCTTCTCGACCCTGGCACTACCTGGAACACTTTGGGGATTCCTTGTGATCGCGCTGCCCTTCCATATGGCCTTGTGGAGAGAGAGTTGGAAGAGACCGCGGCTTGTACAACCAGTGCTCGCCCTGGGCGTAGCGATGCTCCTGGCCGCAGGGTTTCTTACGCGATCCTTTGGATTCCTGCTGGGACTCTTTACCCTCGCCGCCGCATGGCTCGTGATCAAGCATCGGCGCATTGCCTGGAACAAGCTCACAGCGATCCTGATCGTCCTGGTCATCGCGGGTGGGGCCTTCTATTCCGCGCGCCGCGGTGTGATCGAAAGCGCCAATCCCCTTTCACTTCGTCTGAAGAACTGGATTTCCGCCTGGACCATTTTCGCGGCGAACCCGATGGGAACGGGGCTCAACACCTATGGCGTCGTCTATTCACGCTATGCGCTGCCGGCTTCGAACGAAACCCAGTACACCCATAACACGCCGCTGCAGTTGCTGTCGGAGCTGGGCTATCCCTTCCTTATCGCCGCTGTTGTGCTGTCAGTACTTGCGCTTCGTGCGCACCGGCGCGGCGAGTTCAAGTCGATGTCGTTCGTTCTCAAGCTGGCGCTGATCGTCTGGGTCGTCCACAACCTCATGGACATCAATGTCTATTTCGGGAGCCTGGGAGTGGTCGGCGCCGTCCTGCTGGGGGTCTTCCTGCGCAACGAGGAAGTTATCCTTCCCTTGCCGCCGGCAACGCCGCGGATTGCAATGGGAGCGATCGTCGCGGCAGGCGTGGCCGTTCTGGCGTTTGCTTCCCTGGTGATGGTGTCTTCAGAATTGCAGTTCCGCGGCAAAGCGGAGTTCGAGGAAAACAAACTTCAGGTATCGGCGGAAACTCTGGAACAGGCAAAAGCCTTGATGCCAATCAATTCCAGCATCTTCCATGACTCCGGTGACGTGAACTTGAACCTGTATCACAAGCGGCACGATGCAAAATATCTCAAGGTTGCCACCGAATCCTTCAAACGGGCGGTGGCTTTGAGCCCCGAAAAAGCCGGCTCGCACACGGGACTCAGCCTGTCCCTCGCGTCGGCGGGTCTCGTGAAAGAAGCACAGGCGGAAATCCGGGCCGCCGAGCGTCTCTACCCGGACGATAGCTACGTTCATTCCGTCTCCCGATTGCTCGAACAGCGCAGCGCCGGTATTCCCTTTAAATAGCCGGGGACCTGCTAGAATGTGCGGCCATGAGATCCGTTGTCGCACTCATGAGCCTCATTGCCGCCTTGCAGCAGCCTGCTGCCCCACCTGCGCCGGTACATTCGCAAAAGATCGTCCTGAACGTCAATGACAACAGGGGCCGTTTCATCCTGAATCTCAAACCGGAAGACCTCCTCGTCGAAGAAGGCGGAAAGCCGGTAAAGATCACGAGTTTCGTTGCGGATTCCGATATCCCCGTGAGTCTCGGCATCCTGATCGACAAGAGCATGAGTATGCGGCTCCCGCTTCGCGTCGAAGGCAAGGAGCAGATTCCGGCCGCCATACTCGCAGCGACCGGCATTGGACGCGCCGTCGTCAAGCTGATGAGGCCGCAGGACGAATTCCTTTTGATGACCTTCGATGAAAAGGTCCAGGTGAAGACAAACTTCACTCAGGACCGAAAGAAGATCGAGGACCAGCTGTACAAGCTGAATGTTGTGGGCGACGCCACTCATCTGTATGACAGCGTCCTGTCCGCGATGGACAAGATGAAGAAGGCGAAGTACAAGCGCCGGGCGCTCATCGTGATTACCGATGCTTACGACACGAGTGGAAAACAACTCGAAGACATCCGTTCCCAACTTGGCGATCAGGAACTTCAGGTGTTTGTATGCGGTCTGCGCTCTGTCTTCGAGGAAGTGCCCGACCCAACCGCGGAGCCGCTCTTTCAGCTTGTGCTGCGAGTACTATCGGGAGACACGGGCGGCTTGTCGATGGTCATCGACGTTCCGGAGCTCCAATCCACACCCTCAATCGAGGGGATTATCGGCTTTGCTCAAATCATAGCGCTCGAACTGCGCGGCCAGTACACGCTGACCTATGACACAGATCAGACCGGTTCGCTGGCAAGCCGATTCGTTCGCGTCCGCTCGCCAAATCATCCGGAGCTTCGCATTCGCCTCCGCAGAGACGCGGAAGATCCCATTAAGCCGCAGAAGAAATAGTGAGGGAGTAAATTCTGAAGACTTTGTGATCGGTGAATTGTGATTTCTGATCTGTGATTCCAATCAAAAATCAGAAATCACAATTCACCGATCACAAAGTTCCCGGATTACCGATAACTATCTGCGATCTTTGGGAGCGTAGTAACCGGCCTTGGCCCAGACGCTCAGTTTCTGGGAGCCTTCAGGAGAGTTGACCTTGACCTTGATGCCGCGGCGTTTGCCATCGTGCGCGGGACGGCTGGACTTGAAGCCGACCAGGTACTGAGTCTTCAACGCGCGAGAGAGTTCCGCCATCTGAGCTTCGACTGCGCGGGCGGAATTCGTGGAGTTGGACATGCGGCCGCCGGTCATCGTCGCAAGGTCGCTGAGCAGGATCCCATCCCGATGAACCATTTCGGAATCGGCATCTTCAATCTGGTCCACGACGAAGAACGGGTAGATTTGCACGTTCATTTGCACGTTCTGTTTCATCGCGTAGGCTCTTAGCACGTCTTCCTTTGTCGTTTTGTTGTTGTCACTGCAACACCGGTCGCCCCCGGACTTTCCAGCACATTGGGATCCTAAGCTTAGAATTCCACGTGGACAAGTTGTCGCG
>JADMIO010852337.1_pt1 | contig 50348 bp, 28 predicted proteins | sample 8958161 | NCBI WGS metagenome assembly JADMIO01 (sample SAMN16585339, study PRJNA669376) | soil metagenome | isolation source: Crop rotation soil | place: USA: Cullars Rotation, Alabama | collected 2011 | reverse complement strand
CTTTCCCGCGCCGTCGGCCGGCGCCGCGCGCGCCGTTCGACGCCCGTGTCTATGCCCTCACGCCGGGCAACGTCGCGTTCCTGGAGGCGATCGGCGCATGGCGGGCAATTCCGAAGGATCGGGTGGTGCCGGTGCATGCCATGCGCATTTACGGCGATGCGCCCGGCGCCAGGCTCGAGTTCGACGCGTACGGCGCGGGCGTTCCCGAGCTGGCCTGGATCGTCGAGGACGCGCTGCTGCAGGACGCCCTCTGGGCAGGCCTCGAGGCCGAGGTGTTCGCGCCGGCGCAGTGCGCGAGCCTCGGAATGGAAACCGGCCATGCGGTGTTGGCACTTGCGGGTGGCGAGCGTATTTCCGCGAAGCTGGTGGTCGGTGCCGATGGCGCGCAATCCTTCATCCGCGCGCAGGCGGGCATCGGCGTCCGGGAAGGCGATTACGGCCAGAGCGCGCTGGTGGCGAATTTCCGCTGCCAGCGGCCGCATGGCAACGTCGCCTACCAATGGTTCCAGCGCGGCGCGGTGCTCGCGTTGCTGCCGCTCCCGGGCGAGCATGTCTCCATGGTCTGGTCGCTCCCTTCCGAGGAATGCGCACGCGTCTCGCGCCTGGAGAGCGAGGCCCTTTGCCGCGAGGTCGCGCACGCTGCGCAGGATGCGCTCGGCACGCTGCAAATGGTGACTTCTCCACGCAGCTACCCGCTGCGGCGGCTCGCGGCCCATCGCCTGGTCGCGCCGCGAGTCGCGCTCGCCGGTGACGCCGGACACGTCATTCATCCGCTGGCCGGGCAGGGTCTCAACCTCGGCCTGCAGGACGCACGCACGCTCGCCGGCGTGCTGGCGGAACGCGAACCGATGCGCGACGCCGGCGATGTCGGCTTGCTGCGCCGGTATGAGCGCAGCCGCGCCGAGCCTATACTGGCAATGGACACCATGGTCGATTCCCTGTTCCGGACGTTCGGCGCCGAAAGCCCTGTCGTGGCGCGGCTGCGTAACGCGGGCTTGAACTTGACCGATCGTCTGCCGGTCATAAAGAACGTGCTGATGCGCTACGCGATGATGTGCTTCTTCGGGCTGCTGTTCGCCGGGGCGGCGCTCGCCAACGAGGCGCAGATCCGCCGCGTGCTCGAGCCCAAGCTCGGCGGCGTCAAGATCGAGGGCGTGCAGCCGGCGCCGATTCCCGGTCTCTGGGAGGTGCGTTTCCGCAGCAGCGAAGGCGGCATGCGGGTGATCTACACCGACGCGACCGCGTCCTATGTCATCGACGGCAACATCCACGAGCTGCGCACCAATCGCGACCTGACCGGTGAGCGGCTGCGCAAGCTGAACGCGATCAAGTTCGACTCCCTGCCGCTCGACCAGGCGGTGAAGGTGCAGCGCGGGAACGGCAAGCGCGTCATGGCCATGTTCTCCGACCCGTACTGTCCCGCCTGCCGCCAGTTCGAAAAGGCGCTCGCGCAGGTCGACGACGTGACGGTCTACGTCTTCATGTATCCCGTGATCCGCCCGCAGAACGCCGACCACTCGCGCTCGGTGTGGTGCTCGCCGGATCGCGCCCGCGCCTGGCTCGATCTCGCAGCGGCGCCCAAGCCCAAGGTGCCGGAGGCGGCGCCGACTTGCCCGAACCCGGTGGACAACCTCCTCGAGACCGGCCACAAGCTGGGCGTCAACAGCACGCCGACGCTTTTTCTTGCCAACGGCGAGCGCGTGAGCGGCGGGTTGTCCGCCGACGACCTCAAGGACTTGCTGGACCAGTCGGCAGCGGCTCGCCGGTAGGCCACAGCAGCCACATCCGGCCCTGCTGTCGCATGCGGCCGGCTTGCGCTCCGGCGCCGGGGCCGGTTCCCCAGAAGAAATCCGCGCGCACCACGCCGCGAATCGCGCCGCCGGTATCGTGCGCCGCCATCAGGCGCTCGAGGCGCGTGTCGGAGAGCGGATACGTGGTCGCGAGGTAGACCGGCGCGCCGAGCGGCACGAAGCGGCGATCGACCGCGATGCTGCGCTCGGCGTGCAGCGGCACGCTGAGCGCGCCGATCGGGCCGTCGGTCACCGGCAGCTCGCGGAAGAACACGTAGCTCGGGTTCTGCGCGAGCGCGTCGCGCATCTTGCCGGGATTGGCCGCCGCCCAGGCCTTGATGCCCTGCATCGAGGCCTGCTCGAGCAGCATCTCGCCGCGCTCCACCAGGTAGCGGCCGAGCGAGCGGTAGGGGTGGCCGTTCTGGTCCGCGTAGCCGACGCGCAGGCGCTCGCCGTTGTCGAGCAGGATCTGTCCCGAGCCCTGGATCTGCAGGAAGAAGAGCTCCACCGGGTCGGCGCTCCAGGCGATCACCGGCGCAGCGAAGGCATTGCCGCGCGCATCGATCTCGCCGCGCGACCAGTACGGCACCAGGCGCCGGCCGTCGAGCCGGCCGCGCAGCCGTAGTCCCCGCGTCTCCGGGCTCACCGCGCCGAGGTCGACCAGGATCAGGTCGTCGGGCACGCCGAAGATCGGCTGCTGATGCACCGGCGTCTGCGTGCGGCTGCCTTCGATCACCGGCTCGTAGTAGCCGGTGATCATGCCGCTGTCGCCGCTTTCCGACGACACCACCGCGTAAGGCACGAACTCCGCTTCGAAGAAACGGCGCGCCGCGTTCTCATCGCCCGGCGGCAGGGTTCTCGCGATCTCGCAGGCTTTTTTCGCCGCGGCGAGGCGTGCGCAACCGCCGAGGAAGGCGCGCAGGCTCGGCTCGAGATCGGCTTCGCGCCAGCCCGGCAGGTCGCTGAAGCTGCGCGCCTCGTACCGAGCGCTTTCCGGCGCCGGCTTGGGCGGCGGGCACGGGCACATGGCCTCCTTTTGCGGCGGCGCCGGCGCGCAGCCCGCGGCCAGTAGAATCAGCGCGAGGCAAAGGCTACGCATGTGGGTCATCTATCTCGAAGTCGTCCTGGTGCTCGGCCTGGCGGTGTTCATCGTCTGGTTCACCTGGCCGAAGAAGAAGAAATAGCGCGTCTAGTGCAGCACGCGCGGCACGGACAAGGTGAACTCCGGGATCGCGGCTTCGAAGCGCGTGCCGTCGGCGGCCACCATCTGGTAGCTGCCGCGCATCGTCCCCACCGGCGTGGCGATCGACGCGCCGCTCGTGTACTCGAAGCGCTCGCCCGGCTGCAGCAGCGGCTGCGAGCCCACCACGCCCATGCCGCGCACTTCCTGCACCAGGCCCTGCGCATCGGTGATCACCCAATGGCGGCTGATGAGCTGCGCCGCCACCGTGCCGGTGTTCCGGATGGTGATGGTGTACGCGAACACGTAGCGACCCGCGGCCTCGTCGGACTGATCGGCGAGGTACTGGGTCGCGGCGTCGACCATGATGGTGTAGAGCTTCTCCTGCGCCACGACTGCATTGTAAACTCCGCGCGGCCATGACGTTTCGCATCGCGCCCAGCATCCTGTCGGCCGACTTTTCCCGCCTGGGCGACGAGGTGCGCGCGGTCGAGCGCGCCGGCGCCGACCTGATTCACTTCGATGTCATGGATAACCACTACGTGCCGAACCTGACCATCGGCCCGCTGGTGTGCGCGGCGCTCAAGCCGCACGTCAAGGTGCCGCTGGACGTGCACCTGATGGTGAAGCCAGTCGATTCGCTGATCCCGGAGTTCGCCAAGGCGGGGGCCGGCATCATCAGCTTCCACCCCGAGGCCTCGGACCACGTCGATCGCACCATCGCGCTGATCCGCGAGCACGGCTGCAAGGCCGGGCTGGTGCTCAATCCCGCCACGCCGGTGTCCTGGCTCGACCATACGCTGGAGAAGCTCGACCTGGTGCTCCTCATGTCGGTGAACCCGGGCTTCGGCGGCCAGAAGTTCATCGCCTCGGTGCTGCCGAAGATCGCCGAAGTGCGGCGCCGCATCGATGCGTCGAAACGCGATATCTGGCTGGAAGTCGACGGCGGCATCAAGACCGACAACATTGCAGAGGTTGCGCGCGCCGGGGCGGACACCTTCGTCGCGGGATCGGCCGTATTCAACTCGAAGGACTACGCGGCGACGATCCGGGACATGAGGGCGCAGCTAGCTGCCGCGCGCAAGTGAGAGTTCCTGTAGTCGCCGAGGCGCGAGCGGATCTCTACACCCCGCTCGGCATTTACCTGAAGCTTGCGAACGCGCCGTACTCCTACCTGCTCGAATCCGTGGTCGGCGGCGAGCGCTTCGGCCGCTACTCGTTCATCGGTCTCGCCTGCGCCGAGCGAATCGAGGCTCGAGGGCGAACGGTGCGCCGGTTGGTGCGCGACGCACGCGGCACCGATGTGTGCCTGGAAACCGTCGACACCGACCCGTTCGAATATGCGCGCGCCTGGCTGAAGCGCCACCAGGTCGCGCCGGTGCCGGCGGCGCTGAAGTTCGGCGGCGGTCTGGCCGGCTACTTCGGCTACGAGGCGGTGCGGCATGTCGAGCCGAAAGCGCTCACGCGCGAGAAACCCGACGTGCTCGGCACGCCCGACATGCTGCTGCTCGTTTCCGATGAGCTGGCCGTGGTCGACAACGTGCTCGGCAAGCTCTACCTCGTGGCGTACGCCGACACTACGCAGCCCGACGCGATGCGCGCCGCCCATGCGCGCCTCGAGCACTTGCGTTCGCGGCTCGCAGGTTCACTCGACGAGAAACTCTTTCTGAGTCCCGAGAGGGATCGACCGAGTCCCGCGCTCGAATGCACGTTCACCGAGCCCGGATTTCTCGAAGCGGTGCGGCGCTCGAAGGAATACATCTACGCCGGCGATTGCATGCAGGTGCAGATTTCGCAGCGCACTTCGCGCGCGTTCGAGCCGTCGCCGCTCGCGCTCTACCGCGCGCTGCGCAGCGTGAATCCGTCGCCGTACATGTACTACTTCGATTTCGGCGACCACCACGTGGTCGGGGCCTCGCCCGAGATCCTGGTGCGTCTCGCCGGCGGCACCGTCACGCTGCGGCCGATCGCCGGCACACGCCCGCGCGGCGCCACCCCGGAAGAAGATGCCGCCACCGCCAAGGAGCTGCTGGCCGACCCCAAGGAGCGCGCCGAGCACGTGATGCTGATCGACCTCGGCCGCAACGACGTCGGCCGCGTCGCGCAAGCCGGCAGCGTCAAGGTCACCGAGCAGATGGTGATCGAGCGCTACTCGCATGTGATGCACATCGTGTCGAACGTGGAGGGGCGCCTGAAGCCCGGGCTGGACGCGATCGACGTGCTCAAGGCGAGCTTTCCGGCCGGCACCGTCACCGGCGCGCCGAAGGTGCGGGCGATGCAGATCATCGACGAGCTCGAGCCGGTGCGCCGCGGCGTGTACAGCGGTGCGGTGGGTTATCTCGGCTTCAACGGCGACATGGACGTCGCCATCGCCATCCGGACCGCGGTGGTCAAGGACCGGCGCCTGCACGTGCAGGCCGCCGCCGGCATCGTCGCCGACTCCGACCCGCGCTCCGAATGGCTGGAAACCCAGCACAAGGCGCGCGCGCTGCTGCGCGCGGCCGAGCTGGCGGACGCGGTCAAGTGATCTGGGCTAGAATCTTCGCGTGAAGTCGTTCGTCCTCCTGCAACATCTCCTCTGCTGGCGCTGGCGCTCGCGCGCCTAATCCGTCTTCGGCCGCGCCGGGCCCATCGGCGCACCCGCAGTACTTAGATCAGTAGAATCAACCGGATTTGCGCCATGGTGTTGATGATCGACAACTACGATTCATTTACTTACAACCTCGTGCAGTACCTCGGCGAGCTCGGTACGGAGGTGCGCGTGGTTCGCAACGACGAGCTCGCGGTCGACGAGATCGAACGGCTCAACCCGTCGCACGTCGTTCTCTCGCCCGGCCCGTGCACGCCGAACGAGGCCGGCATCACGCTCGCCACCATCGAGCGACTGGCGGGACGCATCCCGATCCTCGGCGTGTGCCTCGGCCATCAGGCGATCGGCCAGGCGTTCGGCGGCAAGGTGGTGCGCGCGAAGCAGGTGATGCACGGCAAGACCTCTCTCGTCCGGCACGATGAGCACGGGGTATTCAACAAAATCCCCAACCAGTTCGTTGCCACGCGCTACCACTCGCTCGTCGTCGAGCGCGCTTCGCTGCCGGCCTGCCTGCAGATCAGCGCCGAGTCCGAGGACGGCGAGATCATGGGTCTGCGCCACCGCAGCCTCGCGGTCGAGGGCGTGCAATTCCATCCCGAAGCGCTGCTGACCGAGCACGGCCACAAACTGCTGCAGAATTTCATTCAGGGAGCCAGACCATGAAACAGATCACCATCGCCGAGGCGATCCAGCGCACCGTCGAGCACCGCGAGGTGTTCCACGACGAGATGCTGCACGTGATGCGCCAGATCATGCGCGGCGAGCTCACGCCGGCGCAGATCGCGGGCTTCATCATGGGCCTGCGCGTGAAGAAGGAGACCATCGGCGAGATCGCGGCCGCGGCGCAGGTGATGCGCGAGCTGGCGACGCCGGTCGAAGTGGCCGACGACAAGCATCTGGTGGACACTTGCGGAACCGGCGGCGACGCGGCGCACACCTTCAACGTCTCGACCTGCGCGGCGTTCGTGGCCGCGGCGGCGGGCGCGAAAGTCGCGAAGCACATGGGCCGCTCGGTGTCTTCGTCTTCGGGCAGCGCGGAGGTGCTGGAGGCGCTCGGGGCGAACATCGCCCTCACGCCCGCCGATACGGCGCAAGCGATCGACAAGCTCGGCCTGGGCTTCATGTTCGCGCCCGCGCATCACGCGGCGATGAAGCACGCCGCGCCGGTGCGCAAGGAGCTCGGCGTGCGCACGCTGTTCAACATCCTCGGCCCGCTCACCAACCCGGCGGGTGCCAGGAACCAGGTGATGGGCGTGTTCCACTCCGACCTGGTCGGCATCCAGGTGCGCGTGCTGCAGCGCCTGGGTTCGAAGCACGTGATGGTGGTGTACGGCCTCGACGGCCTGGACGAAATCTCGATCTCCGGGCCGACGCTGGTGGGTGAGCTGGCGAAGGGCGAGATCAACGAGTACCAGCTGCATCCCTCCGACGTCGGCATGGAGCTCTACGACCGGCGCGCGATTGAGGTGCACACCGTGGCCGAATCGAAGGCGATGATCCAGGCGGTGCTCGAGAACCAGCCGGGGCCGGCGCACAACATCGTGGCGCTCAATGCCGGCGCGGCGATCTACGTCGCCGGCGTCGCGCCAAGCTTCAAGGCCGGCGTCGAGCGCGCGGCGCAGGCGATCAAGAGCGGCGCCGCCAAGCAGAAGCTGGAGGCATTCGTCGCCTTCAGCCAGAAGCTCAAAAGGTGAGCATTCTCGACAAGATCCTGGCGGTGAAGCGCGCCGAAGTGGCGGCGGCGAAGCGCGCGGCCCCGGATATCGAGGCGCGAGCGCGTGCCGCGCCTGCACCACGCGATTTCGTCGGCGCGCTGCGCGCGAAGAAGCCCGCAGTGATCGCCGAGATCAAGCGTGCGAGTCCTTCCAAGGGCTTGCTGCGCGCCGATTTCGACCCGGCGGCGATCGCGCGCAGCTACGAGAAGGGCGGCGCCGCCTGCATATCGGTCTTGACCGACCGGGAATTCTTTCAGGGCTCTCCTGAAGACTTGATCAAGGCCAGAGCGGCGTGCGCGCTGCCCGCCTTGCGCAAGGACTTTCTGATCGATCCGTACCAGGTCTTCGAGGCGCGCACGCTTGGCGCCGACTGCGTCCTGCTGATCGTCGCCTGCCTGGAGGAAGCGGAGCTGCGCGCGCTCGAAAAGGTGGCGCACGCCCTGGGCATGGCGGTGCTGGTGGAAGTGCACGACGCGCAAGAGCTCGAGCGCGCGCTTGCCCTCGAGACCCCGCTGATCGGCATCAACAATCGCAACCTGCGCACCTTCGAGACGCGGCTCGAAACCACGCTCGAGCTGCTGCCGCGTGTGCCGCAGGGCCGCATCGTCGTCACCGAGAGCGGCATCCTGGCGCGCGCGGACGTCGCGCGCATGCGTGCCGCTGGCGTCGGCACGTTCCTCGTGGGCGAGGCGTTCATGCGCGCAGCCGACCCCGGCACGGCCTTGCAGGCCCTCCTGCGCTGATGCCGAAGGGCGCCATCGAGGCGCTGCAGGAGGCGAGCGCGCTGTTCGCCGCCGGACGGCTGGAAGAGGCGCGCCGCGCCTGCCGAAAGCTGCTCACGAAGCGTGCGGACATCGCCGAGGCGCAGGCGATTCTCGGCGAGATCTACCGCCGCACGGGCGATGAGCCGCGCGCCCGCGAATGCATCGCACGCGCCCTCAAGCTGCGTCCGGGCTGGGGCGAGGCGCATGTCCATCTCACGGTGGCCGATGTCTACGCCGATTTCCAGCGCCTGGACGAGGCCTGCCAGGCCTATCGCGACGCGCTCGCGCTCGACCCGGGCCTCGCCGACGCGCGCTACAACCTCGCCGCGGCGCTTTGCGCCAGCGGCCGTGTGCCCGACGCGATCGGCGAGCTGCAAACGCTCGTCGAGCGCGAGCCGGCCGCGGCCGATGCGCGCGTGCAACTCGTGCACCTGCTGCAGGAGGAGCGTCGCTTCGCCGAGCTCGAGGCGGCGTGCCGCGGCGGCATGGAGCTTCATCCATCGGCTTCGCTTTATCCGAACAAGCTCGGACTGGCGCTTTGGTGGCGCGGCCAGCACGAGCCGGCGCTGGCCGCATTCCGGCTCGCCGCGGAGCGGGCGCAGCCGGCGAGCGATGAGCACGCCGATGCCTGTCTGCTCGAGGCGAGCGGTCTTCTTGCGCTCGGCCGCTACGAGGCCGGCTGGGACGCGTATCGCTGGCGTCGCACGAGAAGGGATTTGCAAGGCCGCGCGCAACTCGTGCAGGACCCGCGCCTCATTGCGGGCGAAGCTACGCCCAAACGGCTGCGGATTGTTTGCGAGCAGGGCCTGGGGGACGAGATTTTCTTCCTGCGCTTTGCCGCGCGGTTGCGCGAGCGGGGCCATGCGCTGTCCATCTCGTGCGACCCCCGGCTGGCCCCGCTCGTTCGCTCCATCCCGCAGCTGTTCGAGCGCGTCAACGCCGAATACGATACGGCCGACTTCACGCTCGCGTCCGGGGACCTGCCGCTCGCGAGCGGCGTGCCGCAAGCGGCGCCGATTCGTCTCCCGGTAGAGGCGCAACGCCGCGAAGCGATGGCGGAGCGCCTGCGCGCGTTCGGGCCGCCTCCCTATATCGCGGTCACCTGGCGGGGAGGCTTGATGCCCGACGAACGAACGTCCGCGGCTGCGCGGTACTGGGTCAAGCACTCGCCGCCCGACTTGCTCGGCCGCGCCCTGCGCCCCGTCGATGCGCGCATCGTCGTGCTGCAACGCCGGCCGCAGGCAGACGAGACGCGTCTTTTCACCCAAGGCCTCGGCCGCGAGTCACTGGATCTCAGCGCGGCGAACGACGACTTGCGTGATGCGCTCGCGGTGTTATCGCTGGTGGACGACTACGTCGGCGTCAGCAATACGAACATGCATCTGCGCGCTGGTCTCGAAGGCAAGACCGCGCGGGTCCTGGTGCTCATGCCGCCGGAGTGGCGTTGGGGACTGGAAGGCTCTTCTTCGCCGTGGTTTCCAGGGTTCAGGCTGTACCGCGCTGCGCCCGGCCGCGACTGGTCGGCTGCTCTCTCGCATCTCGAGCACGACCTGCGCGCTGCTGCAGCGCAGCAACAATAGCCCCGGAAAATCTGTTGGAAATTCGCAACGGCCGCCGGGGAATGCTCGCGCTTACGTAACCCTTTCTTGGAGCGGCGGTGCGGCATTCGGCACACTCCTTGAGACTTCTCAATGGAGGGGTTGGCGGGGGCCGGTTCGGCGCTGCGCCATGTTCATTCAACAGGAGAGGAGCTCAAGGAATGCACAAGAAACTGTTACCGCTAGCGGTCGCCGGGGCGCTAGCCGCACCAGCTGTAGCGCTGGCGCAGGTGGAGGTGTACGGCACCATCCACATGTCGATCAATGCGATGAACTACGGCCAGGCTACGCCGACGACGCCAGGCGGCGATAACCTTCCCTCCGCGTCGAAATGGGACGTCGCCTCCCACGCTTCCAACATCGGCGTGCGGGCGCGTGAAAGCCTCGGCGCCGGGCTCAGCGCCTGGGCCCAGGTGGAGACCAACGCGTCGATGGAGCGCTCGAACAACCTCGCGCACACCTCCAACTTCGCCTCGCGCAACTCCGCGGTCGGCATGCAGGGCAACTGGGGTAACGTGTTCGTGGGCCAATGGACCACGCCGTGGGCGGACCTTGACGCCCTGTGGGGCATCGGCACGGTCGCGACCTACGGCCCGATTACCTCGATCATCGGCCGTCGCGAGACCACGGGTTCCGCACCGAACTGGAACTGCTCGAACATCTCCGGCATCGGCGGTGCATCGGGCGCGGCCCTGGGCGGCGTCGCGGTCGGCACGCTGGCGTGCGACTCGGTCGAAGGCCAGTCGGGCGTCGGCCATGCGTTCTGGCGCCGCATCTCCAACTCGATCCACTACCAGTCGCCGGTCTTCGCCGGCGTGCAGGCCAAGATCGCCTACCAGACCAACCAGGACAAGTCGACCACTGGAACCCCTGCCAATACCACCGTCAATTCCGATCCGCAGATGTGGTCCGCGTCGGTGACGTGGGCGGGCCTGGGCGGCAGGGTGCGCGTGGGCGGTGCGATCGACGCGCATAAGGACTTCACCACCGTTGGCCAGACCGACAGCGGCTTCGCGCTGAAAGGCGGCTGGAACTTCGGCTTCGCCGACATCGGTGTCGCGTACGAGTCGATGACGTACAAGGTCGCGACCGGCGATTGCAAGGCCAAGCAGTGGGGCATCCAGGCCGCGATTCCGATCGGCCAGGGTGCGATCCGAGCCGCCTATTCCCAAGCGGACGACATCAAGGGTGACTACACCGCGTTCGCCAACACGGCTGCTGCAGCCGCGTTTACCGCGGGTGCCCTGAGCGGCGCGCCCGCGTCGTGCGGTGGATCGCTCCTGGGCGTAGACGTGGCCGGCAACAACGGAGCCAAGCAGCTGAACATCGGTTACGACTATCGCTTCTCGAAGCGCACCACGGTCGGGGTGGGCTACGCGGCGATCAAGAACGATGAGAATGCGCGCTTCACCTGGAGCGGCTTGTCGAGCGCCCAGGGCGGCCAGGACGTGACGCCGCCGGCGGGTGCCGACGTCGGCATCTTCTTCGTGAGCATGATTCACCGCTTCTAGTCGTCGGTTCTAGCAGCAAGAACGGGCGCCTTCGGGCGCCCGTTTTTTTTGCGGTAGCATCGTCGGAGTGCAGTTCGTGGGCGACTTCTCGATCGATGCGGCGGTGTGCGACCGGCTGGTCGAGCTGCATCGCGCGTGCGACCGCAAGGGTCTCGTCCGGCGCGGCAGGATGGGCAAGGGCGGCAGCCTGGTGGTCGATCCGGAAAAGAAGGACTCCTTCGACGTGGTCATCGACCTGCTCCCGCCCGAACTGCTGGCACAGTACGGGATGAATGGCTACTACGCCGAGCTGCAACGCTGCCTTCAGCAATATCTCGAACAGCACCCGCTGCTGAAGCAGGTTGGCGTGTTCCGGGTCACCGAGTCGCCGGCGATCCAGCACTACCGGCCGGGCGGCGGCTTCAAGATGCCGCATTTCGAGCGCAGCGGCTACGATACGACCACCCGGATGCTGGTCTGGATGACCTACCTGAACGACGTCAAGGACGGCGGCGGCACGCGCTTCGTGTACCAGAACCACACCTTCGAGGCGAAGAAAGGCCGCACCCTGATCTGGCCTCCGGACTTCACCCATACGCATGTCGGCGTCGTGTCGCCCACCGAGCACAAGTACATCATCACCGGCTGGATGAATTTCGTCGCCCCGCAATGATCGACCGGCTGATCGGCGAATTCGACCGCGCGCTGCGCGCGCTGGCGGGGGTTGGGCATGCCGAGCGGCCCTCGCCCGCGGAGGGACTGAAAGAAACCGCGATTACCACGAACGACCGCGCGCACGCGGCGGCGCTGATGCGGGTGAACCATGTGGGCGAGATTTGCGCCCAGGCGCTTTACCAGGGGCAAGCGCTCACCGCGCGCGATCCGGAGGCGCGAGCGGCGCTCGAGCAGGCGGCGCGCGAAGAGAAGGACCATCTGGTGTGGAGCGCGGAACGCATCCGCGAGCTCGGCGGGCGTCCAAGCCTGCTCAATCCGGCGTGGTACGCGGGCGCGTTCGCCATGGGTGCGCTGGCCGGCGCGCTGGGCGATCGCTGGAATCTCGCCTTCCTCGCCGAAACCGAGCGCCAGGTCGAGGAGCATCTCGGCGGCCACCTCGAGGCGCTGCCGGCGGAGGACCGGCGCACGCGCGCCGTGGTGCAAGCCATGCGCGACGACGAGGCGCGCCATCGCGAGAGCGCGATCGCGCTCGGCGCCGCCGAGCTCCCCGTGCCGGTGAAGCGGGCAATGCGCGTGGCTGCGAAGGTGATGACCACCGTCGCTTACCGGGTTTGAGCGTGCTGCCCATCTACATCGGGTACGACCCGAGGGAATCGGTTGCCTTCTATACCCTGGCCCACTCCATCCTGCGGCGCTCCTCCATTCCGGTGACCATCGCTCCGCTGATGCGCGGCCAGCTCGGCGATGTCTATCGCCGCGCGCGTGGCCCGACCGAGTCGACCGAGTTCAGCCTGACGCGCTTTCTGGTGCCCGCGCTTTCGGCGTACCGCGGCTGGTCCATCTTCATGGATTGCGACATGCTATGCCGCGTCGACATCTCGCAGCTCGCACGCGAGATGGAGCGCCAGGCCGACAAGGCGGTGCTGGTCTGCAAGCACGAGTACGTGCCCCGCACCGAGCGCAAGTTCCTCGACCAGGTGCAGACCAAGTACCCGCGCAAGAACTGGTCGAGCCTGATGCTGTTCAACAACGAGCGCTGCCGCGCGCTGACGCCGGACTACGTGAACTCGGCCTCCGGACTCGCGTTGCACCGCTTTGCCTGGGTCGACGACGGGGCGATCGGTGAGCTGCCGCTCGAATGGAACTGGCTGGTCGGCGAGTACGCGCACAACCCGAGCGCGAAGATCGTGCATTTCACCATCGGCGGACCTTACTTCGACGAGTATCGCCACTGCGACTACGCCGCCGAATGGTTCGCCGAATGTGAATCGATGCGGCATTGCGAGTCCTCCCGGTGAGCGTCGGCAAGGGCACCGAGATTCCAGCGCGCTTCGCGTTCCTCCACGTGGGCGACGACGTAACACTGCCGGCTATCCTGGTGAAATCGATCCGCCGGTTCCATCCCGCAGCGACCATTGCCCAATGCACGGACAAGTCCTCGCCGGCCGTGGCGGGTGTGGATGAGGTCAGCAGGCTCGAGGGTGACAGCGGCAAGCTGATGACGTTCCGGCTCGCGAGCTTCGCCGCACTGCAAGCGGGGCCGCCGACGCTCTTCCTCGACACCGACATGATCGTACTGGCCAAGCTCGACTTCAACGCGATGCTCGACCGGCATGATGTGGCCGTTTGCCGCCGGCAATTCGACCTGAACGTCGAGATGAGCCCGCGCTTGCGGAACCTCGAGTTCCCCGAGCACGCGGGACGCGCCCTGGGCGAGGTTTATCCCTATCTGGCGTGCACCACGCTCACTCGCGACAACGCGTTCTGGCTGGCGTGTCTCGAGGCGCTCGAGCGGCTGGATGCAAAGCTTCACATCTGGTACGGCGACCAGCAGGCGATCCGGGAAGTGGTGGATAGCGGCCGCTTCCGGGTGCGACTGCTGCCGGAATCGGTCTATGCATGCCTGCCGAACAGGCCGCAAAAGTCTTCCGCGCCGCGCATCCTGCATTTCAAGGGGCCGGCCCTGAAGCAAGCGATGATCGATGCCGCGTCCGGAAATCCTTTGACCAGGTCCTGACGCGATCTTTCTTCGCGAGCTAGTTCAGGCTCTTGGTATAGGCGTTGAGGAGGATCTGCCCGGGCTGCGCGCCCGACGCCGGCGGCTGCTGGCCGCCGCTCTTGATCTGCGCCGCCATCCGATCCAGCACACCCTGCATGTCCTTGTTGAGCGAGGGATTGGCGCGGTTGAGCGCCATGCCGCGCTTCAGGCTTTCTTCGGCGCCGGCGAAATCGTCGCGGCACAGCTTCTCCAGGCCCTGCTTGAAGTGCAGGAACGGATCGCTGTCGGGCAGCTCGCCGAGCGCCTGCCACGCGGCGAGCGCCTCGTCGAGGCGGCCGTTGACGAGCAGCAGCAGGCCGAGCTGGAAGCGCGCCGGCGCGAGCTTCGGCTCGATCTCGAGCGCCTTGCGGAAGCCCTCCATCGCGCGGTCGTTCAGGCCGATCTGCGCGTGCTGCGCGGCGAGCAGGTAGATCGCTTTGTAGTTGGACGCCGAGCGCTCGATTGCCTGCTTGAGATAGACGATCGCGTCGCCGTCCCGATGCGCGCGGCTCGCTTCGATCGCGAGGTGCAGCAGTTCGTCCTCGTCCAGCGGGATCAGGGCTTCGTTGGTCATGGTCCATTATAAGTCCACGGCTTCCGCGCGCGGTTTAGCAAGCCTCTAAACCGCGCGGTGATCGGCTGGACACTCTGTCTCACATGAACCTGAGGCTTGCGGTCGCCAACCTGCCGAGCGATGTCTCGATCTTCCGCAACGTCTCCGCGCGTCCAGAGTTCGCCGCGGCGTGCGCCAGCGTGGCGCCCGCCGGCAGCGCGCGCAGGCTCATAGCCTGCAAGCTGCCGAAGAAGCTGCTGGATGGCCTGCGCAGCGCCGCGCTCGACGCGATCGAGGAATATGGCCTGCATGGCTGGCTATCGAGCGAAGGGCGGCGTAAGGACGACCCCTACCTGTCGCTCTCGCTCACTTACAACCCGGACCTCGAGGATCCGGGCGTGCGCAATGTCCACCAGTCGACGCTCGGCACGTCGGTGAACCGCGCCAACGAGTTCTACTACGGGCAGACCGCCCGCTTCGCCAAGCTCAAGCACAGCTATTTCGACACCTACGGCTTCCGCGTCCCGACGCCGGCCGCCCGCATCGGGGCGCTGGGCGAGTTCCTCTCGCAATGCCGGCTGTCGATGGTGCGCTCGCGCCTCTCGGTGCTGCGGGCGAGGCACCACGACGTCTCCTCCTTCGAATTCGGCTGGCACCGCGACGAGCCCGTGTTCGAGAATCTGCGCGTCAATATCCCGCTCTTCTCGCACCGCAGCTTCCGCCTGGAGATCGAGAACGAACGCGACCGGCCGGAGCGCAGCTCGAAAACGATGTCGTCGCACTACCTGGCGCCGGGGTCGGCATACACCTTCGATACCCATCGGCCGCATCGGGTCTATGCCACCGCGCCGTCCAGCGTGGACCGCATCCACCTGGTGCTCGGATTCTCGCCCTGGTACCGGTATGACGCCAAGGCCGACGCCTGGGAGCCCAACGAGTTCTACGGCCGGCTGCATCCGCTCGACCTGGTGCGTTCGGGAGCGCTGCATCCCGCGTTGCGCGCCGCGCAATAGACAAGGAGCCGCCAAAACCTAAACTCCCCGCCCGCCCTTAGGAAAAGACGAGGTAGGCGGACCGCGGTCTGCCCGCTTTTGCCGTGGCTGTCAGCGCGGCGAAGCCGTGAAAAAACCAAGTAGCAACAAGGGGCAATTTCATGGCGGCGGTGGTTTCGGGCGGAGCACTAGGGATCCTGCAGGGGTCGGCGGCGCTGCTCGGCAGCGCCGGCCAGCTCGGCAGCGCTGCGCACGGCCGCGCCGGCGAGCGCGTCTACGTCAACGCTGCGACCGGCAACCTGGTCATCCAGGGCCAGGACGAGATCCTGATCGGGCGCGGCCCGGACGCCGCGTTCGTCCGTACCTATAACAGTCAGGGCGTCCTCGACGGCGACAACAACGACAACTGGCGGCTGAACTTCTACCGCCGGGTCGCACTGACGGGAACCCCCAACGCCGCAGGCAGCACCGTCACCCGTACCGACGCCGACGGCGCGGACGCGGTCTACACCTATGACGGCACCAAGTACGTAACGACCGAAGGCAGTGGCGCGTACGACACCCTGGTCTACAGCGGCGGCACGTGGACGTGGACCGACGGGGACACCGGCCTGCGCGAAACCTACAACGGCGCGGGACAGCTGACGCAGGTCATCGACGAGTCGAACAACACCCTCACGTTCACCTACGATGCCGGCGGCCTGCTGACCGATGTGGTCACCACGACCGACACCGGCACGCATAGCGTCCACCTCGTCTACTACGCGGGAACGAACAACCTCAAGGAGATCCAGACGCTCAGCGGTGGCACGCAGGTGCGCACCAGCTACGTTTACGACGGCTCGAACCGGCTTACCCAGGTCACCACCGACCTCACGCCCGAGACCACCGCCGACAGCAATACGTACGTCACTACCTACACGTACGACGGCGCGAGCAAGCGCGTCGCGACGATGACGCAGAGCGACGGCACCAAGCTCACCTTCGCGTACGTGGACCTGGGCGGGGGCGACTACCGCGTGAGCCAGATCACCGAGCGGCTCACCCATCCGACCGAGGCTTCGCGTACTACCACCTTCACCTACAACACCGCGGCGCGCACCACGACAGTCACCGATCCGCTCGGCCGCGTTACGGTCCTGGCCTACGACACGGCGAAGCGGCTGACCGGGATCACGCTGCCGGCGGTCGGCGGCACGTCGCAGCAACTAACCTACGCGTACGACAGCGCCGGGAACGTAACGAGCGTCACCGACGCCAAGGGACAGGCAGTCGTCTACGGCTACAACAACGGCAACCGCGTCTACGAGCGCGATGCGGCCGGCAACGTCGTCGAGCGCGTCTACGGCACGAAAAATGAGCTGCTCGCCGAAACACAGTACAAGACGGCCGATCCCGATGGCGCCGGCGCGGGCCAGCCGGCCGGCGCGCTCACTACCCGCTATATATATGACTCGAGTACGCGCCTGCGTTTCACCGTCAGCGCCGCAGGCCGCGTCACGGAGTATCGGTACAACGGCTTCGGCGAGCGCGTCGACAGCATCCAGTACACGGGCAAATCGTATGACGTGAGCGGCCTCGCGCCGAGCGCAATGCTGAGCGAAGCCGCCCTCACGTCCTGGCTGCCGGCCGACAAGTCGGCCTCGATCCGCAGCACCACCGAATATGATTTCCGCGGCCAGGTAAGGGCCGTAAAGACGTTCGGCGCGGTGGACAGCGCCGGCGAGGGCATCGTAGCGACGCAAGCGCTGACGCAGTTCGTCTACGACCAGGCCGGAAATCTCCTGCAGACGATCGACGGCCGCAACCTCACCACCAGCTACGCCTACGACGGCCTCGCTCGTGTCAAGCTGACGACCGACGCGCTCGGGCGATCGACCAGCACCGACTACCAGGATGGCGCCGGCAAGACCGTCATCACGCTCGCCAATGGCCTGGTTCGCACTTCGACCTACGATGACGCCGGCCAGCTCGTCAGCGTGGCGGAAAGCGCCGGCGGTCCGACGCTCGGCACGACCAAATACTTCTATGACGCAGCAGGGCGTCTGCGGCGCACCGAGGATCCGACCGGCGTCAAAGGCTGGGTCTTCTACGACGAAGCCGGACGCAAGGTCGGCGAGGTCGACGGCGCGGGGAGCCTGATCGAATACCGCTACGACGCGAACAACAACGTCACGCGCACCATTCGCTACGCGAACCCGGTCACCGCGACGATCACCGATCCCAGCACGCTCGCCTCGATCCGCCCCGCGGCCGCCGCCGGCGACCGCAGCGTGTGGAATGCCTACGACGCCGCGGACCAGCTGGTGAAGTCGGTCGACGCGCAGGGCTTCGTCACCCAGTTCTTCTACGACGGCGCCGGGCGGATGACCGACTCGGTGCGCTTCGCGACCGCGATCTCCACCGCGGCGCTCGGCGACACACCGGCGGCGAGCGCCATCAACCCCGGCAGCAGCTCGTCGAGCGACCGTCTGACGCGCAATTTCCACGACGCGCAGGGCAAGCTGCTCGCCACGCTCGACGGCGAGGGATATCTGGTCGAGTACAAGTACGACGCGGCTGGCCAGCTCGCCGAAACGGTCGGCTATGCCACCGCGACCGATGCGGCGTTGCGCGTCAGCGGCACGCTCGCGCAGCTGCGTCCCGCCGCTGCCGCCGACGACATCCACAGCTACACGCTCTATAACGCCCGCGGCCAGGCGGTGGGCGCGGTCGATGGCGAGGGGTACCTCACCGAGACGGTTTACGACGCGGCCGGCAACAAGAGCCAGGAGATCCGCTACGCAACGCGCGTCACCTACAGCACCGGTGCGACGGTTGCGGGCCTTCGGCCGAGCGCGCCCAACGCGCAGGACCAGTCGAGCACTTTCACCTACGACGGCCTGAACCGCGTCGCCTCCGAGACCAACCCGGAAGGCACGCGCACCGAGTACACCTACGACGAGGCTGGCAATCTCACCAAGACCGTCCGGGCGATCAACACCGACGAAGTCCGCACGCTCAACAAGCAATACGACAAGCAAGGCCGGTTGACGGCGGAGCTGAGCGCGGTCGGCAGCGCGCAAATCACCGCCGCCTCGACCCAGCAGGACATCGACCAGGTCTGGGCGCAGTACGCGATTCGGCATACGTATGACGCCGCGGGCCGCCGCAAGAGCACCACCGATGCGCTCGGCAACAGGACGCTGTTCTATTACGACGCCGAGAGCAGGCTCGCCTACACGATCAACGCGCTCGGCGAGGTGAAGCAGACGGTCTACGACACGCTCGGCCAGCGCGCGCTGACGGTGCAATACGGCGCGCGGCTCTCGGGCGCCACGCTTGCGGGCCTTTCCGGCGGCCTGGTTGACGCCACCCTGAGCGCTGCCATCGCGGCGATCGCGGCCCCGGCAAACGACAGCCGCGTCAGCTATATCTATTCCAGCCGCGGCGATCTGACCATTACGGTCGATCAGCTCGGCTTCAGCACCAGCGTCACCTACAACGCGTTTGGCGAAGCGGTCGCGAGCAGCCAGCAGATCGGTGGCGGCCAGACCCTCGATCACGCCTACGCCTACGACCGCCGCGGGCTGCTGCAGCAGACCAACTGGGATCCGGCGGGCGTCAACACGGTGGCGATCACGCAGTACGACGCCTTCGGCCGCGCCACGCAGACCACCGACGCGCGCGGCATCCAGCGCAGCTTCGCGTTCGACAAGCTCGGTCGCGTCGTCAGCGCGCGCAATGTTCCGCTCAACACTCTGCGTGAGACCAGCTATGACGCCTTCGGCCGCGTCCTCACGCAGACCGATGCGCTCGGCAAGGTCACCAGCTACGCCTACAACGCGGCGAACCGCTCGGTGACGGTGACCACGCCGGAGCTGATCTCGACCACGGTCGTCACCGATCGGCTCGGCCAGAAGATCTCGGTGAGCGACGGCCGCGGCAACACGACGAGCTACCGCTACGACAAGGATGGCAACGTCGAGCGCGTCGATGCACCGGGCGCGGGCTTTACGCTGAGCAAGTACGACGCCGCCGATCGGTTGTTTGAGACGGTCGACGCGCGCGGCACGCGCACCACCTACAGCTACGACGCCGCCGGGCGGATGCTGACGCGGGTGGTCGACCCCGGCGGGCTCGCGCTCGCCACGCGCTACGTCTATGACGCGAAGGGCCAGACCATCAGCGTGTTCGACGCCAACGGCGTCGAGACGCGCACGCAGTTCGACAACAAGGGCCAGGCGGTGCAGGTCAGCGTCGATCCGGCCGGGCTCAACCTCAGGACCCAGTACGCCTACGACGGCCGCGGCAAGCAGCTCACCGTCACGCAGGGCGTGGCGCCGGGCGCGACGCGCGTCACGCAGTACACGTACGACAAGCTCGGCCGCCTCACGCAGCAGCGCGTCGACCCGGCCGGGCTGAACCTCACCACCAGCTACACCTACGACAAGAACGACAACGTCGTTTCGCGCACCGACGCGAACGGCTACGTGACGCGCTACGCCTACGATGCCGAGAACCGGCCGGTGTTCATCGTCGATCCGCTCGGCGGCGTCAGCAAGACCGAATACGACCTGAACGGCCGCGCCATCACGGTCACTCAGTACGCCAACGCGATCAATCCGGCCGCGCTGCCGGCGATCCCCGCCGTTACCGATGTCGTAGTGAACGTCGATCCGGCGCGCGACCGCGCCACGCGCAGCGTTTATGACGACGACGGGCGCGAGGTCTACTCGATCGACACCCTGGGCGGCGTCACGCAGAAGGTCTACGACGCCAACGGCAACCTGATCCGCAAGGTGGCATTCGCCACCGCGATTCCGCTCGCCACGCCCGCGAACGAGGACGCGGTGCGCACCGCGCTCGGCGCCGGCACCGCGCAGGACGAGGTCGTGCGCTTCGCCTACGACGCGGCGAACCGCATCGCCTACAGCATCGACGCCTCCGGTGCGGTGGTGCGCACGCAATACGACTTCAACAGCAACGCCGTGGGCGTCCGCTCGTATGCCAGGACCATCAGCGCAACGGGCGACCTCAGCACGGCGGAGCTCGATAACGTCAACGTGGTGGCGCCCGCGGTCAACGACCGCATCCTGCGCTACGCGTTCGACGCCGCGAACCGCCAGGTGTTTGCCATCGACGGCGAGAACTTCGTCAAGGAAACACGCTACGACGGCATCGGCCGCATCACGCAGACCATCCAGCATCCGTTCGCGGTGACGGTGGGCGCGACGCCGAGCGTGGCCGAGGTGCAGGCCGCGCTTGCCTACAGCGTGCCTGCCGGCTACGCGAACAGCTCGGCCACGCAGTACGCGGCGCCGATACAGCCCTACACGTACGCGAACGCCGCGAAGAACGACGTCGCCACGCCCTCGACGCAGAACGTCGGCGTGACGGAGCAGAACACCCAGATCTACCGCAATCCCACCCAGCCCTACACGTACGCCGGCTCGGCGCGAAGCGACGTCGCGACGCCCTCGACGCAGAACGTCGGCGTGACAGAGCAGAACACCCAGATCTACCGCAATCCCACCCAGCCTTACACGTACGCCACTTCCGCGACCAGCGACGTGGCCGCGGCGGCCACGCAGACCGCGGCGGTCTCGGGCCAGACCGCGACGGTGTCGAGCGGCCTGATCCAGCCCTACACGTTCGTCGGCTCGGCCAAGTCCGACAGCGCCACCGCCGCGACGCAGAACGTGACGCTCACGGTCGACAACACCTCGACAGTGCAGAGCTCGAACGTCGCGAACTACTCGTGGTACCGCAGTGGTGGCTCGATCGCGCAGACGAGCGGGCTGTCGATCACGCCCGGCTACATAACTTACGGCGACGCGACGCCGACCGGCGTGCGTGCCACGGTGTACCTGAACGGCACGCAGGTCGCGCAGACCGTGACCGATGTCGGCTATACCAGCACCGAGAGCTGGTCGGTGCCCTGGTACCAGTACCCGGTCTATTACATCCCGTGGTACGGCGTTTACTCGACCGAGCCTTACTACGGCGGCGAGTCCGGATATCTTCACCATTACGACTGGGCGTACCGCACGGCGAGCGGCACCCGCTGGAACGCGGTGAACAACTGGGGCGGGCAGGTCAACCTCGGCAACCTCAGCCCCGGCACCTACACCGTCACGCTCGAGGCCTGGGACTCGGCGCAGGCCGGCCAGGCCGAAGGCGCTTTCTACGATTACACCGATGGCACCTGGAGCTATTCGAACAGCATCAGCGTCAACGTCGGCACCGTCGTCAAGCCGACCTACGTGCGCTGGGCGTCGAGCACGCAGCCGGCCGGCACATCGACGGTCAGCTTCAAGTACCGCGCGGCCGGCAGCACGGGTGCCTACACCCAGGTGTCGGTCGGCGCGAACGGCGCCAACCATGAAGTCAATCTCGGCGCGATCGCCGCCGGCAACTACGAATACATCATCGAGTACCGCGACAGCTACGGCCGGCTGCTCAAGTCCGCTTCCGGCACCCTGACCACGACCGCTGCGCAAAGCACCTCGACCAGCGCGACCTTCAACTACACGACCTACGGCTCGAGCGCGGCGGCGGGCACGTCGGTCCGCTTCTTCACGCAGGCTTCGCAGTGGGCGCCGGTCGACCACCTCAGCGCCACCGTCAAGGACCTCGCGGGCAACGTGGTGAGCACCGCGCTCACCTATCCGGAAGCCGAGTCCGGCTACAACGGCGAAGTCAACCTCAAGGTCGGCGGCGCGCTCGCCGAGGGCATGTACAGCGTCGCGGTAACGATCTACAACAAGAGCGGCACCGTCATCAGCACCGCGCCGTTCCTCTACGAGGTCATGGGCGGATCGCAGCCGGTGCTGCAAACCTACGCCCAGATCGCGGGCGGCGGCAGCGACTCGGTCACCACCTCCACGGTGTCGATCAACGTGGCGAACGCGACCGAGTTCCAGGGCGCACCGGTCGCGAACTACTCGTGGTACCGCAGCGGCGGCTCGATCTACCAGACCACCGGGCTGTCGATCAAGCCGGGCTACGCAACCTTCGGCGACACCACGCCCACCCAGGTACGGGCAACGATCTATCAGGGAAGCACGGTCGTCGCGCAGACCTATACCGACGTCGGGTCGACCAGCGCCGAGTCCTGGTCGGTGCAGTACCTGTATCCGACCCACTTCGACGAATACGGCAACCCGCTGCCGCTCACGTACGACGAGTACGGGAACATGCTGAACTGGGCCTGGGGCACGCGCACGGCCACGGGCACGCGGTGGAACAACGTCAACAACTGGAACGGCGAAGTCAACCTGACCAGCGGCTCGCTCGCGCCCGGCCATTACCGCGTCGTCCTGGAGACCTGGGATTCGGCGCAGAACGCGCGCGTCGAAGGCGGGTTGTACGACTACACCGACGGCACGTGGTCCTACGCCAACACGATCAACGACGTCGTCATCGGCACGATTGTGCAGCCCACGGTGCTGTCGTGGGCCGCATCGACGCAGCCCGCCGGCACGGCGAGCGTGACCTTCGGCTACAAGGCCGCGGGCAGCGGCGGCGCCTACACGAACGCCACGGTCACCACGAGCGGAGCGAACCAGCAGGTCAGCCTGTCCGGCCTAGCGGACGGCAACTACGACTACCAGATCGAATATCGCAACGCCGCGGGTCAGCTGCTCAAGTACTCGCGCGGCACTTTCAGCAGCACGCGGGGCGGCGCGAGCATGGTGAGCGGGAGCTTCACCGCGTTGAGTTCCAGCTCGGGCGTGGGCAGCTCGATCCGTTATTTCAGCAACGCGTCGCAGTGGACGCCGGTGGATCACGTGAACGCCACGGTGAAGGACGCGTTCGGCAACGTGGTCAGCACCGCCGTGACTTACCCGGACGCGCAGGCGAACTACTACGGCGAGGTGACCCTCCAGGCCGGTACACCGCTGCCGAACGGCGGCTACACCGTCGAGCTCACCCTCTACAACAAGAACGGCACGACGAGCACCGTGGCGCCGTTCCAGTACAACATCGGCTCGAGCACGCGGCTGCGCCACACGCTCACCTGGCCGACCGCGACACAGCCGGCGGGCACCACGGCTTCGTTCAAGTACCGCCTGCAGGGAAGTGGCGGCAGTTTCGCCAGCGCTGCGATCACGGTCGCCGGCGCCGACCACCAGGTCATTCTCGACTGGATTCCGGCCGGCAACTACGAATACACGATCGAATACCGCGACAGCTACAACCGGCTGATCAAGGGCACGTCGAGCACGTTCGGCGTCGCTGCCGGCGGTTCGGGCAGCAACAACGTCAGTTTCAGCTACACCACGTACACGGTGACCGCGAGCGCAGGCTCGTCCATCGCCGGCTACATCCCGGCCGCCGAGGTCTCCACGCTGGAGCGCGTCGAGGCGGTGGTCAAGGACGCGGCCTCGAACGCCACCGTCAGCACGGCGACAACCTATCCGGAGATGCACAGTGGCTACGCCGGCGAGGTCAACCTCAAGGTCGGCTCGGTGCTCGCCGACGGCAAGTACAACGTCACTGTCACGAAGTACCGCAAAGACGGTACGACGAGCAGCACGACCTTCGCCTACGAGATTGGCCAGCAGGCCGACCACCTCAAGCACACCGTCACCTGGGCGTCCGCCACGCAGCCCGCCGGCACCACGGCGAGCTTCAAGTACAAGGCGCAGGGCACCGGCGTGTGGCTCTCCGCGACGGTTGGTGCCTCCGGGGCCAATCACCAGGTGGTGTTCGATCCGATCGCCGCCAACAACTACGACTACGTGATCGAGTACCGCGACAGCTACGACCGCGTGCTCAAGAGCAGCTCCGGCACATTCACGGTAGCGGCGAGCGGCACGGCGAACGACACGCTCGTTTTCGCCTACACCACCTACAGCTCCACCGCGAGCGCGGGTTCGTCCATCACAGGCTATGTGGCGGCCAACCTCGCCTCTTCGATCGAGCGCTTCGACGCCGTGGTGAAGGACGCCGCGAGCGGCGCGACGGTCAGCACGGCGGTCACCTATCCGGAGTTCGAGCCTGGCTACGCCGGTAACGTGAACCTCAAGCTGGGCTCAGTGCTCGCCGACGGCAAATACAACGTCACCGTCACCCGCTACAACAAGGACGGCACGAGCAGCGCCAGTACCTTCTACTACGAGGTCGGTCAGCAGACGGATCACCTGAAGCACACCGTGACCTGGGCATCCTCGACGCAGCCTGCCGGGACGACGGTGGGCTTCAAGTACCGCCCGCAAGGCAGCACCGGGGCGTATACGAGCGCGACGGTCGGCGTGTCGGGGGCGAATCACCAGGTCGTGTTCGATCCCATTGCCGCCGGCAACTACGAGTACCTGATTGAGTACCGCGACAGCTATAACCGCGTGCTCAAGAATGCGAGCGGCGCGTTCACGGTCGCCGCCAGCGGCACGGCGAACGACACGCTCACCTTCGGCTTCACGGCGTACAGCTCGACGGCGGCTGCGGGCTCGTCGATCAGCGGCTATATCACGACAGCCGAAGTGCCGACGCTCGAGCGCGTTGACGCCGTGGTGAAGGACTACGCGACCGGCGCGACAGTGAGCACGGCCGTGACGTATCCGGAGTTCGAATCGGGCTATGCCGGCAACGTCAACCTGAAGCTCGGCGCGCCGCTCGGCGACGGCCGCTACAACGTCACGGTCACCAAAGTCCGCAAGGACGGCACGAGCAGCACCAGCACCTTGTACTACGAGGTCGGACAGCAGCCCTACGCCCATCGCACCACGACCGTGTCGTGGAGCGCCTCCAACCAGCCGGTCGGTACCACGGTCGAGTTCGCGTATGCGCTCGTCGGCCAGAGCGGCGAGACGCTGAAGACGCCCACGCTCGCCGACGGCACCTACACCGTCACGTTCCTGCAGGACAACGACGACGGCGTGATCACCGGCTTGGCGAGCGGGACCTACAACTACTGGGTGCGCTACAAGCAGAACGGCCAGGTGGTCAAGCAGGCCGCCGGCCAGTTCGCTTCCCAGGATTCCGGCGGCGCGTCGGGCCCGCTCGACTTCCCGGCCGGCCACCGCGTCAACACTTTCGTCTACGACGCCGCCGGCCGCCTGGTGCAGAGCACCGACCCGCTCGGATCCCGCGAGTCCTACTACTACGACGCGCTCGGCAACAAGACCGGCTTCACCGACAAGAAGGGCGCGTTCTGGACCTACTGGTATGACGAAGCCGGCCGGCTCACCAACGAGTTCAGCCCGGCGGTCGCCGTCACCAGCAGCGGCGGCAGCGTGGAAACCAACGTATCGCTGCGCACGCATCTCGAATACGACGCGTTAGGGCACCTGATCTCGCGCACGGAAGCATACGGGCGGCCCGAAGCGCGCACCACGCAGTACACGTACGACGCGCTCGGCCGGCAGACGCAGACGAAGTTTCCGCAGGTCAAGGTGTACTCGGCCGCGCTCGACAATCTGCAGCCGGCGGCGAACAACACCATCGACCGCACGACTTTTGAGGAAGCGCGCGATCTCTCTTCGCAGGTTTCATACGACACGCTCGGTCGCGCCACCATGAAGCGCGAGGCCGACGGGACCTACAGCTACAAGGTCCACGACGCGGCGGGCCGCGTGCGCTATGACATCGACGCGGAAAAATACGTCACCGAGCACCGCTACGACGCCTTCGGCAACGAAACGGCGACGATCCGGTACGCCAACCGACTGGATGCCGCGGGGCACGCCGAGGGCACGGCGTGGCTGCTCGCGGACGTGAAGACGAGGGTCGACGGCCAGTCCGACCATACGCGCGACCGCAGGATCGACAAGGTCTACGACCGGCGCAATAGCGTGGTGGAAGTCATCCAGCCGCAGGCGTACGCGTACGACGCCGTATACAACGCTGGCGCTGCGGCCGCGGGCCGCACTGTGAAGGAATACAACGCGTTCGGCGAACTCTCGCGCAGCAGCGAGCTGGTGGGCGTGGACTCCGCGGGTAATCCCGCAACCTGGGCCGACACGTACACCTACTATGACGAGCGCGGCAAGCGCCGCGCGCAGGTCGACGCCGAGGGCTACGTCACGGAATGGCAATACGACGTGGCCGGTAACGTGACGCGGCAGACCGAGTTTGCAAAACGCACGCCTTCGCGGGACGCGGCCGGCTACCAGGCGCCGCTTGCGGGCGATGCTGATTCCGGTTACGACCGCGTCACGGCGTACGCCTACGATCTCGCGGACCGCAAGATTTCCGCAACGCGGGTCGGCACGCACTACAGCGAGCTCGCCGGGACGAACCGGGTAGTCGACCGCTCGGGCGACGTCACCACCACCTTCGGTTACGACGCCGTCGGCAATCTCGTCAGGACGACCGACGCCGCCGGCAACGCGACCTTCACGTACTACGACGCGTTGAGCCGCACGATTGCGGTGGCGGAGCCCGCTCGGCAGACCGCGGAGCCGAACCGGGGCGGTGCGACCGTCACGCCGCTGGTGACCTTCGGGGTCGACGCATTCGGCAAGACCGTGCGCCAGACGCGCTGGGAGAACAGCGCGCTCTCGGCCACCGCCACTGGCTACACGCCGGGCGCGGCGAGCGCCGGCGATCTGATCAGCACCACGCTGTACGACGCCCACGGCAGGGTGATCCAGACCACCGACGCCGAAAACCGCTCGACGTACAGCTCGTTCGACGCCGCCGGCCGCGTCGCCAAGTCCTGGCAACCGGTCACGCAGTCCTGGAACGGCTACGTCACGCCGTATACGCAGTACTCGGTGCAGAACTTCAAGTACGACGCGGTCGGCAACCAGCTCGCGACGATCGATTCGTCTACGCGCTGGGACTACTTCGACGCCTCCAACATCAGCGCGGGCGGCACGGCGGGTACGCCGCTCGCCGGCGGGGTAATCGCGCAAACCGCCGCCTACTGGCAGACGCCGAACTACGACGAGTACGGCAATGTCGTCAGCTACAACGACAACTTCCAGCCGAGCAATACCGTCAACCTGAGCTGGGAGCAGAACCTCGCTTCGCTCGGCACGGGACAGGTTTACGTTCAGCTCGGCTACACGACCGTGAACGCGGGCCCGACCGAGCGCACCTTCACGCTCAGTGGCGGCACCACGACCGGGGCGAGCGTCTCATGGTCGGACGGCCACTGGACCACGCCTTATGGCATCACCGCGATCAACTACATTCGCGTCTACAAGCAGAACAACGCCGGTGCGTGGGTGCTGGTGCACGACACCAACGCGACGCCGAACCGCGGCTATGCCGACGCGGCCTACCCAGCGGCGACCAATCAGGGTCTGGCTGTCGGCGCGGCGCTCTACGGGAGCGCTTTCTACTCGCAGACAGTGACCTACGACGAGTATGGCGCGCATTACACCGACCATTGGCAGCCGAGCAATTCCGTCCATGTCGACTGGGGCCTCAACCTGGCGTCCCTGGGTGGCCAGCAGGTTCTCGTCCGGCTCGACTACACGCGCGTCTCCGGCGGCGCCACGACCCGCGACTTCGTGCTCGACGGTGGGACGACAACGGGCGCGACGGTGTCCTGGAACGACGGTCACTGGACCACCGGCTACGGCGTGTCTTCCGTCAACCGGATCTACGTGTTCAAGAAGGACACCGCGGGCAACTGGGTGCTCCTGCATGACACGGGCGTGCACGGCGCGAGGTCGACTCTGGTCGGCTGGGCGTCGAATGCCGGCGTAAGCCTGGTCTATCGAGCGAGCGCCACGGACGGATGGACCACGGCAGGCGCTACCAATTTCGGCGCGATGACCCTCGCCGACATGCGCGGCGCGGGCAACGTCCAGTTCGAGATGCGCAACGCTACGGCCGAAGCCCCGGCCTACGCCTACGAACGCGGCACCCTCGCGGGGGGCGCCATGGGCGGCGCGGCGATCCTGAACGAGCAAAGCGCCGCATACAACGCCTTCGGCGAGATCAGCGCCAAACGCGCGAACGGCCTGACCAACGCCTCCTTCGAGTACGACAACGCAGGCCACGTGTGGCGCGCCAACCAGGGCGATGGCGTCGATCGTGTCTGGCTGTACGACGTCGAGGGACGCGCTACGGCGCAGATCTCGAGCCTGAGCGCCGACCTGAAGACCTACGCCGACGCCAAGGCGGCGGACGAGGCGACCCGCGCGCCGGGCTCCGCGGTGCGCAGCGAAACGCAATACGACAAGCTCGGCCGCGAAGTCGTGCGCGAAATGGCCGCAGTGGGAGTCGTGGACCCGATGGCGGTACGCCCGCCGGCCGGGAGCCTGAGCGGCGTCTCCGTCTCGATCTCGAACCAGGGCGGATGGGGTGGCGAGTACGGCTACTACGGCAGCAGCTACCTGCAGGTCGGCTGGTCGAGCCTCGCCGGCTGGGGTGGCGGCAACGTGCGGATCGAGGCCGACATCGTCGGGGCGTACTACGGCGCCCAACACCTGAGCCAGTGGGTGGGAGCCGGAGCGACGACCGGCGGCTCGCTCGCCGTCGGCGACGCCATCGTCTCGTGGAGCAACGTCCGCGTTTACAAGCGTGACGTGAACAACAATGACGTGCTGGTGCGCAGCTCCGCGCCGAACTCGCGTCAACTCACCTTTGCCTCGCCGCTCGATCGGCAGGATGACTACGCCGCCCTGCGCTACAAGAAGACGACCGAAACGCAGTGGCACGACGCCGTCGTCTCGAAGCTTGGCGCGGTGTCACTGGTCGACATCACTGGTTACGAGCTCGCCACCTTCGACTACCAGCTCGCGTACAAGCGCGCGGACGGCTCCGTCTACGCCACCGGAACGGGCACGTTCACGGTCACGACCAGTGGGGCAACGGTAAGCGCACCAATCACCGCGCAGACGGTGGTACCCACCGTGCAGCAGGGATTCGATCGCTGGGGCAACGTGCTCTCCACGCTGGATCCGCGGCTCGCGACAGAGGCGGACGCGACCACGCAGGCAGCTCGCGAGCGCTGGGAGACGAGCTCCCGCTACGACGAGCAGAACCATCTGCTCTCGCAGACTTCACCGCAGATCCTGGTCCAGGACGAGAACGGCGACATCCGGTCGATGCGTCCGGTTACACGCAACTTCTACGACCAGTTCGGCAACGCCATCGGCATGCAGGATGCAAACGCGGTGGATGCAGACCGGAACGGCGATATCTATTACGACAGCGTCAACACCGCGAAATACAACGCAGCGGGACAGCGCGTGCAGCAGCGCAACGCGGACGGCGGCGTGGTGGATTACCGCTACGACATCTTCGGCCGCGAAACCGGCAGGTGGGACGAACTCAGCAACCCGACGGCGCGCGCCTACGATAAGACCGGTCGCTTGACGCGAATCACGCGGCCCGACACGACCTACGAGGAGTACCAGTACGACGAGCTCGGCAACCGTACGGCCACCCGCGACGGCAACGGCAACTGGACAAGTTACAGCTACGACCCGCGCGGCAACCTCTTGCGCACGACGCTGCCCGGCGGACAGACCACGCTCGCCTGGTTCGACCAGCACGGCAGCAAGGTGCGCGAGGTCAACGCCGACAAGCAGGCACAGTCGTGGACCTATGATCGCTACGGCCGGCAGACCAGCGCTAGCGATCTCGGCGGGGTGACCACCGCCATCACCTACAACAACGCGGGCATGGTGAAGCGCACGACCTCGTCCCGCGCCACGACGGATTACACGTACGACGTCAACGGTGCCCTGCAGCGCATCGACAACGACGCGCTCTCGGCAACCGACTCCTCGCGCTGGCTGCAGAGCACGCAGTACGGCTACGACCTTGCGGGCAACCGCACGCACGAGGAGTTCACGCATCGCGGCACGCTCTACATGCGGGCGGACACCGCCTTCGACGCGCTGAACCGCGTGGTCAGCGTCGATGACGAGCGCTACGACCTCGTCTACACGTACGACGCGAACGGCAACCGGCGCAGGGCGTCGGTCAACTACTTCAACAGCGACGGCGACTGGGCGCAGAAAGAGTACTGGTACAAGTACGACGCGATGAACCGCATCGTCCTGTCTCAGGGCAAGTGGGACATCCCCAGCCACAGCATCATCCTCGGCAACCAGGGCACCGCGCTCACCTACGACTACGCCGGCAATCGCAAGACCGCGAGCGGCGCATCGACCGGCGGCGCGACCGAGCTGTATCGCTACGACGTAAACGGCCGCCTGTACCAGGTCGATCGCAATGACAAGATCTCGAGCTGGCGTTCTTACGACTTCGCGGGCAACGTCAAGCAGATCAACACGTATGACGCCAACGGCGTGCTCACCGGATATCAGCTGAGCAACTACGACGCCAACGGCTGGCTTACGCAGCAGGAAAACTACAAGTACATCGACTACACCGATGCCGGCGGCAATCACTATGTGTTTAACCACATCAACTCGCGCGTCGTCTTTACCGGCCGCAACGGCGCGGGTCAAACGGTCAGCTACCGCGTCGAAGTGTGGAATCCGCACATGTCGGACTTCGGCTACGCCGGCGAATATGGCTGGGTGCCGGGCGTGCAGTTCTCCGCGCCATACCAGTACACCAACTACTACACCAACACGTACGAGATCCACGGCGGCGCGTCCAAGGAAGTGCGCGTCGACGGCACTTCCTCGGTCTTCCTGCCCGGCAATACCCAGACGCGCTACGACGGCAACGGCAATATCTTCGACGTCCGCGACACGAACGACGCTTCGAAGAACCGCTCGTTCGTAAGCGACCAGGCCGGCCGCATCCTGGAGAAGACCCAGGGCGGCAAGAACGAGTACTACTTCTACGCCGGCGACAAGCCGCTCGGCGCGGCCGGCGCGAACGGCGTGGCGGACTTCGACTTCAACTACACGCCGGTCAGCGACGACTATCCGTCGAGCACTCCGTCGAACTACGTGGTGAACGCCGGCGACACCCTGCGCTCCATCGCGCAGGCGATGTTCGGCGACCCGGCGCTCTGGTACGTCATCGCCGACGCGAACGGCCTGGCACCGAACGAGGCGTTGAAGCCCGGGATGAGCCTCACCATCCCGAACCGCATCACCAACCTGCACAACACGTACGAGACGTTCAAGCCGTACGAGCCGGGCAAGATCATCGGCGACACCTCGCCGAAACTTCCCGACCCGCCGCCGCCCCCGCAGAAGGGCGGAGGCGGATGCGGCGGCATCGGCCTCATCATCCTCATCGTCGTCATCATCGTGGCGGCGGTTCTGACCGCCGGCGCGGCCGCTGCGGCGATGGGAGCGGTGATGGCAGGCGGCGCCACAGCTTCGGCCGCAACCGTTGGCGCTGCATGGACCGCCGGCATGGCGGCGATGACAGGCGGAATGGCAGCGGGATCGGTGGCTGCCGGGATGGCGGCAGCGGCTATCGGTGGCGCTATCGGCAGCGTGGTCGGTCAGGGGCTGATGATCGCTACCGGTCACCAGGAAAAATTCTCGTGGAAGCAAGTCGCGACATCGGCCGTCGGCTCGGCGGTGGGCGCGGGAATGGGCTCGCTCTTCGCACCTGCCGCCGAGGCAGCTCAGACCGCCCAGGCGGTTGAGACCGGTGCTAACGCAGTGCGGGTCGCTGCACAGGCCGCAGCCACCAACGCCGCCACTCAGGGCGTGAACGTGATGCTCGGCTTGCAGGATAAGTTCGACTGGCGCGGCGTCGCCGCGGCCGCAGCCGGCGCGGCGGCGGGTAGTGCCTTTAGCAGTCCGATGAAAGAAGGGTTCTTCAACGGAGTCACGAATCGTCTCTCGACTGGAATCGTCAGTGAGGTCGTGAGCTCAGTGGTCTCCGGCGATGACGACTTCAACTTCGAAGGTGTTGCCGGCAACGCAATCGCCTACTCGCTTGGCGACGAGTGGAGCTGGGATGCGCTCACCAACGAAGACCAGGAAAACGGGCGAAACGCACGAACGCCGCCCCCCGACATGCCGCGGCCGCCGGCGCAGCAGGAGAACTGGGAGCCGCAGCAACCGGCCCCTGTTTGGAAGCCGAACGATTACAGCTTGGTGCCGGAAGGCACAAAGGTGCGGCTGCCAACAATGTATGGAACCCCCGAGCCCGACGTCGACTTCAGCGGGGTGGACATCGCGCCGGGGTGGGAAGTCGGAACGCCTTCGCGCAACGATGACACGCGCCGAGCGGACGTCGTTCAGCAGAAGGCGCAGCGCGCTGCTGTAGTGCGAGAAACGCGCCTTGCGGATGCAGCACAAGCGGCAACTGCCCAAGCACTCGGAAAGTGCACGCCAGAGACGATTGGCTTTGGTCCCATGCCAGCGACAAGCTACGTGCGCCCGACTGGGGAGTTCCGCCCGATTGGAGACGTTGAGGGCTTCTTCACTTTCAACCCGGCCGGCAAGGTTCTAAAGGGTGTCGGCGAATCCACCTACGGCCTGATTCGTACGCCGCTGACGCTTGTAGAAGGCACGGGCAACCTGCTTGCCGACGCCTACGGATACACAAAGCAAGCGATCTTTGGACCGGAGCGCCGCAGCGTGCTGGGAGGGGACGACTCTTATCAGCCGCAGAGCGGACTCCTGCGCTCCATACAAGAAAAGGGTCTGGCCGGAACATTCGGCGAGTTCGTAACTGGAACCGTCAAGTCGCTACCAGGCATCGCCCAGGTCAACGCTCTCTATAAACAGGATGCGTACGCGTTCGGAGCCTCGCTACCAACATCCGCAGCTCAGTTGCTAGGCGCGCGTGCCCTTGCTGGTGAAACTAGTGCCACGACCCTCAGCTATCGGCCAAGCTCCGGCGTGGTATTGCAAGCCACGGAGGGCAGGACTACCACCATTCTCGGGTCCTACAAGATGGACATGCAGTACGTCATCGCGGAAATGGGTGACCAACCGACGGTAAGCTTTGGCGGAAATCCTGGTGGGTTCAACGTCCTGAACGTCAAAGGGGTAGATCTTCCCGGACGGCAGTTCTGGACGGATTACAACTCACCTTGGCTAGGAAACGCGATCGCCCGGGATGACGTGTTCCTGATGGCGACGAAGCCTGCCTTTAACGTTCTGACACGCGCGAACCCAATAACTCAGAAAATGGAGTTGACGGGATTTGGTCGAGAATACCTAATGATGCGTAAAGCGGGTTATGTCTACGAGAACGGGCGAATGTGGTAGTGACTGACGCGATCAATCTAAAGGGTCTCGTGCTCCGATACATGGCGAGCCTTATCGCGAGATACGGGCTTGCTCTCGTTGAAGTATCGGATCACGAGGTGCTTCTGAAGTCCGCGACCTACGCCATTGACGTAACTGCTGACCGCGATGGCGTCAGCATGGTTTATTTCGACACGACGGCCAAGCCGCCGAAGGGATACAACGTTTTTCTGTTCTTGCTGCATAAACGCCGTAACCAACTTGCTCCTCCGGCCGCGGTGTCCAATCCAACGACCTATCAAGAGTTAGTGGAATGCGAACTGAACAGCCTCGCGCAACACGTCGATCGGGCGGGTAAGGACATCCTCGAAGGCTCGAGGGAGTGGATCAAGGTTTACCCTTGGCCTGTTCTGCAACCTGACCGTCACGTCGCGTCACTTATTTGACACTAGGCCCCACGCACGCGGGCCCTTGCAGTACCCCCTTGGTCTAAACCGCGCCGCAAAGCTGGGGATAACCTCCTCATGGTGGATTTCGGCCAAAGGGGAGCGAGTTCATGAATATGGCCGCGGTACCGGGCGTACTTCGTCCGGTCGAGGAATCCCCGCCGCCCGCAGTCGAGATTGGGCGCGGCTGGACGCTGTGGCCGCTCGCCATGCTGCGCAGCACGGGGTTCCCCGTGACGATACCGGATTCGCTGCGTGCTCCCGAGGCCGTGCAGGCGGCCAACAATTTCGTTGAGGCGGAGAAGCAGCTCGAGAAGGCTGCGGCGCAGGTGCTCGCGTGCGAGGCACTGCGCGAGACGAAGCCAAGGATCCGGAAGCGGCGGCCGATAGCCGCGTCGGCGGCGGGTCGCGAAGGTGCGGTTGCGGTACAGGGATATAACGAGGCGCTTGCGGTTCGTGAGCAGGCGTTGCAGGTCGCACGGGCGGCGGCGGAGGCGGGCATCGCCCACTCCACAGAGGCGCTGCGATCGATCATCGAGATTCCGCGTCTGCGCGCGGCGATCACGTGGCAAAGCCCAGAGGTCGCGCACAACGCGCTCGAGGCGTTGCGCGGGGACGAGTCGAAGAATGCGAGCTCGAAGACGCGCCGGCGCGAGCGCGTACTGGCCCGCTACATCTATCGTTATTGCTTCAAGAACGAGACCGTCGGATTCTTCGGGCCGATCGGCTGGGCCACGTTTAACGCGTCCGTTCCCGGAGTGAACGTCGTACCCGGGCCCGAGCTGATCTCTCAGTACCGTGTGGAGTTCGAATATTGGGCCGTGGCCGCGGTTGCTGACGCAATCGGCGCCATGGCGGAATACCGGCCCTGGCTCAAGCCCCGCCTCCATCCCCAATGGCGCCTCGTGCGCCCGGAGCGGGGAGGCGGCCCGATGTTGGCGGGCCTCACGTCCAACCAGCTGCCGCTGCCCGACTATCTTCTCCTCGCGCATTGCGACGGCCGCACGCGCGCCGTGGACATTGCGGAGCGCCTGGTTCGCGACCACCCGCAGCATTTCGGCGACCGCGAGGCGGTCTACGCGCAGTTCGACGCCTTCGCGCAGCGGCGCATCCTGCTGAACCGGCTGGTGGCGCCTTTCTGTAACGATCCGATGGGGTGGCTACACCAGGAATTCGCGGCGCTTCCCGACGCCGCATTGCGCGACGCGCTGCTTGCGCGCATCGATAGCCTGACGAGGATCAAGCTGCGTGCGAGCCACACACGGGATCCTGCCGCGCTGGCCGACGCAATGCGCGATCTCGATGCCGCGTTTGCCGCGGCGAGCGGGCAGTCGGCGCGCCGCGCGCCGGGCGAGAGCTACGCCGGGCGCACGCCGCTTTTCCTCGATTCGCTGCGCGACGTGCGGGTCGAGCTCGGCGCGGAATTCACCAAGCGGCTGGCGGCGCCGCTCGGTCTGCTGCTGCAGAGCGGCCGCTGGGCCACGGCCGAGGTCGGGCGGCGCTATGCGAAGGAGCTCGACCAGGCCTTCATCCGCGCGCGAGGAACCGCACGCGGCGGCGCAGTGCCGTTCGGCTTGTGGCGGCGCGAGATGATGAACCGCCGGCGCGAGATCCAGGACATGGTGGATGAAGTGGTGCGCGATTTCCGCGGGCGCTGGAGCGCAATCCTCGATCCGCGGCCGGAGCAAAACGAGCTCGCGCTCGCCTGCGCCGACGTGCGCGGCGCAGTAGCGGAAACGTTCCGCGCCGAAGCGCCAGGCTGGGCGGCGGCGCGCCATCACTCGCCGGACGTTTTCGTTCTCGCCGCGAACGAAGCGGAGCTGCGCGCCGGCCGCTTTGATCTCGTGCTCGGCGAAATGCACGCCGGCGCGAACTCTCTCTGGCGGCCATTCTCGGCGCTGTTCCACCCTGACGCGGAAGGCCTTACGCGGCGCTCGCGCGCGGACATCGGCTGGGACCAGTTTCATTCGTATTCCGTGTTCGGTGACGACCGGTTGCGCATGCTGCCGCGGCCGCAAACCGAGCGCGACTGGCAGTTGGCGAGCGATGCCTCTCTGCTCACGGACGACCCGTCCCGGGTGCTGAACAGCGCTGCGCTGGAAGTCGTGTCCGGCGCCGACGGATTGACGGTGAAGGATTTGGCCGGGCGCGGGCAATGGCCGGCGCAGTTGCTGCTCGAGCCGTTCATCCGCTACTGGTTCTTCCACGCCTTCCGCTTTTCGCTCGAGGGGACGCACGTCCCGCGCATCCGCCTCGACCGCGTCGTGATTCACCGCGAGGCGTGGCGCTTCCGCGCGCGCACCTGCGAATTCGCCAGCGCCGACGGCGCCGCCGACCGCTTCATCGGCGCGCAGCGCTGGGCGGCAGATCATCGGCTGCCGCGGCACGTCTTCGCCTGGGTACCAGGCGAGACCAAGCCTTTGTACGTCGACCTGCATGCGCCGCCGTCGGTGGATCTGTTCACCGCCGCCGTGCGCGGCGCGGCCGAGCTGTCCGGGGATCCGCACATCCGCGTCGAGGAAATGCTGCCCGCCCCCGAGCACGCCTGGCTGCGAGACGCACAGGGGGCACGCTACAGCTGCGAGTTACGACTGCTCGCCGTCGACCCGGTTGCCTGGGCGCCGAAACGCCGGCATGCGAAACCGGCGAGCCCCAAGAGCTAAACCGCAGCGCAATCCTGTGGATAACCTCCCTACAGACTGCTAACGGGAGGAAGAGGATGCAGCCGGTCTATACGCTGCATTGCCGGGGCAAGCGGGGCGAGGAGGTCAGGCTCCGCTACAAGCCGCACACCAGCGAGCTCGAGGACGAGGCGGGCCGGCCGGTCATTGCCGAGGTCGAGCCGGCCGCGTTCGAGCCGGCCCGCGCCATCTCGCCCGCCGAGCCGGGGCGGAAAGCGGCAGCGGTCAGGACCCTCAAGATCCAGCTCGGGCTGCGCTGCAACTACGCGTGCAGCTATTGCAATCAGTCGAGCGAGATCGAGTCGGCGACGGTCACGCGCACCGCCGACGCCGACGAGTTCCTGGCGAGCCTCGAGCGCTGGTTGAAGGGCGCGCCGTCGCGCATCGAGTTCTGGGGCGGCGAGCCGTTCGTCTACTTCGCCAAACTCAAGCGCCTGGTGCCGGCGCTGCGCGAGAAGTTTCCCGCCGCCGAGTTGCTGATCATCACCAATGGCAGCCTGATCGACGACGAAATCATCGAGTTCGTCGAGCGCCACGACATCCTGGTCGCGGTGTCGCACGACGGGCCGGGCCAGCACCTGCGCGGGCCCGACCCGTTCGAGGAGCCCGAGCGCGCCAGGTGGCTGCGCGAGCTGTGGCGCCGCCGCGGCGCGAAGAAGCGCATGTCGTTCAACGTGGTGCTCACCCCGGCGAACTGCGACGTCGAAAAGACGCACGACTGGCTGGCGAAGAAGATCGGCGACCCCGACGTCAAGCTGTTCACCGAAGGCGCGGTGTCGAGCTACGACGCCACCACAATGAAAGGGTCGGCGCGCTTCACGCCGCGCGAGTACGAGGTGCTCGAGCGCAGCATCGTCAGCCTTTTCCGCAAGGGCAGGGCCGAGCGCTACGTGAATCTGCAGGAGAAGGCGAAGGACTTCGTTGATGCGCTCTACACGCGCAGGCCCGCGCGCGCGCTGGGGCAGAAGTGCGGCATGGACCGCGAGGACGAGCTGGCGGTCGACCTGTCCGGCCAGGTGATGACCTGCCAGAACACCGGCGCGAAGGGGAAGCACGGCATCGGCTCGGTCGACGCGTTCGAGGACATCCGTCTCGACACGGCCTGGCACTGGAGCCACCGTGAGTGCTGCAACCACTGTCCGGTGCTGCAGCTCTGCAAGGGCTCCTGCATGTTCCTGGAGGGCGAGCTGTTCGCGCAGTCGTGCGAGAACGAATACCGCTACAACAGCGCCGTGCTCGCCGGGGTGCTCAAGTTCGTCACCGGCCTCACCCTGGAGCGCATCGAGGGTGATATCCGGCGCCCGCGCGCGCAGCGCCTGATCCCGATCCGGAGCGCAGCGTGATCGACGGCGATTTCATCGCCGCGTCGCTCGGCTACGAGTTCGACTATGCGCGCATGGCGCGCGAGATCCTGTCGTGCCGCGAATTCTTCGTCTACACGCCCCCGTACCAGCGCCAGGTGGACGGCGCGCTCGCCGGTGACATTCCCTTCCTGAGTGAGTCCGAGGGCTGCTACCGCAGCATCGACACGCTCGCCGATGAAGGCATCCGCCGCAACCGCCTGCGCGGCGTCAACATTTTTTACCTGCGCAACTCGCGCGAGAACGACGTCACGCGTGACTCGCGCTTCTCCGTGACCAAGAAGCTGAGCCACGCGAGCTGGTACTGGCGGCCCGAGCTGGCCAAGCGCATTCCCTACACCATCGAGTGTGTCGAATCGCTTCCCTACCGCACGCTCGGCCTGATCCGCGTGTTCGTGTGCGAGGACAGCTTCATGCCGACGCACCGCGATACCGTGCCCGAGCGCGGCTACGACAAGAGCAAGGCCGTCGGCCTGTCGCTGATTCCTTCGACCGGCGGTGTCGGCATGCTGATCTGGGACGACGCCGCGCGGCGCGTGCGCGAGGTGCAGGGGCACTGCATCCTGTTCGACGACTCGAAATGGCACGGCGTGCCGATGACCGCCGGCGCGCGCATCACGCTGCGCATCTTCGGCGAGCTCGATTTTCAAAGGGAGGGTGAGTGGCCCAGGTTTTCGTTGGCGGCGTAGCGGTCGGCTACCGCGAGGCCGGAAACGGCCCCGGCGTGGTTCTGCTGCATTCCGCCGGCAGCACCAGTGCGCAGTGGAAGCGGCTGATGGAGCGGCTCGCCGGCCGCTATCGCGTGCTTGCGCCCGATCTTCTCGGCTATGGCGGCACCGGCCACTGGCCGCCGGGGAGGCGCGACCTGATCGAGGACGAAGCCGCGATCGCCGCCGCGATGGTCGACGTCCTCGGCGAGCCGGCCCACGTCGTCGGCCACTCCTACGGCGCGCACGTCGCCATGCGCATGGCGCTCGAGCACCCGCGCCGCGCGCGCAGCCTCGCCCTGGTCGAGCCATCCATGGCCTACCTCCTTGCGCACGCCGGCGAGAGTGCCGCGTACGCTGAGATTCGCGGCGTTGCGGATCGCTTCTTCGCTTTCGCGCGCAGCGGCGAGCTCGACAGTGCCGCGCGCGCTTTCGTCGACTACTGGATGGGAGGAGGGACGTTCGACCGCATGAGCGCCGAGCGCAAGGCGACGGCGATGGAGAACGTGCGCAAGCTCGTCTACCAGTGGCCCTATTCGCTCGAGCGCGCGTCGCCGGGTCTCGCCGACTATGCCAGGCTCGCCGTGCCGGCGTTGCTGGTGCAGGGTGGCAGCACGACCTTCGCGCAGCGCCGTCTCATGGCGGTGATGCGCGACGTACTGCCGCATGCTGATTTCGTCGAGGTGCCGGGAGCGGGGCACATGTCAGCGGTGACGCACGCCGACGCGGTGAACGAAGCGATCGAGCGCCACCTCGTTCGTCACACGGCGCAGCCGGCAATGGCGGTCTGATGACCGACTTCACGTCCATGTCCCGCCCTCGCGCAGCGGATGACGCCGCCGAACGGCCGGGCTCACACCCGGTGAAGCGCAACCTTGTGTTGTTGCGCACCGACAGCTACGAAAGCCACATGAAGGCGCGCGCGTTTGCCGACGCTGCGCGGCGCCTCGGCTTTTCCGTTCGCGCGCACCCGGACCGGAACACGCTCGCCATCCTGCCGGCCAGCGACTTCCGCGGCCTGGAAGCCGCTTGGATGTGCCGGACCTACGGCGTGCCCGGCCCGGACCCGGTGGCGGTGGCCATCGCGCGTTGCAAGTCCCTCACCTACGAATTCCTGCGCCGCAAGGGCTTCGACTTGCTGCCGTGGCTCGTGCCGGTGCGCAGCCAGGACCTGCGCCGCGGCTTCGACGGCCCGGTCATCGTGAAGCCCGATTCCGGCAGCGGTTCGTCGAGCGCCTTGCCGTGGGGATACCGCGTGTTCGACAGCCTGCCCGACTTCCGGCGCTACCTGGAACGCGGCAAGTTGGTCGAGCGCTTCTTCGCCGCGCAGGCGCAAAGCGCGCATCGCCACATCGTGATGGCGTGCGTGGATGCCGAGCTCTACTCGATTGCCTGCGTCGCCGGGCCCGGCGGTACGCATCTCTACGACAGCAACGTCATGCAGACCCTGCCCGACTCGAAGATCATGGGGCGGGTGCTGCTCGGCGTGCGCCATCCCGACACGGGGAACATCGTGCGCATGGCCGGCTCGCTCGCCGCGGCCGGATTGTCCCCGTCGGTGATCTATTTTCAATGCGTGCCGCGCGGCGGCCGGCTCTATCCCTTCGACCTCAACCTTCGCCCGGGCACCATGTGGGAGCAGGCGGCGGTGCGCCTGAAGGTAGCCGCCTACGACGAGATCCTCGCCGTCATGCTCGGCCTGAAACCGCGCCCCCACATCAGCTGGCCGGCGCGCTACATCGGCCTGGTACGGGTGCCGCGCCCTCTCCAGGCGGGGCAATTCCGCGCGGCGTGCGACGTGCCCGGAGCGGTGCCGATCATCGACCGCGTGCGCTATGACCCGGCCAAGCCGTACGACGCAGGCCACGCTTTCGCGATGTTCGCGGTGACCTGCGCGCAGCCGGATGAATTCGAGCGCCGCGCGCGCGAGGTCATCGCGCGCACGCGGCTCCTGCCGCTCAGTGGTTCCAGATCTGGTAAGGGGCGAAGCGCGCCGAGCTCTCGTCGAGCAAGCTAGCCAGCCGCTCCTCGTCGAGCCCGTCTTTCGGCATCACCAGGCAGGCAATGCGCTCGCCGAGCTCGCAGGTGCTCGCCTCGACCGCATGCGCGGCGCGCAGCGAGTTCAGGCAATAGGGCCAGTTCCCGTCCGGCCAGCGCGCATAGCGCCGGTTTTCGACGTCGACGAATTCCGACCAGTCGCGTGCCTGCGCCGGCAATTGCGCGTGGCGCTCGCGCGCGAGGCAGAAGTACAGCGCGTCGGCATGGCGGTTGGCGAGATAGAAGCGAAAGCCCCAGGCTCCGTCCGAGTCGGTGTGCAGGTGCACCTCGGTCTGCGCGCGCTGCGCGAGCAGCACGATGAACACCGCTTCGCGCACCGGAAAGCTTCGCGCGTAGGCGAGGACCTGGGGGAACTCGTGCGCGAACGATTCCTCCACAGGGCCCGGCTTGCCGTAGTGCACGTTCGCCATCAGCCAGGGATAGCGCCGCGCGCCGCCAGCTTCGTAGTTCCGCTCGGGGAGGTTGAGGCCGCGCTTGTGTCCCTCATCGCGCGCCCAGGTCATCCACGCGACCAGGCGCGGCACATCCACCGCCGGCGGCGCATCGAGCGCCAGCGGCGTAAAGACCAGGTCGCGGTAGCGTTCTAGGACAGTCGCCAGGGACGTACGTCGCCGCCCGTCATGATCGTCGGCAGCGGGCGGCTGGCGGCGCCGGCGGCCGCTTGGGCGGCGGGATGCGGCGATGGGCCGAACACCGGCGTTCCCGCTGGCGCCTGCAGCGCATCGGCCGGGCCGAACAGCCGCTCGAACATGAGCGGATAGACGTCCGGGTGGCAGACCGGATTGCAGTTCATCTCCAGCAGCCAGACGTGGTTGCCCTCGTCGGCGATGGCGTCGACGCTGAACAGCGTGGCCTCCCGCAGCTCGGGCGGGATTCCCTGCCACAGCGCGCGGCCGCTTTCGACCAGCTCTCGCACGACGGGCGAATCCTGCATGCCAGGAAGGACGTTGGTGTTGCGGTAGGTGATCGGATGGGCGGAGGAGCCGTAGCGGAAATCGAACACCACGCGCCGCCCTGCCTCCGGCACGCTGTCGAGCGTCAGGCCGTCGAAGGCCACGATTTCCGACAGGACCTGCCATTCATGCTGCGGCGTGCGCGGTCCGAGCCTTGGCGTCACCAGCTCGCGCACGCTCGACTTGCCGTTGCCCTCCACCGACGGCATGTCGAGCATTTCCAAACAAGCGAGGCGATCTTCGTAGAAGAAGGCCTTCAGAATGCGGCCGCCAATGAACGCTTCGTAGTACCCGTCCCCGCCGAGCACCTGCTTGGGATTGGACGGATCGAGCGACCTGAAGGGCCCGTGCAGGCCCTGCCCGAAGGAGCCCGTATTTATTTTCACGACGAAGTCACGCAGGTCCGCCGCAGGGCTACGCCACATGCGCGGCGTGCGCAGGCCGTTCGCCGCGCAGTATTCCTTGAAGGGGAACTTGGCGGTGCCGATCGGCCAGCGGCGATTGAAGTAAGGTAGCCAGCCAACGAAGCCGAGCACGTCCTCGTCAGGCTGCGTGCTGTAGCGCGTGCGCCCATCGACCGTGGACATGAACTGCGGATAAAGCGAGTAGTAGCGGTTACGCGCGCGCACCTGCAAAACGAAGGTGGCGGCGTCGATCGACGCTTCCGCCTTGTAGCGCTGCAGGAGCGGCTGCAGCGCCCGGACGTGGTGAAGCGTGCCGATCTTGAAAAGGTTCAAGCGTGCGCCTCGCCGCTACTTCCCGCCGCAGTTGCAGTCACCGCCGCTCGGCATGGCAAGGGGCTTGCGCAGCAGCGCGGCTTTCTCCATGGACCAGGCGAGCGGCTTGCGCTTGCCCGGCTTGACCGGTTTATCCTTCTCGCCCAGCGACTTAGCTTTCTTCATGACTCCCTCCGGAGAATGTTCCTGCCCATAGTGTCCGCACCTTGGCGCGCTGGGTTTAGCGCGGGGTGGGCGGCTACACTAGGTCGCATGCGAGGTGCTATGGAGCAGCTGGAACGCGACGAGTTGTTGGCGCTGGCGCGCCTGGATATCGAGGCCGGACGCACCGAAGAGGCGCTGCGCAAACTGAAGCCGCTGATCGCCGGCGACGATGCGCCGGTCGAGGCGCTGCCGCTGGCCGCGCGCCTGTACGCGAAATTGCAGTTGACCGAGCGCGCGCAGGCCTGCTATCGCAGGTACCTTGCGGCGCGTCCGGAAGCGCTGCTGGAATCCTTCGAGCTCGGCATGACGCACTTCGAGAAAGGCGAGAACGGCGAGGCCGCCAAGCTCTGGCAAGGCGTCCTCGAGCGCTCGCCCACGCATCCGCCGGCGCTGTTCTATCGCGCGCTGCTCGCCGCGCGCGAGGGCCGCGCGCCGGACGCGCGCCGCGACCTCGACGTGCTGCTGAAGGCGGTGCCGGCCGACAACCTCTACGTCGGGCGCGGCCGCGAACTGCTTCAAGAGATGGATACGCAAAAGGCAGGCCATTGAACCGCACTGAAACCAGCGCGCGCCTGGAGCAGCGTCTCGGCTTCCTCGCCGCGGATCCGCAAAACCTCAACCTCATCTCCGAGTGCACGGATCTCGCGCTCGAGCTCGGGCGCGCGGGCGAGGCAAAGCAGCTCGCCGAGCGCGGGCTCGAGCTCAAGCCCGATGACCCCTACCTCAAGGCGCGCCTCGCCAGCGCGCGGCTAGCTTCCGGCGACGTGGCCGGCGCACTCGACATCCTGGAACCGCTGCTCAAGGCCGGCGTGGATGCGCCAGAGGTGCGTTACAACCTCGGCTATGCCCTCATGCTGGCCGGGCGCTATGCCGACGCCAAGGCAGCCCTTGGCGAGGTCGCATTGCCGGCGGCCGCGCTGTTGCGTGTGCGCGCCCATCACTATCTGGGCGAGCTCGACGATGCGATCAAGCTAGCGGAGGACTACGCCACCGCGCACCCCGACGATGCGCAGGTGATCGGTCAGCTCGCCATGCTGTACCTCGACGCCGACGACTTCCCCAAGGCACGCGCCTGGGCCGAGCGCGCCATCGCGGAGAAGAAGCAGACCCCGGAGGCACTATTCACCGCCGGCTTCATCGCCCTCGGCGACGAGGACGAGGTGCGCGCGCAGGAGCTGCTCGACCAGGCGATCGAGCTGAACCCGCGCAGCGGCCGTGCCTGGGCCGGCAAGGGCCTTGCAGCGATGTTCGGCGGCGACCTCGCCGCCGGCGAGAATGCGCTTCAGCGCGCGGTGCAGCACATGCCGACGCACATCGGCACCTGGCACGCGCTCGCGTGGTGCCAGATTCTTCGCGGTGACTTGGACGCCGCGGAAGCCAGCTTCCGCAAGGCCTATGAGCTCGACCGCACGTTCGGTGAGACGCACGGCGGTATGGCCGTGCTGCAGATCCTGCGGGGAGGCAGCGGCGCGCGGCGCCGCGCCGATACCGCGCTCAAGCTCGACCCGCGCTCCTTTTCCGGCCAGTACGCGAAGGTGTTGCTGGAAGCGAAAGGCGAGCCGGAGCGCGCCGACGGCGTGCGCCGCATCCTCGCGCAGCAACGCGCCTTGCGCGGCGGCACGCTCGTCGACCTGGCGGCGCGACACGCCGGCAAGGCACGCCGCAAGCCCTGACCCTGCGTCGCAGTTTCGCAGTCCCGCTAAACCTTTTACCCACGCCGCGGAAAACCGAGGGAGGCGGGCTATGGCCCTGTGCAGGGCAATCCGAATAAAGGGCGAACTCGATGGCGGCGATCGTTGCGGGCGGGTCCTTCGGCATACTGCAAAGCTCGGCGGCGCTGCTCGGCGCCCAGGGGCAGATCGGCAGCGCGGCGCAGGGACGCGCCGGCGAGCGGGTCTACCTCAACGCCGCGACCGGCAACCTGGTCATCCAGGGCCGGGACGAGATCGTCATCGGCCGCGGCCCGGATGGCGCGTTCCTGCGTACCTACAACAGCCAGGGCCTGCTCAACGACGACAACGGCGACAACTGGCGGCTCAACTTCCACCGCCGTGTGGCCGCGCTCACGGGCACGCTCAACACCGCCGGCAGCACGATCAAGCGCACCGACGCGGATGGTGCGGAAGCGCTCTACACGTACGACGTCGCGCGCGGCAAGTACGTAACCACGGAGGGCGACGGCGCCTACGACACGCTTTCCTATAACGCCGGCACCTGGACCTGGACCGACGGCGCCAGCGGCGTCGCCGAGACCTACAGCGATGCCAATAGCGGGCGGCTCGCTTCGGTCGTCGACGAATCCGGCAATGCGCTCGCATTCGGCTACAACGGCGCCGGGCTGCTTACCTCCGTGCAGACGGCCGGCGGCGACACCACCTATCTCGATTACACCGGCACCAACCTCACGCAGATCCGCACCGTGGCGAGCGGTGGCGCGACCCTCATCCGCACCACTTACGGCTACGACGGCTCGAACCGGCTGACCCAGGTCACCACCGACCTGACGCCGGATAACACCACCGACTCCAAGACCTACGTCACGACGTACACGTACGACGGCACGAGCCGCCGGGTCGCGACGATGGCGCAGACCGATGGCACAAGCGTCGCGTTCACCTATCAGCAGGTGGGCGCCGACTATCGCGTAAGCCAGATCAGCCAGACCGTGGCCGGCGTGCAGCGGGTCACGAGCGTCTCTTACGACACAACGAACCGCACCACCACGGTCACCGATCCGCTTGGCCGGGCCACGGTTCTTGCCTACGACACCGCGAATCGTCTTACCGGCATCACCATGCCCGCGGCCAGCGGGGCGCCGGCCCAGCAGGTCGGCTACGCCTATGACGCGTCCGGCAATGTCAGCGCGGTCACGGATGCGAGGGGCAACGCCGTCGTTTACGGTTACGACGCCAACGGTAATCGCACGTACGAGCGCGACGCCGCCGGCAACGTCGTCGAGCGTTCGTACGGCGCCAAGAACGAGCTGCTGACCGAGATTGCGTATGTGACACCCGATCCGGACGGCGCGGGCTCGGGCCAGCCCTCGGGTGCACTCACGACGCGCTACGTCTACGACGCGAATACGCGCTTGCGCTTCGTCGTCAGCGCCGCCGGCCGGGTGACCGAGCACCGCTATAACGGTTACGGCCAACGCGTATCGACCATCGAGTACACCAGCGGTACGTACACGGCGGCCGGGACCCCAACCGAAGCGCAAATGGTCGCGTGGCTGCCGGCCGATCGGTCGGCGTCCATCCGCAGCGACATGAGCTACGACTTCCGCGGACAAGTGTCGGCCGTGGCGACCTATACCGCGGTCGACAGCGCCGGCAACGGCATCGCGTCGGGCCAGTCGGTAACACAGTTTGTCTACGACCAGGCCGGTAACCTGCTGCAGAGCGTGGACGGCCGCGGTACCGCCACCGCGCAAGCCGGCGATTTCCAGACCAGCTACGCCTACGACGGCCTCGGGCGCGTGATCGCGACGACCGATGCGCTCGGTCAGCTCACGCTCACCGACTATCAGGACGCGACGCGCAAGACCGTCGTCACGCTGGCGAACGGTCTGCTGCGCACCTCGACCTACACGGCGGCGGGCGAGCTCATCAGTGTGCTCGAGGGCACCGGCAGCACCACGCTGGCGGAGACGAAGTACTTCTACGACGCGAACGGCAGGCTGCGGCGCACCGAGGACGCGACCGGCTTGAAGACCCACGTCCTCTACGACGGAGCCGGCCGCAAGATCGCCGCGATCGACGGCGACGGCAGCCTCACCGAATATCGGTACGACGCCAACGACAACGTCGTGCGTACGATTCAGTACGCCACACCGGTGAGCAGCACGGCCCTCGCCACGCTGGCCGACGCTCAGGGCGTGCCGCAGAACGTTTCGCTCGCCTCGATCCGTCCCGCATCGAGCTCGGCCGATCGCAGCGCCTGGAACGTGTTCGACGCAGCCAACCGGCTGATCCGCACGGTGGAACCAGGCGGCCTGGTGACGCAGTACGCCTACGACGGTGCCGGACGGCTGACCGGCACGCTGCGCTTCGCCACGCTGGTTAGTGAGAGGGCGCTGGTTCTGCCCGGCACCTCGGGAACGTATGCCGGCACGCCGGACAGCGCGGCGACGAGCATCACTGGAGACCTCGACCTCCGCGTGAGGGCGGCTCCGGACGACTGGACGCCGGCGCTTGCGTTCGAGTTCCTCGACAAGATGCAGTCCGACTTCGTCGAGCACTCTTACCTGCTGAGGCTCAACACGGACGGAAAGCTGAGCCTTTATTGGACCCAAGACGGCACAACGTTGCGCAGCGCCACCTCCACGGCTGCGGTGGGTGCGCAGGACGGCGTAGCCAAGTGGGTGCGCGCGACGCTGGATGTGGATAACGGCGCGGGCGGGCGCGACATCAAGTTCTATATAAGCGACGACGGCGTCAGCTGGACGCAGCTCGGCACGACCGTCACTCAATCGGGAGTGACGAGCGTATATGACGGCACCGCGAGCGTGCAGATCGGTGGTGAGCGCAGCGGTGTTGCCGGGATCTTCGCCGGCAAGATTTACGCAGCTGAAATCCGTAACGGCATCGATGGCGCGGTTGCCGCCAGGTTCAACCCTCTGGACGCGGCGCTGCACGTCTCCGCCACCCCGGCGAGCTTCACGGCTTCGACCGGCGAAGTGTGGACGCTGAATGGCGGCGCCACGATGGCGACCACGAGCAGCGCCGATCGCACCACGCGCAACTTCCACGATGCACAAGACAAGCTGCTCGCCACGCTCGACGGCGGGGGATATCTCGTCGAGTACAAGTACGACTCCGCCGGCCAGCTCGTGGAGACCGTCGCGTACGCGACGGCGACCAATCCCTCCTTGCGCGTGAGCGGCACGCTGGACCAGCTTCGCCCGTCCTCGGCAGGCGGCGACGTGCATGCCTACGTGCTGTATAACGCGCGCGGCCAAGTCGCGGGCGCCATCGATGGCGAGGGCTATCTCACCGAGACGGTATACGACGCCGCGGGCAACAAGACGCAGCTCATCCGCTATGCCACCAAGGTGACCTACACCGCGGGCGCGACGCTCGGCAGCCTGCGCCCGGCCAGCACGGCGCAGGACCAGGTCCACACCTACGTCTACAACGCGCTCAACCGCGTCACCAGCGAGACAAATTCGCTCGGCGTCGTCACGCAGTACACCTATGACCAGGTCGGCAATCTCGTCACCACCGTGCAGGCGCAAGGCACCGGTGACGTTCGCAGCCTGAATGCACAGTACGACAAGCAGGGACGGCTCACGGCAGAGCTGTCGGGCGTCGGCAGCGCGCTGCTCACCGGCAGCCAAACGCAAACCGAGATCGACGCGATCTGGAACCAGTACGCCGTCAAGCACACGTACGACGCGGCCGGCCGCCGCAAGAGTACCACCGACGCGCTCGGCAACCGCACGCTGTTCTACTACGACGCAGACGGCCGTCTCACCTACACCATCGGCGCGAATAGCGAGGTGCGGCGCTCGGCGTACAACGCGCTCGGGCAGCTTTCCCAATCGACGGCCTACGGCACGCGACTCTCTGGCACCGCGCTCGCCACCCTCAACGGAGGGCTGGTCGACGCGGCGCTGAATACCGCGGTTTCCGCGATTACCAGCGCGACGCTGGACTCAGCAACGTCCTACGTCTACTACCGCTCGGGCGTTCTTGCACAAACCATCGACGCGCTCGGCAACGTCACCACGCACACCTACAACGCGTTCAACGAGCTTACCCTCACCGAACAGCCCAGTGGCGTCGCCGTGCAACGCGCGTACGACGCCAACGGGCGCGTTACCAGCTCGATTGTCGATCCGGGCGGACTGAACCTCGAGACCAGGTTCGCCTACGACGCGCTCGGCCGCACCCTCACGCTCACCGAAGGTGCTGGCAGCGCTAACCCGCGCGTCACGCAGTACCAGTACGACAAGCTCGGCCGGGTCACGAGCGAAACCATCGATCCGGGCGCCGGCAAGCTGAACCTGGTCACCGGCTATGTATACGACAAGAACGGCAACGTCATCCGGAAGACGAACGCCGCCGGAAATGTCACGCGCTATTACTACGACGCGAACGACCGGCTCATCTACACGCTCGACGCGGCCAACGGCCTGACGAAGGTGGTGTACGACGCGCTGGGACGCGCCGCACAGACCATCCGCTATGCGAATGCGCTGATCGGATTGCCGTCCGAGCCGACGCGCGCCAGCGTCGAAGCCGCCATCCAGCCGAGCGCCGGGCGCGATGCGCTCAAGACCTACATCTACGACAAGGACGGTCACGAGATCTTCTGCGTGGACGGCCTTTCTGGCGTGACGAAGAAGATTTACGACAAGAACGGCCGCGTGGTGGAGCAGATCGTCTACGCGACGAAACTACCCGCCGGCACCGCGCTAAACGCCACCGCCATCGCCGCCGCGCAGGCGACGAACGCGGCGGACCGCAGCACACGGCTGGTGTATGACGAGGCCGGCCGCGCCATCTATTCGATCGACGCGAGCGGCGCCGTCACGCAGACCTGGTACGACGCCAAGGGCAACGTGGCGCGCACCGTCGCGTATGCGAACGCCGCCTGGCCGGTGACTGCCGACCCCGCGAAAGACCGCAGCGAATGGCGCTTCTACGACAACGCCAACCGGCTCGTTTACACCGTCGACGCGCTCGGTTTTGCGAAGGAAACGCGCTACGACACGGCGAGCCGCATTTCCGCGACGGTGCAGTATGCGGCCGCCATCACGCTCGATTCGACACCGACCACCGCGGAAGTCAGCACGGCGCTGGCGGCGTTGCCGGCGAACACGCCGAATCAGACCAATACGTTCGTCTACGACGCGGCCGACCGGCTCGCCTCCAGCACCGACGCGGCCGGCTTCAGCGAGTCGTTCACCTACGACGCCGTCGGCAACAAGCTCACGTTTACCAATAAAAAGGGCTCGGTCTGGACCTACCAGTACGACGCCAATCACCGGCTGGTGAAGGAAGTGAGCCCGGTGGTACCCGTGACCTCGGTCAATCCGACCACGCTCGTCGCGACCACCACCAACGTTGCGATCGAGACGCGCATTGCCTACGACGCGCTTGGCAACGTGACATCGCGTACCGAGGCGTTCGGGCTGCCGGAGGGGCGCGTCACCACCTATGAATACGACGCGCTCGGCCGGCAGGTGCGGACCAACTTCCCGCAGCTCGGGGTCTACAACGCCGCCGGCGACGATCTCACCACGAACGGCATCAACGGCACGGTCAACCGCGTCGAGGCCACCCAAACCCCGTACGTGGTGGTGACCTACGACGCGCTCGGCAACGCGGTGGTGAACCGCGATGCCGCAGGCAACTACAGCTACAAGGTCTACGACGTCCTCGGCCGCGTGCGTTACGAGATCGATGCCGAGCGCTACGTCATCGAGCGCAAGTACAGCGTGCACGGCGACGAGATCGAGATGACGCGCTACGCCACGGCGCTCAGCTTCACCGGGCACCCGGACGCGACGGCGCCGTTCACAGAGGCGGAAGTGGCTGCAGCGCTAACTACGAGCGCGCAGGACCGCAAGCTGATCAATACGTGCGACAAGCTCGGGCGTATCACGCAGGTGGACGAGCCTTCGGCCTACAACTACGACCCGACGGTCACCGCAACCGCCAACCAGACGTTCACCGCCGGCCGCATCACCAAGAACACGTACGACGTGTTCGGCCATTCGGTCAAGCAATCCTTTCCAGCACAGTGGGATCCGAAGCTTGGAATTCACGTGACTTGAAGTCGCG
>JADMIO010785012.1_pt1 | contig 50351 bp, 51 predicted proteins | sample 8958161 | NCBI WGS metagenome assembly JADMIO01 (sample SAMN16585339, study PRJNA669376) | soil metagenome | isolation source: Crop rotation soil | place: USA: Cullars Rotation, Alabama | collected 2011 | reverse complement strand
CTTTCCCAAAATCGCAAAGTCATCAAAAAACCGCAAAGTTGTTTAAAATAAGAGCAACACTACAAAAGGAGATAAGAAGAGCACATACCTCAGTCACTTATTATCACTAGCGCTCGCCGCAGCCGTGTAACCGAGCATAGCGAGCGAACTGGCGAGGAAGCAAAGAAGAACTGTTCTGTCAGATAGCTCTTACGCTCAGCGCAAGAAGAAATATCCACCGTGGGAAAAACTCCAGGTAGAGGTACACACGCGGATAGCCAATTCAGAGTAATAAACTGTGATAATCAACCCTCATCAATGATGACGAACTAACCCCCGATATCAAGTCACATGACGAAGGGAAAGAGAAGGAAATCAACTGTGACAAACTGCCCTCAAATTTGGCTTCCTTAAAAATTACAGTTCAAAAAGTATGAGAAAATCCATGCAGGCTGAAGGAAACAGCAAAACTGTGACAAATTACCCTCAGTAGGTCAGAACAAATGTGACGAACCACCCTCAAATCTGTGACAGATAACCCTCAGACTATCCTGTCGTCATGGAAGTGATATCGCGGAAGGAAAATACGATATGAGTCGTCTGGCGGCCTTTCTTTTTCTCAATGTATGAGAGGCGCATTGGAGTTCTGCTGTTGATCTCATTAACACAGACCTGCAGGAAGCGGCGGCGGAAGTCAGGCATACGCTGGTAACTTTGAGGCAGCTGGTAACGCTCTATGATCCAGTCGATTTTCAGAGAGACGATGCCTGAGCCATCCGGCTTACGATACTGACACAGGGATTCGTATAAACGCATGGCATACGGATTGGTGATTTCTTTTGTTTCACTAAGCCGAAACTGCGTAAACCGGTTCTGTAACCCGATAAAGAAGGGAATGAGATATGGGTTGATATGTACACTGTAAAGCCCTCTGGATGGACTGTGCGCACGTTTGATAAACCAAGGAAAAGATTCATAGCCTTTTTCATCGCCGGCATCCTCTTCAGGGCGATAAAAAACCACTTCCTTCCCCGCGAAACTCTTCAATGCCTGCCGTATATCCTTACTGGCTTCCGCAGAGGTCAATCCGAATATTTCAGCATATTTAGCAACATGGATCTCGCAGATACCGTCATGTTCCTGTAGGGTGCCATCAGATTTTCTGATCTGGTCAACGAACAGATACAGCATACGTTTTTGATCCCGGGAGAGACTATATGCCGCCTCAGTGAGGTCGTTTGACTGGACGATTCGCGGGCTATTTTTACGTTTCTTGTGATTGATAACCGCTGTTTCCGCCATGACAGATCCATGTGAAGTGTGACAAGTTTTTAGATTGTCACACTAAATAAAAAAGAGTCAATAAGCAGGGATAACTTTGTGAAAAAACAGCTTCTTCTGAGGGCAATTTGTCACAGGGTTAAGGGCAATTTGTCACAGACAGGACTGTCATTTGAGGGTGATTTGTCACACTGAAAGGGCAATTTGTCACAACACCTTCTCTAGAACCAGCATGGATAAAGGCCTACAAGGCGCTCTAAAAAAGAAGATCTAAAAACTATAAAAAAAATAATTATAAAAATATCCCCGTGGATAAGTGGATAACCCCAAGGGAAGTTTTTTCAGGCATCGTGTGTAAGCAGAATATATAAGTGCTGTTCCCTGGTGCTTCCTCGCTCACTCGACCGGGAGGGTTCGAGAAGGGGGGGCACCCCCCTTCGGCGTGCGCGGTCACGCGCACAGGGCGCAGCCCTGGTTAAAAACAAGGTTTATAAATATTGGTTTAAAAGCAGGTTAAAAGACAGGTTAGCGGTGGCCGAAAAACGGGCGGAAACCCTTGCAAATGCTGGATTTTCTGCCTGTGGACAGCCCCTCAAATGTCAATAGGTGCGCCCCTCATCTGTCAGCACTCTGCCCCTCAAGTGTCAAGGATCGCGCCCCTCATCTGTCAGTAGTCGCGCCCCTCAAGTGTCAATACCGCAGGGCACTTATCCCCAGGCTTGTCCACATCATCTGTGGGAAACTCGCGTAAAATCAGGCGTTTTCGCCGATTTGCGAGGCTGGCCAGCTCCACGTCGCCGGCCGAAATCGAGCCTGCCCCTCATCTGTCAACGCCGCGCCGGGTGAGTCGGCCCCTCAAGTGTCAACGTCCGCCCCTCATCTGTCAGTGAGGGCCAAGTTTTCCGCGAGGTATCCACAACGCCGGCGGCCGGCCGCGGTGTCTCGCACACGGCTTCGACGGCGTTTCTGGCGCGTTTGCAGGGCCATAGACGGCCGCCAGCCCAGCGGCGAGGGCAACCAGCCGAGGGCTTCGCCCTGTCGCTCGACTGCGGCGAGCACTACTGGCTGTAAAAGGACAGACCACATCATGGTTCTGTGTTCATTAGGTTGTTCTGTCCATTGCTGACATAATCCGCTCCACTTCAACGTAACACCGCACGAAGATTTCTATTGTTCCTGAAGGCATATTCAAATCGTTTTCGTTACCGCTTGCAGGCATCATGACAGAACACTACTTCCTATAAACGCTACACAGGCTCCTGAGATTAATAATGCGGATCTCTACGATAATGGGAGATTTTCCCGACTGTTTCGTTCGCTTCTCAGTGGATAACAGCCAGCTTCTCTGTTTAACAGACAAAAACAGCATATCCACTCAGTTCCACATTTCCATATAAAGGCCAAGGCATTTATTCTCAGGATAATTGTTTCAGCATCGCAACCGCATCAGACTCCGGCATCGCAAACTGCACCCGGTGCCGGGCAGCCACATCCAGCGCAAAAACCTTCGTGTAGACTTCCGTTGAACTGATGGACTTATGTCCCATCAGGCTTTGCAGAACTTTCAGCGGTATACCGGCATACAGCATGTGCATCGCATAGGAATGGCGGAACGTATGTGGTGTGACCGGAACAGAGAACGTCACACCGTCAGCAGCAGCGGCGGCAACCGCCTCCCCAATCCAGGTCCTGACCGTTCTGTCCGTCACTTCCCAGATCCGCGCTTTCTCTGTCCTTCCTGTGCGACGGTTACGCCGCTCCATGAGCTTATCGGGTCCACTCGCGAACGCAGAAAGGCCCACCCGAAGGTGAGCCAGTGTGATTACATTTGCGGCCTAACTGTGGCCAGTCCAGTTACGCTGGAGTCACTAGTATTTAGGTGACACTATAGAAGCGGCCGCGACAACTTGTCCACGTGGAATTCTAAGCTTAGGATCCCAATGTGCTGGAAAGGAATCAAAGTTTGGCCATCGAGCCAATCATTGAATCAATTGAGAAGGCGATTGAAGTCGCCGGCGAGATTCGATTCGATCAAGAAGGAGAAAAGTTGAAGAACGAAAGAGAGCGCCGGCGCGCGGAACGCGAGCAAGAGCGATTCTCCAGGCATTTTTCAGCGGCCGATTTCGTTAAGCTCGTCTTATGAGACCGGTAGGTAGATACACAAAGTCCCTGTTCAGAGGTGCGAGCTTCTTACGCCCACGGCTGACAGGGACTTCTTTGTTGGGACTATTTGATTTCTTTGTGAACCGTGTGACGGCGGAGCGAAGGATTGTACTTCGACTTCTCAAGGCGCTCAGGATGCGTCTGGAAATTCTTTTTCGTCGTATAACGTGACGGCGGTTTGCCCTCTTTACGGGCTTCGGTGCACTCGAGCGTGATGATTCGAACTTTGCCTTTTTTCTTTGCCATAAATATCTCCGGAACCAAACGGTATAGCTAAGATTCCGAATTAAGCCAATAGAATTAGGGATCTCGGCGCGTGAAATAGCGCGGAACGGGGACTCTCAACGTCGGCTTCGTTTCGATTCGGCAGACCCACGCCCAAACTCTCGAAACTACGTAGGATTTCTCGATGAGATTGCATAGCGGATAAAGCTCGTTGAGCTGTCTGAGAGCCATGACAATTTCATTTTCCCGCGGTGCCGGAGTTTTCTTGCTGCCCATACCTTAGGTGCCTCTCAGTTGAGTGGTGATCTTCGCTTCCAAATCCGCTTCTGTGATGTCGCCTTCCCAGGCTTCGATCATTTTCCCGTCCCGGCCGAAAATAATCGACGTCGGGAGTGCGCCGTGCGACTTCGAATAGACCTCTTTCACGAGGTCGCCCGAACCCGAATAGTACGTGGGAAATTGCACTCCCGTTTGAATCAAGAATTCGGTCGTTCCCGGAAACGCCTCTTTGTCGTCGAGAGTGACGAAGATGACTTTGAAATCGCTCGCGTACTTTTTCTGAAGACGCACGAGGCCCGGCATTTCCGCCTTACAGGGCACGCACCAGGTCGCCCAAAAATTCACGAGAACGAGAGGCGTTCCGGCATCTTTGATCACGCCGGGAAGTTTCGCGGCCGTCATCGGCACGAGACCGAATTCGGCGCCCGGGTCGGGTGTCTGATTCTTCCACCACCAAAGGCCCGACGCGATGAGGCCCAGACCGACGATGATTGAGAAAAGCTTCCATTTCATAAGCACTTACTATTTTGAGGGGCCGGTTGGTGTTCGGTCAAACTTTTGTCGGGATATTCACGACTCGACAAAAGCCTGAAGTAATAAAAACAAGTCATTAAAACGACTCATTTTTCCGAAAAAGAAGTATGACAAAGCGCCTGCAAATTCCAATCGCTGTGAAACTGATTTTTTTAACGGTCGGATTGCTGCTCGGGGTCTCCGTGTATATCGCCCGGCAGAGTACGACGCGCTTCGAGCAGATCTCGACGGACCGCGAACAGCAGGCGGCGCGTGACCAATCGCGTGCACGCGCCACGGAAGTCGAAGGGCTTTTGCTGTCGTATGTCGACAAAGCTAAAATCATCGGTTCGCTCCTTTTGAAAGACAATGCTGCAGATCGCGAGAAGTCCCTCGATCTGACGTTCGGCCGCGACAAAGATTTCGTCGTCGTCGATGTCGTGTCGCGTGATACATCCGTGCCGCCGTTGCGCGTGGTGAACGAAGAGTATTTGAAGCAGTACAAGCTCGACAAAGCATTCGTCGAAGCTCTGCGCTCGATGCAGAAGTCGAAAGGCTGGTTGCGGACGGAGATTTTGTTCTCGGGCAAAGAAGGCTTCGTTGAAATTCGTAACTCGACGTTCGAAGGCGGAGCGCCTTTGTTTACGATTGGTTTTCCGCTCGCGAAAGACGATTACGGGAACGTGACCCATATCGTGTTGGCCGAGATTCGTTTGGATCGCTTGCAGAAGGCGTTCAAATCCGGAACCGAGTACACGACTTATTTCTTGATCGACAGCGAAGGCAAATTGCTCGCGCACTCCGACGAATCGAAAGTTTTGAAAGGCGAGAGCGTTAAGGATTCGCCGATCGTGAAGTCGGCGTTGAGCTCGGAATTCAAGCAAGGGCAGCTGCACTTTAAAGATGCGAATCAGATTCCGTTCACTTCCGCCTACACGAAGACCGCTTTGGGCGTGACCGCCATCGTGCAAGCTTCTGACGAAGTGATCTTGGAGGCCGCGCGCACCGTTCGCCGCGAAGCCTTTTCGATCACGGGGCAAGCGGTTTCAATTGCTTTGTTCCTGATGTTCTTGGTTTCGATCACGATGACCGCGCCGATTGAAAAATTGGCGGAGTTGACGACGGAAGTCGCCAAGGGAAACTTCGAAGTCAAAGCCAAGGTCAATTCGCGCGATGAAGTCGCGCAGCTCGGTGAAGCGTTCAATCAGATGATTCAAGGTCTCGTCGAGCGCGATAAAGTGAAGAACATGTTCTCGAAGTTCCACGGCTCAAGCGTGACCGAAGATTTGATGAAGGGCGATTTGCAACTCGGCGGTTCGAAGAAGATCGTGACGGTTTTCTTCTCCGACATTCGTGACTTCACTAAGTTCTCGGAGGGTCACACTCCGGAACAAGTCGTTGAGATGTTGAACGAGTATTTCCAAATCATGGTCGGCATCATCAATAAGAACGGCGGCGTCGTCGATAAATTCATCGGTGACGCGATCATGGCCGTGTGGGGAGCGCCTCAGGGTACTGAGCGCGATTCGCAAAACGCGATTAAGGCCTCGATCGAAATGCGCGTCGCTTTGGCGGCGCTGAATGAATCGCGTGACGCTCGCGGCAAAGTCCCGATCAAAATCGGAATGGGGCTCCATCGCGGAGAGGCGATCTCGGGAACGATCGGTTCGTCCGAGCGCATGGAGTACACGGTCATCGGAGATACTGTGAACCAAGCTTCGCGGATTGAGGCTTCGACGAAATCTTTTGGTACCGACTTATTGTTGAGCGACGATCTCGCCGAATTTGCGAAAGACGAATTCGTTCTCGAAGTCGCAGGCTCCGTCGAAGTGAAGGGCAAAAGTGAACCGTTGAAACTTCACAAAGTGCGCGGCTACTACGACGAGAATAAAAATCCCGTCATGGTGCAAACGCCGTACTCCGACTACGAAGCCGGTCACGACGCTAAAGTTAAAATCGCTTAGTTAGATTCATTCTCAAAACTTCGGTGTAGCTCGACGTTCACGCTGCGAAGGCCGATCGCGTGAGCGCGATGGCCGCAGATCGGAGTTGAATGCTTCGGGTGCCGCCAGGCCAACTCATGCCGAATGATAATAGTGAAGCTGCCGATGATGAGCCCGGCATAAAGTAATTAAGTTTTCGATCGTATCCTGCCCACCTTGAGCCTTCGGCTTAATATGATGGACATCGACCCATCTTCTACAGCCACAATTGGAGCCGTCGAGCATACGTTTGCGACATGCTCCTCGATCCCTTAGATAGACTTGATGTAGAATCGCGGCCGGAATGGGGGACCGGTCCCGGGACCGGTGGCGAGAAACGTTAATGCGAGTCGGATCGATCGACGAGACGGCAGAGCCGGTTTCATTAATATTATCTATTGAGCTGTATGTTTGCGGCGCAGATTTTTCCTGTCGTGCTTTCGCTCGCTCAGCTTTGCGAATGGGATCTTCGCGATCGACCCAATCTTTAAGCGCGTAAACGAAAGTCTCGCCAATCTGCGCGTGTTTGCTTTTCTTCTGGCTCATCAATTCCCGAGCCCGCTTTAATAGCTCCGCTTCCTCATATGTCACTTCGAACTCAACTCGAACGCGATCGGGGCCAGTTGGTTTTGCCTTCTCAGGCTTTGGCGCACTCGGATTGGCCGCAGCCACTTCGCGCTCCAGCTTTTCCTTCGAGAGCGATTGCGCTTTTTCAATCCATTCCACTTTATTTCCGGAATCAATCACCGAAGCAATCGTCTTGGCTTTACTCATTTGCAAACCGTCTTGAACGGCAAGTTCAAGCTCAGGAACTTGAATGGATTTACGTGCGACGCGAACAAACATGGCGGCCACGTCTTCGCTGAGGTTCAAATATTTTACGCAATAAGGTGTTAAATAAGGCTCGTCGAATTTCTCATAAAGCTTATTTCGGTCGACTTCGATGATCGCACGCAATAATTCAGCCTCGGCGATCAAATATTTTGCGGCTTTATCTAAAGCGTTTTCGTGGATCTTCTTTGCAAATGAATCGAGCACGTAACCCCCTTACGTTCCTTAAGCTCGATCCGTCGAGAAAACGTGAACACTCCCTGATCACAATTCAACACGAGCCACTTGAGTACCATATGAAAGCTTGGTGCGACAAATATTTTTTATTTTTACGACGCGTATCGCAGTCGACCGGTCCCGGGACCGGTGTTTTTTTAGGCGGCATTTTGTATTTTTAAAACATTGATTGCTTCGTTGTTCGCACGGCTCTCGTCTTCCCTGGCCTCAACGGTTGTGCACCGATCTTCCATCCATGAGAGGCGCTTTCCCACCGCCATCCAGGCGGTCGGGATCTTGAAATTTAAGACAGTCATCTTTTGTTGGGAGGAAAATTCGCATTCTAAATTCTTGCCTCCCGGGGAAATGTGGAAACTTCCGAACTTTCTTGGTCCCGGCCGCCTGGATGGCGGCGGGAAAGCCGATCGCATGGATGGAAGATCGGCGCGCCCACCGTTAAGGCCATCGAAGACGAGAATCACGAAACTATAAAGAAACGGACCAGTCCCGGGACCGGCGAACCGCACATGAATTGTTGTCAGAACAATTTAGAAACTAAATTCCAAGAGCAGGTTGAGATAATGCCCTTGAATCACAATCGAGTTGTGACCTGAGGCGGTGGAGTTAGTCGTCGTGAAGTTGCCTTCGTCTTTGCGGAAGGCGTAGCCCGCGTATCCCATCCAGTTGTTGGACAAGCGGTATGTCCCGAGCAAGCCGTATTGGAGCGAGAGCGAGGAAAGGGCTTTTCCGCCGAGGCTCGATTGACCGAGTAACGTGTAATATCCGCGCGCGTTGGTCTGGACGCCGAAGCGTTCGGAGAGCGGGAACCAGAATGTGAATCCCGCGTGCGGACCCATGCCTGTGAATTTTCCGGTTCCGACGTACTCATCTTTCGATGTGATGACATTCGTTTCGCCTTTGACGTTCGGAAGTTCCTTCGAGAACATTCCGGCGCCCGCGAGCAAGAGACCTTTTTGTCCGAATTCGAGTTTGCGTGTCGCGTGGAGCTCGATCGAGGAGAACTGGAAGACTTTTCCGCCGATCGTGAATCCGCTCATGTCGACGATTCCGAAGCCGCCCCAGTTCGATTCGGGATCCTGATATCCAATGCCGATTCGACCCGTTCCGCCCACGGCCGAGAACGTGCCGCGCTTGTTTTGGTCGAGATTGACGCCGGTGTAGGAAATTTGCGTGAGCATGTAGCTCGAGATGGCGTAGAAATTCGTGGGCTTCGTGATCGAGTCGCGCATGATGGCCGCTTCGAGAGCGGCGGGATCGCGGAATCCGCCGCGCGCTTCGAATTCCACCGTCGAGATTTTGGAAGAGTCGCGGCCGTTGCCGTGCGCTTGAACTTTCAAACGATATTTTCCGGAAGGACGCGAGATATCGATCGCGACTTTGTTGTCGTTGACATTGTTTTTCTGCGAGACCTTGACCCACTTATTCGACTTTTGACCTTTATAGTAGAGTTCATAGGCGAAACGGTTGGCGTAGGGCGGAGCCGCCCATTTCACTTCCTTGACGTATTTCGACATCGGCTTTTGGATCTCGGGCTTTTTAATCGGCGGCCCTTGAATGTGGAACGCGAGTTCTTCGCCGTTGAGATCGCCGTTTTCGCCTTTCGGATCGATCGCGTTCACGTTCCATTTGAAATCTTGGCCGACCGGAACGTTGACCACGACGCTGTTGTCTTCGACGACCTTTTCAAATTTGAAGTCGCTCGTCGTGCTGTGAACCGTGACATTATATTTAGAGGCGCCGGGAACTTCGGTCCACTTGAGTTTCGTCTCGGTTTCTTTTTCGTCGCTGACTTTCAAAGACTCACCGGCTTTCGGCGAGTCTTGAATGACCGACGGAAGTTTCACGAGAAGATCCGCGGGCGGCGACCAATCGCCGGGTGCACCGCGATCGTCGAAGCTGCGAATCTGCATGTTGTAGAGTCCGGGCGCGACCGTCGCCGACCAACTTGGGACTTTGACGATGAATCGCTGTCCTTTTTTCGTTTTGTCATCCTTGCGAATGACGCGAACTTCGTACTGCGAGGCATTTTCGACGACTTCCCATTCGACCTCGACGTTCCGGCGTACTTTTTCGGCGTGCGCGCGCATCGAGGCCGACAAGCCCCAGGCGAGCGCCATTGCGGAAATCGTTAGAATGAGAAACCGTTCGAATCTCGGGATCATTTCACTTTCATCGCCTTAATTTTCGGGGCGCGGATGTCGCTGGCGTTTGGAACTTCCAATTTCTTCTTCTCACCCGGTAGGCCAGGCCGTTTGAAATCGTCGATCGATTTCAAATGAACTTGGTATTGACCGGGCTTCAGGCGCGAGAGCGACGCGGTCGTGCGCGAAATTTCTTTTTGATCGACGACTTTGCCATCTTCGCTTTCGAGAACCATCAAATAGTGTTGCGCGCCCTGCACTTCGTTCCAGCCGAACGTGAGATTGCCTTTGCCGTCGGACTTGAGGCTTGGCGGCGTGTTCGAAGCCCATTGAGGTGCCGGGAGGAGGGGCTTGCGGTGGACGACGACTTCCGCGACTTCCGATTGCGCGTACATCTGACCTTTCGCATTCAAAGCCTCGACGACGATTTGGTATTTTCCGTCTGCCGGCACCGGCGAGTCGATCAGCGCTTGGCGAGTCGTGTGCCACGGTTCATCGCTGAGCTGTTTTCCTTCCGCCGCGAAACGATAGCGGTAGATCGCCGGTGGAGTCGCGAGAGGTTTCCACTTCGCCGCGATCGACGGAGTTGGAGAGTGGTACTCGAATTCATTCGGGGGAGTCGTTTGCACCCATTCGAGGCGTTCCATGTCTTCGACGGTGAAAGTCCACGGAGTCGCCGGTTTATTTTCGCCGCCGCGCGGATCGACGCTCGCGACGGTCCAGCGGTAGGTTCCGGATTTCAATTCGCCAAGGCGAGCTTGCGTATTTTCCGAATCGCGTTCGAACGCCTTTTTCCACTCGGCGCCTTCTTTGCGCTCGAGAACGATATGGTAATCTTCAACGCCTTTGGACGGTTGCCACTTCACGATCACGCCGCTCTTTTGAACTTCTTGGTAAGAGAGATGAAGTTCGTTCTGAGGAGCGGTCAACACGGGCGGCTTGATGTCGAACTTCGAAGCCACCGTAAATTTTCCGGTCGTGCTCGTGAGCGGTTCGGATTTGTCTTTGATCTTGAGGAATCCGGTGACGCGCCAGAAAAATGCGCCGTCGTCGAGCTTCGCACTAAACGTATTCGAATCGCTCGGCAAAGTTTCGCGCGTCTTCACGTTTTTAAATTGCGGGTCGTTCGCGATCTCGAGGACCTGCGAAGAAAACTTGTGCCGCGTGACCCACTTGAAGGCCGTTGGCATATCCGGATTGATTTTGAGTACGGAAGCTTCTTGGCGGGGCTCGATGAGAGACGGCGCGGTCTTCGGTTCGATCGTGAACGGAATCACCGTCGAAGCCATGCGGGGCAGTTTCGGATCGTCGCTCGTTGCGACGAGACGGAGATACCATTGGCCAGGCTTCTGCGTGAACGCGAGTTGTCCGGCCTCGCCCGCGCTCGAAGCGTTCGCGACGGAAGACATCGAGTTCCTCTGTGAGCCGACTTCCACGCTCATCTTGTATCCGGCGGGAAGTGGTTTCCAAGCAAGATCGACTTTCTCGCCCTTCGCCAGATTCAAGTACAGCGTGTCGCCGGCTTGCGGGCGGAGCATTTGCACGCGATCGTTCGCTACGCTGACACCGTTGGCGCCGATCGTCGCCGAGTTTTCCTTGTTGAGGGCCGTGTTTTTTCCGCCTTGAGCGAGTTGCGCTTCTCCGCGGTGAACTTCGAGCGCCACGTTTCCGTTTTGCGACTTGCTCAAGCTCATGTCGGCGGATTTGAGTTTGATCTCGCCGTTTCCGGTTTTAAGTGTGATTCCCGTGTCGCCTTCACCCATACCGTTAGCGCCGCCGCCGGAAGACTGCACGAACATGTTCCCTTGGAGGAAATCGAGGCTGAGGCCGTTGTCGTTCTCTTCGAGGACGACGAGTGAATCGGGTTCGAGGTGAACGGTCGTGTGACTCTTGAGAAAATAAAGTTTCGCGTCGGCGTTTGGAGCCGTGCGGATCGCTTCGCCCGGAAAGAGTTCGTCGTTACGGTTGACGCTTTCCCAAATGACGCGCTTCACGGGCTTACGCTGAACTTCGTTCGTCGCATCGTTCAAACGCGCGACGGGCGCCCTGTCGCCGCCTTGTCCGTCGCCTTTGCCGCTGTTATACCAGTACGCGGTTCCGAAAAAACCGCTCGCGGAAATGATCAGCGCGGTTAACAAACGTCGTAGGTATTTCTTCATTCAGCACCTCACTTCTTTTTTCGGATTAATATAGAAGGGGCCTTAACATTTCCGTGAGGTCTGGACTCGCTCTTGGACCGGTGATATTCCATGAGTCATGACGACAAAAGATTCTGGCGTGACGGTCGCCGAGTTGATGAAGTGGGTGCGTGGATTTTGCGAGGAACGCTCGTGGGACCCCTACCATGGTCCCAAAGATCTCGCCATTGGCCTCGTCACCGAAGCGAGCGAGCTACTTGAGATTTTCCGCTTCGTGTCGGAGAAAGAACTCGGCGCCCTGGTCGAAAATCCAGAGAAACGCGCGCACATCGCCGATGAACTCGCCGATAGTTTGTTTTTTATCCTTCGCTTCGCCCAATTAAATAAATTTGATTTATCTCAAGCGCTCGCACAAAAACTCGTTAAAAACGCGAAGAAATATCCGGCGCCGGCGAAGTGACTCGAGCGCGAATCGACTGACCGGTCCCGGGACTGGTCGGTTGCGATATCAAAACTGATTTCTGAGCTCACGCACGCGCGCGAATTGTTCGACGGTCTTCGAGTTGAAGAATGGATTGATTTCGAGTTCGCGCGCCACGGTGGTCGGCGTCGTCGGTTCGCCGCGGGCAATTTTCTGCTCGCATTCGGCTTCGTAACTTGAAAGCTGTGAGCGTGCACTCTCGGAAAAATTCGCGATCTCTGCCGGAGCTTGCTTTAAAAACGCGATATTTCTCATTGTGTATTCATGACCGAAATAAATTCGGGTCGCAGGCGGAAGCTGACGAAGCTTAATCATGGTCGATTGCATCTCCGCGGCCGTGCCTTCGAACAATCTTCCGCAGCCGCACGAAAATAGAGTGTCGCCCGGAAAAACGGCCGAGAGCCCCGGCCAGTAATACGCAATTTGCCCGTGAGTGTGACCGGGAACGGCGATGACTTCGACTTTTTCGCCCTGCCACTCGAATTTGTCGCCGTCGACGAGTGTGCGAGTCACTCCAGGAATTCGAGTTGAATCGAATTTCGATGCGAAAACTTCAGGCGAATAGCGCCGAATCAATTCGCCGACGCCCTCGATATGGTCGTTGTGATGATGCGTGAGAAAAATATGAGTGAGCTTCGCGCCCGACTTTTCAATGAACGCGATCACGGGTTCCGCCGCGCCCGGATCGACGACGGCAATCGTGCTCGCGCCGGCTGACCCCGACGTTTCGGAGTTCGTTCCGCCATTCTCCAAAATATAAATGTAATTGTCCTTGCGCGCGGGTAGAGCGTGAATCGTCAAGCGTCCGCCAGGATTTTCAGGTAATTCGAAATCGTCGTCTTCATGCCTTGCTCAAGCGCTTCGCACATCAGTCCGTGGCCGATCGAGACTTCATCGATCCACGGAATCGCGCGAATGAGCGTGCCGAGATTTTCTTGATTGAGATCGTGGCCCGCATTGACGCCAATGCCGTTTTCGTGGGCATGCTTCGCGGCGTTCAAATAACGATCGACGACTTTAGTTTGATCGGACTTTCCAAAATGATCGTGAAAGGCTTCCGTGTAGAGTTCGATCCGGTCGGGTTTCAATCGCACCAGCGCCGCACGCTGTTTTTCGTCGTGTCGAGCGGGATCGACAAACAACGACGAGCGAACTCCCGCGCTTCGCAAGCGTCCTAGAATCTCCTTCAGTCCCGATTCGTTTTGCACGAGATCCCAGCCGGCATTTGACGTCAAAGCTTCCGGCGGATCGGGCACCAGCGTGGCCTGATCGGGATGCACTTGTTCGATCATTGTCAGGAAATCGTTCGAGGGATAACCCTCGATGTTGTATTCGATCGGAGTTTTTGCCGATTGATTCCATTCGTTTTTGATTTTCAAAAGCGCCCATACGTCGGGCACGCGAATATGACGGCCGTCGGGGCGCGGATGAACGGTCAACCCGTGAGCGCCATATTCGAGAATTCGGCGCGAAAATGCGGCCACGTCGGGCAGATTTTTGCCGCGCGAGTTGCGGAGCGTGGCGAGCTTGTTCACGTTGACGCTAAGGCGAGTCATGGGAGATGGTCTAACACAGGGGGAAACAATGAGCAAAACACTCGTCCTCATTCGCCACGCCCATCGCGACAACTCACGCCGCGAACTCGATAACGGCCTCGACGACAAAGGCCGCGAGCAAGCCAAATACCTAAAAAGGTTTTTCTTCTCGCGGTTCGACGAAAGCGACCTCTCGAAAGGGCTTTGGCTCGTCTCAAGCCCCAAGCTCCGTTGCGTGGAGACTCTGCTTCCGATCGCGAAAGAGCTCGATCGTCCGATCGACAAACACCCTGGTCTCGACGAGCAGACCGGCAAGGAATCGGGTCCCGCCTTTCTCAAGCGGGTCGAAGATTTCCTCGAGGAATGGAAGAAGGCCAAGCCCGCTTTGACCCTCATCTGCAGTCACGGCGACTGGCTTCCGGTCGCGGCGGCCAATTTGTCAGGTCTACAACAAGAGTTTAAAAAGGGAAGTTGGCTCGAGCTCGAGTGGGAACCCTCCGGAACGGCTTTGAAGTGGTATGTTCCGAGCTTCCGATCCCTCTATGAATGAATCTCCATCTCATTGGGCGTTGATCGACGCACGTTCTCTTGTTAAGAGTTGAGAAGGCGAGAGGGGAAACGATGGTCCGGCATATCGATTCGGAGTTGCAGGAGCTCAAAGATTTGGCTCTTCAAATGGGTGGATTCGTCGAGAAGGCCTTCGAAAGTGCCGCCTTGACGATCTTGGGTCAGAATCAGGCCGCCTTCGACGACGTCCATCGCTTCGAACTCAAAATCAATGAATTGCAAATCCGGATCGACGAAGCTTGCGTGAATTGCCTCGCGAAACAAGCTCCCGTCGCCAAAGACCTTCGGTTGGTCATCGCCATTACGAAAATCAACACCGATCTCGAACGTATGGGAGATCAGGCCGTCAATATCGCCCTGAGCGCCCGGGATATGTATAAATCGTTCCCGAAAATCGCGATTCACCCGGAAATCCGTCAGATGATCACGGAAGTCCGCGCCATGGTGCGTTCGGTTTTAGATGCATTTGCGAACCGCAATGTCGAGCTTTCGCGCGAAATCTTACAGAAAGATGATTTGGTCGACGCCCTAAAAGATAGTTTAATCCGGGAAATGAAGGCGAAAATGACCGCCGGGCCCGATCAGATCGAGTGCAGCCTGGCGTTTATCATGATCGCCAAAAACTTAGAGAGAATGGCCGACCACGCTACGAATATCGCGGAGGAGGTCATTTACCTCGCTACCGGGAAAGACGTAAGGCATGGTCACTCTGTCACAGCCGGCTCTTAAGCCCCAAATTGTGAGCGAAAATATGAAGAGAGTACTTGTCGTTGAAGACGAAAACGAAATCCGTCAGCTCGTGGTTCTGCATTTGAAACGGGAAGGCTTCGAGGTCGAAGAAGCCGCGGACGGTGAAGTCGCCCGCCAAATGCTGACCGGAAACGATTTCGATCTCGTCATTCTCGACTGGATGTTGCCTTCGCTGAGCGGCCTGGAGCTCACGCGCTGGATGCGCAAACGTCCGCAGCTCGCGCAAACACCCATCCTTTTCGTCACCGCGAAAACCGAACCTGAACATGTCGCGACCGGGCTCGATGCCGGCGCGGACGACTATCTCGGGAAGCCTTTTGACACATTGGTCTTGATGGCACGCGTGAACGCGCTGTTGCGCCGCCAAGACTGGATGCGCTCGAAAAACTCGAATGAGGCCGACTCGCTTCTGCGTTTGGGCGACCTCACGCTGAATCGTCAAACTTACGAAGTGACCATGGGCGGTCAACCGCTCGAACTCACGCGCTCCGAGTTCCGTTTATTGGAATCGCTCCTCGAAAATCAGGGCAAAGTTTGCTCGCGCGAATCGCTCATCGAAGAAATCCAAGGCGAAGGCGTCAACGTCGTGGGGCGTACCGTCGACACTCACGTTTTCGGGCTGCGTAAGAAGCTCGGTGACTTGGCGGATTATATCGAAACTATCCGTGGCGTCGGCTACCGGGTTCGCTATCCTACGGTGAAATGAGACTCGCGACGTATTTTCCGCTTCGATTGTTCCGTTGGGTTCTCACCCGCCAAATTCTCTTCGCGTTGATCCTTTTCACGTTGATCGGCGCGGGGCTTTGGATTTGGTCGGGACAACGGCATCTTTCCCCGGATGCCCTCGAGACGGCGCACGAAACTTTGCTGCTCGGATTGGGTTTGAGTTTCGTTTCGTTGAGTCTCGTGAGTTTCGTGATGCTTCGACGATTGCTCGTTCCACTTGGGCGATTGATCGAGAAGACTCATCATCTCCGGGAATTTCCGTTCAGCGTCGACGACATGACTCCCGAAGAGCTGACGTTCGATGAGCCGGGAGAATGGTTCGAGCTTGAGCGTGCGCTCAACCGCCTCGGCCGCGATTTACGCCAAAAAACGATTCGTCTTTCGCGCGAGAAAACGGAATTGCGTACGATCATGTCTTCGGTCGGTGAAGCCGTGCTCGCGGTGTCGCGCGATCGGCGCGTGCTGTTTTTCAATTCTCAGTTCGCTTATCTGTTTAATATTCAGCAGCCGAATCCGAATGCGACGATCAGTGAAATCTTGCGCTCGCCCGACGTTTTGCAGGCGTATTACAATGCGCTCGAGACCGGCGAGAGCACGCGCATGGAAGTCCATCTCACCGTGGGGCAGGAGCGCCAGCAGCGACACTTCCAGCTTGCGGTATCGGCGCTTCATAAAAAGCACAATCAGGAAATTTACGGCGCCGTCGGCACTCTTCACGATATTACGGAGCTTAAGCGTGCCGATAAAATTCGAATTGAGTTCGTCGGAAACGTTTCGCATGAGCTGCGCACTCCGCTGACCGCGATCAATGGATACCTTCAGACCATCACTTCCGACGTGAAACGCGGACGCATGGAGCAAGTTCCGGAATTTTTGAATATCGTTTCGGGAAATGCGACACGGCTCAAAAACTTGGTCGACGATTTGCTCGATCTCTCGGCAATCGAGAGCGGTAAAGAGTTGAACATGGAGCGCGTGAACGTCCGCGAGATCACGGAAGCCGTGTTGAAACAGATTTCGTCTTCACGCCATTCGATTCACATGTCCTACGACTTCGACGAGATGGAGGCCGATCCGCGCCGGCTGGAGCAAGTTCTGCGGAATCTCATGGAGAACGCCGTTCGCTACGTTCCCGAGGGAAAAAACATTAACATTCGTTGGCGCCGGAGTCCGAAAGGTAAACTCGAGCTGGTCGTTAAAGATGACGGGCCCGGAATCGCGCCGGAACATCAGTCGCGGTTGTTCGAGCGCTTTTATCGCGTGGACGAAGGCCGCTCGCGCGCGGAAGGCGGAACGGGGATCGGACTTTCACTCGTGAAGCACATCGTGCAACGTCATGGCGGTCAGGTGACCGTGCACAGCGATCTCGGCGCCGGCGCGGAATTCGTCTGCGAATTCCCCGATACCACGCCCTGATATTCAATCGGAAACACTTCGGAGAATTTTTGACCGCGCGCTAAATCGAGGCGAGCGGTGTAGGCTAAAAACTCCTGTCGAACGTTGGCGCTACCTTTGCCGCTCCAGAGAAATCGAGCGATCGGTTCGATTTCTTTGAGATAAGCGCGCGAAATTTTCTGCGCACGCAGATGCGATTCGGTTTCATGTTTCATTTCATCCGAAAAAATCTGCGCGCTCATAAAATTCGGTGTGTGCAGAAAATTAACCCACGCGCTCAGCCCGCGCGATTCGATCCAGCGGTAGAAATCGGGGAAGTGGCGAACGTTCATGGCGTTCAGCGTGTAGCAGACGCTGAGTTGAAAGCGATCGAACTCCTGAAACCGGCGGACGATCGATTCGACTTGCGCCCACTTCGCGGGCGAGCGTTGATATTCGAACTCAGGGCCGACGCCGTCGATCGAGAACATCACGCTGACGTTTTTAAAATGCGGCCAAATTTCCTCGATCGCGCGTTCCGGAAAAACGGTCCCATTGGTGTTGTAGTGAAGCGTCTGATTCTTCGAAAATCCGAGTTCGACCGATTTCTTCAATAGTTCGAAGTGTGTTTTCGATAAAAACGGTTCACCGCCGTAGATATCGAAATGTTCGATGTGTTCGAGCGCGCGGTCCATGCTTCGCCAAAATGGGCTCTCGGCATCTTCGGCCCAGTTCATCGCGCGCTGATGTTTTTCGAAGTCGAAGCTCGGATCGAGCTGATGAGCTTCCGCCGCGAACTTTGAGGAATTGTTCACCGCGCAGATTCGGCATTTGAGATTGCAGAGGTTGCCGAGTTTCAAATCGAAATATTTCGGAGTCTCCGCCGCGGAGGTCGGGCGTTCCGTCCAGCGCCGGTTCTCAAGCTCGCGGCGCGACTCGATCCCGAGGCTCTCGTCTTTCCAGCAGCGCGAACAATTCGCCGGTTTTTCTCCGCGCAGGATCGCCGCGCGAAGTTCGGTCATTTCGCGCGAACGCCAAATTTCTTCGATGGAGTTCGTCCCGACGTGATAGGGCCGGCCGTCCTCGTCACGCACCGATCCCGCGGAAACGCAGCACGGCTTCACGTCGCCGGCGTTCATCACTTCGAGATGGAGAAAGGGCATCACGCAGTAGCTGGACTTCATCACCGGGATCGTAGGTGGCTCGGGGCCGAGAGGGCAACTATTTCTGACGGCGGAGCGCGCGTTCACGCGCCGAGTTCGACGGCGGGCGGGGATTGTCGGGGAACTTGCCGGTTTGTTTAAAGCCATCGAGCATTTTGCGTAGAGTCGGCTGGCAACTGCCGCCGCAAGCGCCCACGCCGGCCGTGGTCGCGTCGAAAACCTTGCTCAAGGTGTCGCAGCCGCGCTGGATGGCCGCTTCAATCTCATCTTGTGGGATGCCATTGCAGAGACAGATCAGACGTTTTTTAGGATTGTCCGGCGGTTTCGTCATTTTCGTCGAGGCGGTCCATCAGAAGTTGAACCACTTTCCGTTTGAGGTCGTCGTAGTTGCCTCTGATGAAAGCGCCCGACGCGAACATATGTCCGCCGCCCTGAAACGCTTCGGCAACGCCGAGCACTTCGAGTTTGCCTTTGCTCCGCAGCGAAAGTTTGTATTCGTTGTTCGCGTCTTCGCGGAACAGCGCCGCCGCTTGGAGCGTATTGATGTTCATCAGCATGTCGATGACGTCGCGTGAGTCGTCCATATCGAGCGAGTGATCTTTTAAATCTTTCGCCGTGAGTTTCAAAACCGCGACTTGGCCCGCGCCAAAGTATTCGATCTTCCCGAGAACTTTGGCGAGGAACGCGACTTTTTCAATCGTGTGCGTCGCAAACAGGTGGCGGTGAATTTGTTCGGCGTTGTTGATGTGCATGAGAAGTTCGGCGGCGATGAGGTGCGAGTTCACCGAATTCTTTACGAACTTAAAAAGCTGAGTGTCGAACGCGATCGACGTGTAGAGCGCTTGCGCGATTCTCTCGTCGAAGCGAATGCCGAGGCCCTTCAACATGAAGTACGAGATCTCACCGGTGCTGGCCGCGCGCGTTTCGATGTACGATCCGGCAGTTGGTTCGGGGCCTTGATTGAGCACCGGGTGGTGATCGACGAACAAAATCTCGCGGCAATTTTTTTGGAGCGAAGAGTAGAGCGGTTCCACGAGCCGGCGATCGTTGGTATCGAAGATCAGCGCGACGTCGGTCGCCTCGATCGGCGAGTGCGGACCTTCAAACACTTCGAGATGTTTTTCGGGTTCGAGGAACGCATACTTTTTCGGAACGGCATCGACGAGCAGGACACGTACTTTCTTCCCGCTTTTGCGTAGCCCGTGATAAAGCGACAGCAGCGCACCGAGCCCGTCGCCATCGCATTGCTTGTGTGTCGACAAAATAACTGACTGCGCGCCTTGTATCCGGCGGACCAGCGAATCGACATTAAATGGAGAAAGACTCGGAGTTCCCATAATTTACATATATCCTATCGGTCTATAATGCAGATGGCTCGAGCGGAATGTTTTGTTTGACCGCGTCAAGAGTTCCGCTATGATCTCAGCCTTCGTTTTTCTAGACCCCAATTGGAGAGAGACATGTCAGATCGTCAGCCCATGACTATAGCCGGAAAAGCCAAACTCGAAGCGGAATTGAAGAACCTTCTGACCGTCGAGCGCCCGAATGTGATTAAAGCCATCGAGGAAGCTCGTGGCCACGGTGACTTGAGTGAAAACGCCGATTACGACGCGGCCAAAGACCGGCAAGCGATGATCGAAGGCCGCATTGCGAACATACAAGGCAAGATCGCGAACGCGGAAGTCGTCGACACAGCCACACTGAAGTCGGGGACGATTATCTTCGGCGCCACGGTGGAGCTCCAGGACACCGAAACCGAGGACAAAGTGAAGTATCGCATCGTCGGCGAGGATGAGGCCGACGTGAAAAACGGAAATATCTCGATTTTTTCACCCATCGCAAGAAGTTTGATCGGGAAGAAAAAAGGCGACATCATTGAATTCAAGAGCCCCAAAGGCGAAAAGGAATTCGAAGTTCTCAATTTCCATTTCGAATAATCTCCGGCTCTAGCTAGGACAACGTGCGCATACTTCGCGGCCGATCCAATCTGGAAGTCTCGTCACAAGGCTTCGCGGTTTTCGTCATCGGGCTCGTGTGCGCGACTTTCCTCGGAGGCGCGGTCCGGACGCTACTCGGTTCCGAACGCATTCACGACCGCATCGTCAACGAACTCAAGAACCGGTTTCCCAAACACGAATTTCAAATCGGCAAAACGGAAGTTTTGCTCTCGCGTGGAATGTGGCCCGGCTTCGGCCTTCGTCTGCGTTCGGTGACGTTCAAACAAGACGTGTGCGGAAAATTGAGCTTCGTTCTGACTTTGCCCGAGGCGACATTGCCCCTCGACATGTTGGCATTGATTCGCGGAACCGCGCGCCTGAGCGACCTCGAAATCAACGGCGGCGAATTGCATCTCGATTACCGCGCGTGCCCGCCGATGGTGGTGGTGAGTCCCGACACCAAAGAGGTCATCGTCAAACCGAACGGCGAGAAACCCGACTCGATCAAGCCGCCCAAGCTCGAATGGGAGAAAGTCGCGCGCGTTCTCGATGGCGTCGATATTAAAAATTTCTCGATCACTTACGAAAAAAATCCGACGTGGAAACTCGTCGTGAATACCGCCAATGTCGATCTCGGAAACGACATGAACTCTCAAGCTACGATCGAAGTGCAAAAAAGTTTACCGTTCGGGACGCTCACGCATCCGGTCGAGTTCGAACTTCGTGCCGACAAAAACGAAATGCACTGGGATGTCGCGACGACGATCAAAGAAGGCTCGGTGAAAATCGCCGGCAAGATCGATGTCGGCACCCAAGCTTCGCAGTTGAACGTCGATCTTCGCAATATTCCGATTCGCGAATTCATGAGCGAGATGTACCAGATGGGTTTCATGGATCGCGATCTCACGCTGAAGGGTGCATGGCTCAGCTGCGGTCTTTACTGGGAAGGTCAGCTGCAGGATTACACCGCGACGCCCGTCGGTTTGCACGACTGCCGGGTCGAGGGTGGATACGGCCGCGTGGAACTGGCAAAAGGCGACTTTTGGTGGAACAAGCCCGACACGTTTCGTGAGCCCGCGCACTTTAAGGTTCTGCAACTGCAAATGCGTCCGCTGCTGGAAGCTTTCGGCCGCCAAGTTTTGCCGGCGGTGATTTCGCAGCTCGGAACTTGGACGGGTTCCTTCGAGTTTGCGAACAAGTCGGCGTGGAAGCTCGATGGCGACCTGGAAAATCTCGAGATCGTCTTTGTGAACCAATCGTTGCACGGCAAACAAGTCGTCGAGAAAGTACACACGGTCGCGGCTCAGAAATCGGGCGGGCCGATCGAAGCGAAAATCGACGGCGTAAAACTTCGTGAAGGCGAGTTCGACGGCTCGATCGAATGTGACTTAGCGAACGATTGGCGCAGTGGAAATTTCGATATCGATATCAAAAAGGTCGTCGTCGCCCCGTCGATCCAGCGTTTGTTGGTCGGTGGCGGCATCGCCGCCGTCTCCGCGCGCGGCCAAGGCACTTTGGCGGGCGGGGAGTTGAATCAGTGGACGGGACTTTTCCAAATCGGCGATGTGAACGGCGAAGGATGGTCTTTGAATGCGGTTCAACTGCGCTCAACATTTCGTTCGGGAAGTTTTGCGGTCGAGGGCACGGCCAAGCGTTTCGGTGTGAACGGATCTTGGGCGAATTTCCCGCAAGTGAAGAACTTGGTGAAGGACGCACCTGCAACCGTCGATTGGCGCGATCTCACGGCGAAGATCGAACTACAAAAGACCGGCGGAACTCTGCATTCGCTTACGGCCGTTCAAGAGGGCGGCACCGTCTGGAAATCGAAGGGCAACTGGGTTCGTGACGGGCAATTCACGGGCATGCTGGGATTGCTCGACGGAAAGCACGCGCAGAATTTCGCGATCCGCGGCGAACGCGGACTGATCGTCGTTCAAGACAAGCTTTAGGGGGGAATTCGTGATTCGAGCCTTCGCCGTTTTGGTCACGTTAGGGTCGGTGTTTTATTTCGCATTCGCCGATCAAATCGCGACGACCTCGAGTCAGCCGGCCGCAGTTTCTCAAGACGCATTTGATAGTTATATTTCCGACTCCAAAAAGGTCGCCGCCGACCTATCGGTGTTAATTGATCGTCCACATCGCAATTTTGCCGAATCGATTCCGACCGAGATTGGCGCTCGAATTCGAAAAATCAATTCGGTGTGTCTGGAAGGTGGCCGGCTCGATCAACTGATGAAGTTTCTCGACGATCAATATCGAACGGGAAATTCGGCGCCACTCATCGGATTCCTGGCTCAACGATTTCGTCTGACTCCGGCGGCGGCGGATCTCGAGCGAAAGTTCAACGTCGATTGTAAAACGAGCGACTGCCGGTCAAAGCTTTTGAAAGAGATGAAGGCTGGAGTCGCGGATTCGCGCGCGTTCGACATGATGTACGTGATGCAACTCTATCCGCGTGTCATACATCTTGAAAATATGCCGGGACTGACCCGGACCGATGCGGCTGGTCCGCCTCCGGTCACGAAGTTCACTCAAGATGGAAATCCGATCTGGCGAGATTTGTCTTCGGTCCGAGCTTTTCCCGAGAAGAATATGGACGGCGTTTATCAGAACGACGGAAACCTCTACTCAAACGGCAAAAGATATATCAATTACGGATTTTGCAACGACGGACTCGAGACGTCTTACAACCCGAACATTTGGCTGAAGGACGGCGGAGACGGATTCCTCGACAGCCATGTCGGTGAATTCAAGACCTATTTGGATTGCCATGGCCGGCCGCCGGGCTTTCTTTGTACGGCGGTGAAGTGCAAGAGCTACACGCCGCCATCGGAGTGTGACGAGATCGGACGAGTCAAAATCCAAGATAAATTCGATCTGACCGACACGGAAAAAAATTGTTACGAAATGCGCCTCTTCAATCCGAAGCGGCCGTCATCCTAGCTCCCGCGCACACGATTTCGAGAAGATATTCATGGTGGATAGTGGTCCAAAATGTAATGGACCACTTTGTACCAAATTTGGTTGCGTCCAATCTCACTCGCCACTATTCCTCGATGCATGAATCAATCGATGTTGCGCGAAATTCTGTTGGATCACTTCGCGCGCAAGAAAATCAAGAACGAGAGTTACTCGGTTCGCGCATTCTCGCAGCGGCTCGGGGTCAATCATTCGGCGCTCTCCGAGATCATGAACGGGCGGCGCAAAGTCGGTTTGAAACTGGGTCAGCGCCTTGCGGATTCATTGATGCTCGATGCCGACGTGCGGAACCAGCTTTTTGCGGACGCTCGAAGCTCGAGCCGCCGGAAAAAAGAAAAACCGACGGCGCGCTTGTTCGTGGATCAATATCGGGTGATCGCCGATTGGTTTCACTTCGCGATTCTCTCGCTCGCGGAGACCGAGGATTTCGAGAGCGATGCGGAGTGGATCGCGCGCCGCCTCGGAATCACGAAGTCGCAGGCGAAAGAAGCGGTGGATCGGCTGTGCCGGCTTGAAATGTTGATTGAAGAGCGCGGAAAGTGGCGCGCGACGGGAAAGTCATTCACATCACCCGACGGCGTCGTGGATGCCGCGGTTCGCTTGACCCATCATCAGTATTTGGAAATGGCGCTGCGGTCGCTCGAGCACAACGACGTCGATGCCCGGGATTTCACGGCGATCACGATGGCCGTGGATCCTAAAAAGTTACCCGAGGCGAAGCGCCGCATTCGGGAGTTTCGTGATTCGCTGTGCACCTTTTTGGAATCTGGATCGAAGAAAGAAGTTTTTGAATTATGTTTACAACTTTTTCCTCTCTCGAAAGGAGATGGACGATGAAATTCCTAGTGTTGGCCGCGGCGTTAGTGGCGTCGTTGGCGGTGAATGCTCGCCCTCGTCTGATGGGTCATGTGGTTGGGAACGGCGGCGGCGTGATTTGTATCGCGGGCGAATGTAAGACCTTGAGCGAAGCCGGTCTCCAGCTCGTGCCGGAATACGACGGCGTCTGGTTGCCCGAAGGCTATCACTATTCGGAGGTCCAAAAGACGATCACGAATAAAGTGACGCTGCCGAAAGACGTCGCTCAATACTTGAACACGGTCGTGTTTGGAAACGCGGATATGTTCAGGCGCGTTGATGTCATCGATCCCGCGAAGCTCGATGCCATCAAAAAACGTTACGTAGAATTGTCGAACGAGGCCGGGTTCCCGCTCGATCCGGCGACGTTTGAAGTCGTCGCGTTTTCGTCCGACGATACCGTGACTCCGGCGATGACTTATTTATTGCCCGGTTTTTTCAAGCTCGATATCTATCATCAAGCATCCATCCTTTTTCACGAGGGACTCTATCGCGGCCGCCCTTCGAGCCATTTGAAATTCGTCTTGCAGTTCGAGAGCGCGATTTACTGCATCAATCCGCCTCCAAAATCGGGCTGCAAAGGATCCGCACTTCGTCATAAAAACGATCAAGCCATCTTGGCTTATCGATTCGGATTCATGCCACTCGACCGTATGGTCGGCGCGTTGCTGTCTCAATCGTATATCGAGAAGTACGAGGCCGAACATTTAGGGAGCTACGCCGCAACAAACGAATATGTAGAACTGCCGGGCACGATCAGTGTCGCGGGAGCTGGCGCGAAACTTAAAGTGGACCACGCCAAATTGATTCAACTCGCGACGGTTGAACCTCGGCTGCCTTATATGTTCTCGAAAATTGACGAAATTGAGCTCGTGAAAACGTGGGGCCAAGATGTCGATAGCAGGATCTGGAATTCCATTCAGTACGCGCCTAACGTTTTACACGTCGATTGGATGCGCCAAGGTGCAACCGAGCTTCTCAGATGTGAATGGGGAACCGGAGGCAACGCAAGTTGCTTGACCTTCACGATTCCGAATCCCGCGACGCTCAATTTGCTGATTCCGGAATGACCTACGGCAACTGATTCTGTTGAACTTTTTCGACGGCTCGCTCGAATGTCCTTGCGAAGAGCGAGCCGAGATTCTCAGCTAACTTCTCCGACCACTTCTTCTGCGCCATGATTTCGACTTTGAAAATGTTGGCCTTGTCGCGCAGGCCGAAAAGGTAATCGTCGCTCGACATGATTTCGTCGACGAGGAGAAGATCCTTCGCGCGCTCACCGAACCAGTACTCTCCCGTCGCAACTTTCGAGAGATCGAGTTGTGGGCGATAATGGCTTACGAAATCTTTGAACAAACCGTGAGTGTCTTCGATTTGGTCGAGGAACTTGCGTTTGCCTTTCTCGGTGATTTCACCAAAGAGGCTGATCGTGCGTTTGAATTCGCCAGCCGTAATCTCTTCGAAATCGACGTCGTGTTTTTTCAGCAGGCGATGGAAGTTTGGAACCTGAGCGACGACGCCGATCGATCCGAGAATCGCGAACGGTGCCGCGATAATTTTGTCTGCCGTGCAAGCCATCATGTAGCCGCCGCTTGCGGCGACTTTGTCGACGCTGACGACCAGACGAATTTTTGCCGAACGTAATCGCACGAGTTGTGCGGCGGCGAGGCCGTAAGCATGGACCATTCCACCGGGACTCTCGACGCGCACGACGACTTCATCGCGGCCGGGTTTCGCGACGGTGAGAATCGACGTGATTTCTTCGCGCAAGTTTTCAAGGTGCGAGGCGCGGATGTCGCCTTCGAAGTCGAGAACGTAAACGGTCGGCTTTTCGGGCGGCGGATTTTTCTTTTCGGCCTTGGCCTTTTTCTTTTCGGCTTTGCGGTCGGCCTTCAAAGTTTTGTCATCCAGGGTCGACGATTTTAATGCCTGCTTCATCTGGTCGAATTTTTCGTTGATGTCTTCGACGGCGAGAAGCGGCTTGGTCTGGCGCGCCTTCGCAATCAGCGAGAAAAACAGGACCAAGATAACGGCAATCGCGACGACCAGCACCACGACTTTGCCGCTGAACAAACCTAATTGCATGAGATATTCCATTAAGGCTCCAAACCTTGGTCGGGACTCGAGTTCAAGCCTCTCGTTCTAGCAAAGAGTTTGATAAGATCAAGAGATGCGGCGCCTTTATAGCTCTTTTATAGCCGTCGGACTCATATTGGGTGTGCCAACGCACGCTCATGCCGACGAATCTCCAATGCAGTGCGGGAGCGAGCGCTATGAAGACTTCATGCAGCTGCAATACCAAAAAGACAAACACGAGACCGATCGCCAACGTTACGCCGACGAAATCAAGGTCATCCGCAAGGAGCACTTGAAGGAAGTCGAAGCCGCGCGAAAGACCTACAAGCGCGAGGCGAAGGCCGACGATACCGCAGGCGAAAAGGCACACGAACTCGAAGTCAAAGCGATGAAAGCCGAACTCGAAAAGATCCGCCGGCAGTACGTGGAAGAGCGCGATCATATGCGCCGGACGAAGTGCCACGCGCTTCAGATTCCCGAACTCAAAGAGTACGACCTCGAAAATTATTAATTCTTACATTTCGAATGCGTGGGCGTGATTTCGGCTTCGAAACGCTAAATCCAAGCTTCATTTGACAAGGCCGTTTCAAGAGCGGGATCATCTCTTGGAATAGGAGGCTCTATGATTAAGCCCATTTTAGCGATTTTCTTCGGTCTCGCGGTTTCTTGCTTCGCCAATGCTCAGGAATACGGTCTCGGAATCGGCGTGCATCAAACGACGGCGTCGGTCGATTCGACGAGCGGTTTGACCGGCTCGGTCTCCGGTAAGCTCGGTTTCGATCTCGGTCTTCACGTCGCCTTCGAGCTCGTGCCGAATCTCCGGTTCCGCACCGGCTTCATCTACGACCAACGCCAATTCGATTACAAATACTCGAGCTTCGGCGGAGGCAAAATCGAATTCAATTTCGCGTACCTCGATGTGCCGGTGAACTTGCAATACAACTTCAACGAGATGGTTGCAGTATACGGCGGATTGATCGTCGGCGTGAAAGCCAGCGACTCGATCAAAGCTCCGTCCGCGCTCGGCACGATGGATTTCAGCATGAAGTCGATGTATCCGCTCTTCAACGCCGGCGTGAACCTCATGTTCGACGACATGATCGGCTTCGATTTCTTCCTCGAGCACGGCATCGGCGAATTCGCGAGCGATAGCTCGGGTACCTCGTTGAAAGATTATTCCACGTTTGGAATGCGGTTTATTTACTGGATGTAGTTTGTAGATTCAGATTGGTTTTTCAAAAGGGAGCTTTGGCTCCCTTTTTTATTTCTTCGGACGGCCTTGCATTGTTCCGCACGCCATCTGTCCGTCCGTGAGAACGGCTTTCCCACCGCCGTCCAGGCGGTCGGGAGTGATTAATTGAAGATAGAGTTCAGGTTTTTCCGGAGTTCGGACGTTACATGTCTGAGACATGTAACGTCCGATTTACGGAGTATCGCGAGTGCGACTGTCTGAGACAGGCTACGTCCGAAATTTGGAACCACTTTAAATAGAATTAATTTACCAAATTTCGACGTGTATCGCACCCGACCAGTCCCGGGACCGGTCCGATGTGATACATGAATGTAAAATTCGTATTCCTAACTCTTGCTCGAAAAGAATTCTCCGAAGTACCTAACTCTCGACCGCCTGGACGGCGGTGAGAAAGCCGTTCTCATGGACGGATGCACGGCGTGCGGAACATTGAAGGGCCAGTCGGAGACGGAAGCGGCGCAAATCTAAGAATTCACCAATCCATCAATCGGAATATCGATCATGGCACTGAGGCGCTTCAGAAAGGAATAAATCAAAACGGTAGAGAAGATCATTAAAGGAAGAGCAATGACTGCAAAACCCATCCAAGTCATATGCGCGAGTTGACCGTTGAGCTCCGACATTTGGTCGGATTGCGAAAGATTTGCGTCGATGTCGGTGAAGATGTGCCACGCCAAAACGAAATTCGCGACGCTCGAAATGAAAAATGAAACCGAAAGCCATAACGTTGTCGAGCGGAGCAGCCGCGCGAATGCGGATTCTTTCGCCGCCAACCGCAGTTTCTCGTCGATCAATTCCATCTTCAGCAAATGCGGATTGCAAAACATCATGCGCGCCGCGGGATTTGCAGTGAAGGCCGAGCCGAGGACTAAACATCCCAAGAAGAAGGGGAGGCTCGCTTCTTTGAACGCGAACCACATTCCGTGGAGATTGAGAATCGCGAGACTTCCGGTGAGCGAGATGTTCACGAGACCCATCAACGAAACATAATTCTTGTGACGGCGGCGCCAATAGTCCTGAACTCCATAGACGAGCGGGAAGCAAAGCGCGACCGCCAGCGTGTATTGCGGGGGAAAGTATTTACCCCCCTTATTGAGGATCATCACCGGGATCAAAATATTGATCACAAGACTGAGGAGTGGATTGTCGGGCGGCGGTGTCTGTTTCATCGATTAAGGTCTTGGTATTACCCGTTTTTTGTTGAGGAGAAGAGTTTGACTGAGAGTATAATAATGAAAAGGGCAGTCAACTCGAAGTGACAGCAGCGTAAATATATTAATGAACATCAACATTGAGCTCTTTCTTTACCTGCTGATCTTCTACCAGTTTAAGCATTTCCTTGCTGACTTCGTGTTTCAAAACGTCTGGATGCTTCAGAAGTCGCGCCCCGGTTGGGACTTCGTTCTTCCACTCTCGATTCACTGCGGAATTCATTCGATCACGACTCTCATCGTCGCACTCTACATCAATCCGTCGCTCTGGTGGGTAGCCGTCGCGGACTTCGCGATTCATTTCGTTACCGACCGAATCAAAGCCGGCCCGAAATATCTCGGCCGATTTCACGACATTCGCGGCAAAGCTTTTTGGGTGACGTTTGGTTTCGACCAAATGATCCATCACCTCACGCACATTTGGATCTGCTACATCCTCGCGCGCCTCTAAACTTGGCTCCTTCCGTGCAGAACACTCCCTCGGCTCGAATATAAACTAGGTGGTCTGGTTTATTCGGTTTTAACATCAACCGGTGACACATTTTGCGTCACGATCATGGAGTGATTTCTATGAAGCAGTATCTTGTTGCAGCTCTCTTGCTTGTGGTGTCGACGCAAGCCTTCGCGTATCAACGCTCGGGCGTTTCGACGTCGACGACTTCTTATGCCGAAACGATCGACCGCGATTCGACGGCTCTCTTCCGCCTTGAGCCGCATTGGCTCGTGTTCAGCGAAGCGGCGGCGGATCTTCAGTTCAAAATCGCGGACAACTTCACGCTCGGACCGACGATTGCCTATATGGGCAACGGCGACGGCGTGTTCTACGGAAACAACATCAAACGTTCGTACGTCTTTTTCGACGAGCGCACGAATCGCCAGTCGTTCGGCGCACGCGGTGCGTACTATATGAACGGTGTCGAGCGCAGCGGCATGGTTTTCGGCCTCTACGGAAAATACATGCACAACGAAGTGACCTTGAAGGGCCGAAGCCTCTTCTCGGGCATCGAAGAAAAAGGCACGTTCAACGAAACGACGGCCGGATTCTCGGTGGGCTACCAGTGGCACGTCACGCGCGTTCTCGTTTTCAACGCCGGCGGCGGTCTCGCGGGCTATTTCCACCCGAGCAAAGTCACGGTTCGCAACTCTTCGGGTTCGACCGACATCAAGCTCGACGACAACGTCGTCGGTTACAACCTCGATGCGGGTATCGGCTTTAACTTCTAATCGCATCTCGGTCAGCGGATCATTTTTCGCGGGGATTCCTTCCAAGAGGGCCCCCGCTGGCCAATCCTTTGCAAATAGACTCAATAAACCTTATTGAACCGGTACGTCTGCAAAGGATGAGTTATGAGAATCCCAGGATTGCTCCTTTTGGCCGCTTTTTGTCTCTCGGCGTTCGCGGCCGACGAATTCCCTAAATGGCAGCCCTATTTGACGAAGCCTTTCGGTAACCTTTCGGCGCCCCGCAGTTCGCTGGCGACGCCCGATGGGGACGCGCGAGCTCGTTTGTACTTGGAAGCCAGAATGGAAACGGGCCCATATCGTGGGGAGTCTCTTAACACGTCGGAACGCAGTTCGCCGGTGATTCTACGGGGACGATTGCAGCCGGCTGAGTTCCGCGGCAAAGACTATAAGTTCGCGGATTTTGATTCGGACATCCTGGCCGACTACCCCCTTCGCTCGGACGAGGTATTGGTCGCCCGGTTCAAGCACCTTCAAAAATTTTACGTGGCGGTCATTCCTCTGGTCGCACCGACGTCAGTTGAACTCGGCTACGTGAAGTTCATGCCGATCGCGTCCCACTTCTTAATGTTTCTCAACTTGCCGAAGCCCATTCGTCTTGTCGCCGAGGTTCCGACGCGCCAGGAACGCCTTGCAGGGAAAGAGATCACGATGCTCGACCAACCGATTTTGCTCGATACGCTCGTCGATTCCGTCGAGGGCACGAGCGCGATGGGCCGCGGCGATTTCGATCTTTGGAAGGGCATCACGAATCAAATGGTGAACTCGTTCCAGCTCGGTTCGGTCGACACGCAGTTGCTTGAAATTCTTCAATACGGAATGCCCCGCAAACGCTATTTGGGCAACTTCACGGCGGCCGAGCGCCTTCGCATCTTGCACGAAGTGCTCTACACGGGCGACCGGATGGGCAACCAGATCTACTACAACCTTCTGCTCTCCAACTGCGTGAAGCTCGGCACGGATCAATTCGACCGAGCCGTTGGTTTCCTTGGTCGCTCGCCGGGTCTCGAGGGAATGATTGCGGACTACTCGCGATTGATTCTGAACACCGCGCTTCCGCTCGGGAAAGTTTATCCGTTGGTGAATGAGTACACTGGTGCATTGATTCGCGGATACGTCTTGCCGGGATCGCAGTTGTCAAATCTTGAAGATGCACCCGAACACCAAGCGCGAATTGAAGAACTCAAAAAACTTTATCCGAAGCTGGTGAAGTATTCGGGCGCGCGCTGCCAAAAAGTCATCGAGGCGAACTCAATCGTTCCCGATGACATTCAGTAAGAAACTATTCGCTTAAGAATGCCGCGAGCTGGGAAACTTCCGGCTCGCAATGTTTCACGGCCTGAACTTCATACGACAACTTCACATTTGGATTTCGGCTGAGCGAATCGTGCAGAGCCACGTCGCCGGCATAAAATCCAAAATCGTCGATCGTCGACGCGATTAAGTGAATGCGCGGTACTGATTGATCCGCGCGCTCGATTTTGTAGGGCACGGTCGGATTGAAGTCTTTGCGAGGTGAAGCGTTGTAGTACTCACTGATCAACTGCTGAGCGAGAAATTCCCACGCCGGAAATCCTTCCGACGGAGGAGGATTTTGTACGAACGAACGCGGAATCGCGGGGCAAATGATCGCCATGCGCGGGAAGAGATTCGGGAAATCCGCACTCCACCTCAAGGCGTTGTGGCCGCCCATCGAATCTCCGTAGAGCGTCCGCTTCGGAGTGAAGCCGAGCTTTTCTTTCTCAAACCACTCGACGAAATTCGCGAGTTCTTGGCCCTGTTCGACTTCGGTGTACCACCAAACGCCGCGATCGATCGAAACGACGTGAGGTTTGACGATGCCGTTCGCTTTCCAATTTTTTTGAACTTCGCCCGTCACGAAGTTGACGGTCCAACCGTAAACGTCGTCGCCGAAGCCGTGCATGAAATAGATCACGCGATCGGTGTTTTGTTCGCCTTGGTAATAGCAGTATTTAATTGAACCACGTTGAGAGCAGTATTCGGGTTCCGTCGAATGCGGAGCGAGCGTGTGCATAGCCGCGCCGATCGCCGCGATCCATTGCGCCAAAAATCCAATCATGTTTTCCCCCCTGAGAGACTCTCAAGGGTTAGCGCGGTGTTTTCGGGAAGTAAACTGACAACGAATGTGAGACGCGGTGGCTATTCCGCCAACTTATTTGAGGAAGGGCGGTTTGTGCTGTGGTTCGAAGAAGATAGGCTCCGTCCAAGCGTTCTTGATGTCATCGAGCTTGCCGAGCGGCGTACCGTCGTCGATACGTCCGCGAAAGCAGAGGCGATGAAATTGCGTGGCGTCGCCTTCCTTCGCTTTGTAGGAAGCAAGGCCCGGCAAGAAATCTTTGGGAGCGACTTTGAGAACCGTGTGCCCGCCACTCGTCGAACCCGCCACATTCGTATATCCCTTCGGATCTCGGCAATCGCACGGAGTTTGATCCTGCTTGCATCCCTTGACCTCGAAACTTTTAAATTTCGGACCCTTCTCGGAAGTCCCGAACGTGATTTTGTCTTCTAGATTCCAACGGTATTGTCCTCCGCGACGGCCAAATTCGCGATTGTTTGAAGGCAATGGGCAGTCGGGGAGATCGGCATCGAAGACGCAGTCTTTGTAGCACTTGTTGAGGACGGTGATATCGGTCGCAAAATTTTCTCTCACACGTTTCGGCATTCCGCCCTCAAAAACGCATGTGTCCTTCTGACATTCGTGAACGCCTTTTTCATCCGGGTGGCAGTAGGTGCTGGCGTTCATGATTCCGCACATCTTGCCAGACTTGTCGTAAAAGCTCGATCCGCTTGAACCGCCGATCACGGTGCAGGCGTTCAACGTCATCACGTTCGGCCAATATCGCCATTGATCGATGATGGTCGTGCGTGCCCCTTGCCGGCATGTGCTTCTACGGATGACTTGATCCTTCCCCGCGAGTTGATTGAGGGGGATCGCGATGGACTCGAGATCCTCAGTGGGGTCGCACTTGCCCGAGATTTCCGAAGGCACGATGCCGAGACGTGCGAGATCCTTATACGTGTGAGTGGAATCGAGCTCGAGGACTCCGATATCCGCGCCGTTTTCCGTCGAGTACTTAACGCTTTCAATGGCCATTTGGTTTCGAGCGTCGGGAGACTTCTCAAACAAATTCGTAATGGCCCTGCCCCCTCGGGCCATCCCTCCCGTGCAGTGACCGGCGGTGATGACCTGCACTTTGGCTTTGCTCGGGTCAGAGCAATTCGGCGGTTTGATGATGGTCGCGGAGCACGCGGGTTTGCCATCTTCCGTGCGAAGTCCCACGATCGATTTCAAACGATCGTTCTCATGGTGTTCGTTCGAGACCTTTTGCCAACCGATGTTCACGTCGTTCGGACTGTCGGGGCAAAACAAATTTCCTTCTTTGTCATAGAACTCGGAAGGCTTAACCCCATCCGGAACGGCGATTTTGTCGTCGGCGTAGATATGGATTGAGAACAAGACGATCGTCAGGGGCAATATACGTTTCATACCCCATTTTATCTGGACCTCGCGGGGTGACGCGAGGCCAGTTTCGCTCGAACTAATTGATCGGTGCTTCCCAGAATCGGGCGCAGATCGTGGGGCGAATGCGTTTCGAAGCCGGGAGGAGCGCTGAGCGCTCGGGAACTTTACGCGCCTGAGCGTCGTAGCCGGGGCGTGACGCGACGGTGGCCGAAAGCAGAGTCTGGATCGCCTCGAGGTCGTACTTGCGGAAGTCCTCGATGTGAATTTGCGTGTAGAAAGAGCCTCTCGGGCTGGTCGCTGCGTAGTGATTTCCACGATACGGATTCGGATCGTACTGATGAGCGGCGACGAAAGTTCCATCTCGTCCCGAGAGAACGTTGTCGACGCGGGCGGGGCGATCGCCTCGCGAATATTGCGTGTTGTTGCCATTGGAGGAATAAAGATCCAACGGGTTGCGGCTGCCGCGGACCGAGTTCACGAGATCGAGAAGTTTGTCCGTGCGGTTCGCGAAAAAGACCTCGAGAGCCATCCACTCTTTCTTTTCATCCGACTCACGTAAGACGGGAATCGGGCTCGTCAGTCTCGCGGTCGCGAATTCGGCCGCGGGAGGAGCCGTTTCGAAAATGACGATGTCGGCGCTCGAACGAGTCACGACCGGGCCTCGGCCGTAATAGCTGACTTCGCGGGGGCTGACGCGGAGAAATACGCTTTCTCCGTTGGCGCCATATCCGATTTGGAACATCGGGCGAAGCGTGCTGGTCGCTTCACGCAAGAAAAGGCGTTCAGGATTCGATTGATCGGTGCGGAGGACCACGTCGGCGGGAATCGCTCGTGAACCTCGGTCATGGGTGACGTTGTAAACGTATTGAGCGATGTCCGACATATCGACCGGCGCGGCGGCCGCGGCCATCGAGCAAAGAGCCAGAGAAGCGAGAAGCAGTCTCATGAATGAATCCTTTCGCATGAAGCGTCCCCGGCCTGTTGAGCACGATTCATACCCAGGTTCAGAGCTTATAGGGCGGAGTTCGGCCGGGTTGCGGGCACGCTTGCGACACAAATCGGCACCTCGAATCTACTTCTTACAAAATGAATGTTGAACCTCCGTCGAGTTGCTCCTATTTTTATCCCATGCCGGAACTTCCTGAGGTTGAGAACGTCAAGATCGGGCTGATCGATCTCGGTTCGATCGGCCAAGCCTTTGCGAAAATCGAATTTTTGCGCGCGGGACTGCGTACGCCGTTTCCGAAAAAGGCGGCGAAGACGCTCGAAGGGCAGTCGGTGCGCGCGATTCATCGCCGTGCTAAATATCTGTTGTTTGAAACCGAAGAGTTCTATTTGCTGAGCCATCTCGGAATGACGGGCTCTTGGCGAAGCGACGAGGGCGAGCGCTTAAAACACGATCATGTGATCATGCATTTTCGTTCCGGATTGCGGCTGGTCTTTCACGATCCTCGGCGCTTCGGCGTACTCGACATTTTTAAGAAAAGCGAACTCACGAAGAACAAGTGGCTGAAAAATCTCGGGGCGGAACCGCTCGAAGAGACCTTCACCGGCGAATATATTTTTTCGAAATCACGTAAGGTCACAGCTTCGATCAAATCGTTTTTGATGGATCAGCGCCGCATCGTTGGCGTGGGGAATATCTACGCCTCGGAAGCTCTCTTTTGCGCGAAGATCAAACCGACGCGGCAAGCGGGAAAAATTACGCGTGACGAAGCAGGACTGCTCGCCGGTTGCGTCCGCGAAATTCTTTTGCGCGCGATCAAAGCCGGTGGCTCGACGATCCGCGATTATCGCAACTCAAATGGCGATGAGGGGAGTTTTCAAACGCAGTTCATGGTTTACGACCGCGCCGGTGAGCCGTGCGTGAGGTGCGGAACGAAATTGAAATCGAAAACGATCGTCGGGCGAAATACATTTTGGTGTCCTCAGTGTCAGCGCTGATCTGGCTCTCGTACTTCAGCCTCCTTGTCCTCGGACTCATCGACAATATTCGTGGTCCATTCTTTCCCGATATTTTGGCCGACCTCGGTTTAAACGCGACGATCGGCGCCTGGTTTTTCGCGACGACGAGTCTCCTCGCGTTCCTCGGCAGTTGGACGAGTCACCGCATCGTCAAAGCGCACTCCGCCTTATTTTTGATGGGCGTCTCGAGCATCGCGTTGGGGGCCGGGTTCGCGATCATCTCACGCGTGCATACGCTTCTCTTGCTGATTCCGGCGTGCGCTTTGTTCGGATGGGGCTACGGCGCGCTCAACGTTTCGCAAAACGTAATGGTGTACCAAGAAAGCGCGCCGAGGTTGCGGCGCCGGTTGTTCGCGGGTCTTCACAGCATGTACGGGATCGCGGCGTTCATCGCGCCGTTCGTCGCTTCGGGATTTCGGTGGATGGGCGCGACTTGGCGCGAATGTTTCGCCACACTTTCGTTTTTGGCGATCGCTGTGGTCATTCTCTCATGGAGTTTTAAGTCGAAGGGCAAAGCGGCCGAGCCGCAGCATGAAAGGCTCTCGCATACCGAATGGATGGCTTGTGCCGTTTTTTCGGTGATGATGGCTGGATATTTGTGGGGCGAGATTTCGATTTCCACGCGGCTCGTGCAATGGCTGCGCGCCGATCGGCTCTTCGATCCCGATCAAGCGAATTTTTATCTCGGGGCGTTTTGCTTCACCTTGCTTGCGGGCCGTGTGGTCTTTAGCGCCGTGAGTTTTTCTCGAATTAGCAACTGGACGATTCTTCTGGTGAGTTCGGCATTGGGTGCCGTGACCTACGCGATGGCGCTGACGCATTCGCCACTTTGGATTGTCGTTTCGGGTCTCGTGATGTCGCCGTTCTTTCCGATCGCGATGGAGCAAATCTCGCTGACGTTTAAAAGCAAAAGCACCGAGGCGTTAGGATTCGTGATCGGCGCAGGGTCGGGAAGTGTCGTGCTGATGCACGTTACGCTCGGGGCGCTGACGGACGCGTTCGGCGTCGGGAACGCGCTTTTCGCGGGGCCGGTTTGCTTGGCGCTCGTGGCGATTTCGCTTTCGGTGCGGGCATTTCGCTTACCGAAATCACGGTAAAGACATCGTCATTGAACCGCGCGTGAACGTCGATCCCGTCGAGGACGATCGCGAATCGTTCGTTCACTCGCGCGCGATAAGCGAGCGGCCGAGGATCGAGGCGCAAAACTTCGCGCACGAGATTCATAAACTTCACCCGGTCTTTAACTGCGCCTTTTTTCTCAAAGGGCTCAAGGTCGCGGAAAAATTCCGGTGAAAATTCGGTGCGCATGTCGGGCGCTTTGACTTCTCCGGCCCATCCATCGGCGAACTCCGTCGGGCGATCCGCAGTTGAAACATAAGGTTTGATGTCGAGGATCGGAGTTTGATCGATGAGATCGACGCCGCTCAAAAACAAGCGGTCGCCTTCCACTTTCTCGAGGCGAGCGAGCGTGAGTCCGACCGAATTCGGGCGATGCGGGCTGCGCGAGGCAAGAACGCCGATCGCGCGGCCTTCGAGCCGGGGCGGGTGCACTTTTCCGGCGAGGCGCGTGTTCTTATTTTCGTGAAAATAGCTCAGCAGCCAGACGTGGCTGAAGCCTTCGAGTCCGGCGAAGAGTCCCTTCCCGCGCCACTCAGGCGCGAGATGAAACTCCGCCTGGCTCGACGGTGCGAGCGCTCCCTGCCGGGGAGTGCCAAACTTGTTATTGAATACGGTTCGAATGCGGCCAATGCCCTTCATCTCGACAGTATCTCTTTGACTCGTCATAGCGCGGTTTCTATCATACCCCGCTCATGGTTCCAGCCTATTTTCGAGTCACCCTCAAACGATTCCTCTTTCTACTCGCGGCCTATTCTTTTTTCCGTCTCTTCTTCCTGATTTGGAATTGGCCGATGTTCTCCGACGCTCCCACGAGTGAGATTGTCAGCTCATTTTTTCTCGGGCTCCGATTCGACACGTGCGCCGTTCTCATGACGAATGGAATTTTGTTTTTATACTGGATGCTCCCAAGCCGAAAGCTCGCGCGCGGCCCGCTGCTGTGGCTCGATCTCGCCGTGTTCGGAGTGATTCAGTTGATCATCATCGGCGGAAGTATCGGCGACGTCGATTTCGTGAATTTCATCGGCAAACGTGCCTCCTATGAACTCTTGCACATCAGCGGCGACGTCGAAGGCCAGTCCTGGGGAATCATCGTTTACTACTGGAAGTTCGCGATCATTTGGCTGTCGATGACGGCGTTTTACATCTGGAAGCTCCCGCGATTTTCTCCCGATGCTCCTCGTGAATCCGCGGTCTCCGGCTTCGCCTGGAGATTCTTGGCCGCGGCACTCATCTTCTTGGGAATTCGCGGAGGCATTCAGCTCAAGCCAATTGGGCCGATGAACGCTTATCATGGAAGCCGCCACGAGCTCGGACTCCTCACTCTCAACACGCCTTTCAATTTCATCAAGACGCGCCCGTCAGCGAATGAAAATCGTCCGCACTATTTCGCCGATGAGAACGAGCCCGCGCGAATCATGCGGAAACTGACCGAACCCACACGGCCTCCGCTCGGAGTCGCGCGGAAGTGGAACGTCGTCATCATCATCGTCGAGAGCCTTGGTCTCGAATACACCGGCGCGAACGATTGGCCCGGTTATTCTCCGTTCATCGATGAGCTCGCGAAAAAAAGTTTTTACTTCAAACAGAACTTCGCGAATGCGAGGCGATCGATCGACGCGATTCCCGCCGTCATCTGCGGACTCCCGGCCTTCATGCAGGAACCGATTCTGACTTCGGACTACGTGAACGACCGTATGGATTGTTTGCCGAAAATTTTAGGCGAACACGGCTACAGCACTTATTTTCTCCACGGCGCGCACAATGGCTCGATGCACTTCGATACGTTTTCGAATATCGCCGGTTTCAAAAATTTCGTCGGCTTCAATGAGTATCCGCAGAAGAGCCCGGAAGAAGTCGATGTCGCGTGGGGTGTCCTCGACGAACCGATGCTTCAGTACGCGGTTGAGACGATCGACAAAGCCGCGAAGCCGACGTTCGTGAGTCTCTTCACGCTGAGTTCGCATCATCCGTACTTCATCCCGGAAAAATACCGCGGGAAATTTCCGAAAGGCACGCTTGAGATTCACGAGAGTATCGGGTACGTCGACTATTCGATCCGGAAGTTTTTCGAGGCCGCCGAAACGAAACCTTGGTTTAACAACACGATTTTCGTGATCACCGGCGATCATACGCAAAAATACGATCCGAATCATCCCGAGTACCGGAGCTTTGCCGGGAATTTCCGCGTGCCGCTCTTAATCTACGCTCCGGCATTGAAAGCGGAGCAGGTCGGTTACGATCCCGCGCGGGTCACTCAGCATATCGACGTGCTCCCAAGTCTCCTCGATCTCGTCGGCATTTCGCGTGAGGAGCGCTTGCTCGTCGGAGCGAGCGTCTTCGACCGCGGCATCGAGGGGCGAGCGTACAATGCGACGTCGTACACGTATTGGTGGGTCGATTCAAAAGTGGCCGTGAACATCACGCAAGACACACTCACGCCCGAAGCGTTTGCGCACTCGACGACGTTCGATCGGGTTGAAAAGCCGGCGAGCGAACCGGTTTTTCAAGAGGCGATTCAAAATTTGAAAGCGGCTGTGCAGTACATGACCGATGGTCTGGCTCGGAACCGGCTCTACACTTGGAAAGATCCGAAGCGAGAAAATTGACGGAAGATCGTCAACGGATTGTCGTAACTCAATGCATCTTGTGATCTTTGACGCGCGCTAAGACTTGGCATTTCGGGCACGTCGCTTCTTCGCGAAGCGTGTACTCTTCGAGATAGCTTTCGACTCGAATCGTGAGCTGCGAATTACAGAGGGGACACGTGTTTTGCATCTCGACGAACGTCTGATGACGTGAGTTCGAGATCGAATCGGTTTCGTTTTTCTCTCTTTTCATTTCGCGGCTCCTCAATTATTCATGTGATAGCAGCGAACAACAATGCAAGGACGGTGCTTATGGCTTTGGGCGGGTGGATTCTCTCTTTGGTGACTGTCATCTCGATGTCGGCTCATGCGACGGTGGTCGTTGAAGATGTGAAATACGAAGATGAGGTCACGGTCGCAGGCCAGAAGTTAGTGCTCAACGGAGCTGGACTCCGCCGCATCAAGAAATTCGGAATGTGGTTCCGCGTGTACACCGGTGGACTCTACGTCACGAAGAAGAATTGCGACGCGAAGGCCGTTATCGCCAGCGAAGAGACGCGCGAACTCCGCATGACATTCTTGAGAGGCGTCGATCAAAAGACTCTCGTCGATTCGATGTTCGAATCGTACGCGAAAGATTGCGCGCCGACTTGCAAAGAGACCGAAGAACAAATCAAAGCTTTCACGAAAGTCATTATCGATACCAAAGACGGAACGACGTTTTGGATTCGATTCTTGAAGGGCGGGGTCGAAGCCGAGATGGTCACTCCGAAAAAAGAACCTTCAAAGGTCAAAGTCGACGGCGCAGCTTTCAGTCATAACTTGATGGCGATGTTTATTGGCGATCATCCGCCGACCGAAGAATTCAAACAGGCTTTGCTTTGCGTGGGGCCCAGCGCGATTAAGTGAGACGTCGGTCGCGGCAGGTGGTTAGAGGCTCTCTAGAACTTCGAGCCGGACTCTTTGCTTGGCCAGCGCCTCGCTGATCGTAAGTTGCGCGGCCTTCGCATAGACCGCGAAGAAATCGTCGTTAAATTTGGCGACTTCGAAATCGACTCCGGTCGAGTCGAAGGTCGTCGTCAGGGTGATCGAGCGCGCATCGCCGGCAACGGCGACCGCGACTTCACGTTTCGAACTTCCAAATGCCGTTTCAATTTTGTTTCCCGTCACCATATTCTGAAGACGAGAGATGCGGGCTTTTGTGGGAATCGCGAGCGTGCACGAAAACGTGAGCGTTTGTGCCCGGCGCACGAGGGCCGAACCGCACTGTTCGAAATCCTTTTTGACAAACGTTAGCGTTTTGGATTTGAGATCGAGAGCTTCGAGAAGATGATTCTCGGCCTCTTGAAAATACGCCCTCGGTTTCATCATTTCGGTTTTGATGGGCATCGCGAAAGCCGCGCCAGACAAGGAGATCCAGACGAGGGCCGCGATTCGAATCGACGGTTTCATGGACTCTCCTTCCTTGATCGTTTTACAGGGCGGTGACGGTTCCCGCCCGAGCCGGCCATTCTAGCCCTCCCCGGAACCCGGGGAATCGCTCTTACCGTTATAAAGCAAGGCCTAAGCCATTCGTCCCAGAGTGAGACGAACCTCACCATATTCATAAGTCACAGCTCGCGATCGCGCGGGTTAAATTAGGTTCTGGGGGAAGATATGGGACACATCTTTTTTGGTTTAGTGATTCTCGGGCAGCTTTATTATCTCGCGCGAACGATGAGCGCGAAGCCCGTAAAGCGAGATCTGAGCGTGGCCTTTTCGATGGCTCGGCTAGGCGACGATTATGCGGGAAGCGGGAGCGGCAAGCGCTCGAAGTTCGTGACGGAATAAAAAAAGCGAAGCTTTTGGCTTCGCTTTTTTGCGTTCACTTGTCTGTTCCGATCAAGTGCTGCGGGCGGCGTAGTATTCTGTGAACAAGCCGGCGTCGAATGCGAACGGGATGTGTTCCGTCGACGGGATCGCTTGCACGATTCCGACTTCGACTCCGCCTTCGGTGTCCTTACGGAGATAATCCGGAAGTTCGAGGCGCGGTGCCGATGCGGCTTGCATGACGATTTGATTTTCTTGAGCGCGGGGTGCGATCGAAACTTTCGCGCCCTGCGGAACGACGTACGAACCGACGTTCACGACTTTGCCGTCCACCAAAACGTGTTTGTGGCTGACGAGTTGGCGCGCCGAACGGATCGACGGAGCGAAACCGAGGCGGAAGACCAAGTTGTCGAGGCGGCACTCGAGGAGGCCCATCAACTTTTTCACCCAGTTCGTCGCCGAACCGGTTTTTGCGGTGCGGATGAAGCGGCGGAGTTGTTCTTCGCGCAAACCGTAGTGCACGCGGATTTTTTGTTTCTCTTCCAAACGGAGAGCGTAATCCGAGTACTTGCGGCGTTTGTTGCCGTTTTCACCAGGGGGATACGGACGGCGCTCGAGCGCTCCAGGTTTTCCCAATCCGGGAAGTTCAGTACCCAAGCGACGTTGCATCTTGAAGCGGGCGACTTTGCCGACTCTCTTTTTAGACATTCTTAAATAACTCCGGTTGCTTTGAAAGAATCCGAAGTCATAACAAGGGTCTATTCGAACATCAAGATCTATTCGAGCGCGCCGAGACCCGAAAGTCCGATCCCGAAGAAGGGGGTAAAGCCCCCGCCATACTTCCCGGTGAATCCGTAATAACCGCCTAAAATCAAGCTGATCGGGAGGTGGTAGCCGGTCGTCGAATTCAGGCGAAGCTCTCCGCCGGTGCCGCTAAAAAACCGGTTCATGCGGACGTTCCAAGGCCGCCCGGTCTCCTTCTCCGTCGCGTAGCCGTCGACCGCCACGGTGTCGACGAAAAAGGCGAGTTCGAGGTCCTTCAAAAACACCGGGAAAGTGCCGTAGCCACCGATCGTGTCGACCAGCGGAAACGCGTATTCGAGATTCGCGTTGAGAATCTTCCGGCCGACGAACGAGCCGGAGGGGTAGCCACGGAGCATGTAGTCCGAGCCGGTGAGGTTGACGAGGTAATTGCCGCCGACCGTGCGGTCGCCGAGATCGTATGTCGGGAGGCCCTTCGGAAGTTTCGGAGCGAATGCGCCTTTCGCGTGAAGAACGATTCCGCCTTTTCCGACGTTCATTTTTTCGGCGAGGTGAAAGCTCGTGTGACCGTAGCCGACCCACTCATTTTGGTTTTTGATGAATTCTTCGTGGGCGACGCTCGCGTGATAGCCGAAGCGATTGTTGAGCGGGCTGTCGAGTCGCGAGTACGTCACACCCGTGGTCGGACCCATGCGCTTGTATTTCACGCTAGAAGATTCGGTGTCGGAGTAAACGCCGCCGAGGCGCCAGCTCGCGTACTTCGTGTTGAAAGGCCAAGTGTTGATGAGGTTGAGGCCGGCGAATTGCGATTCGATAATTTTCGGGCCGGCGCCGACGGCATACACGGATTTTCCGTAAGCGAGGCCGATGTCGGTCGGGAGAGAACTGTTCACGTAATCGAGACCGTAACTGGGTTTGCGAGTCACCGTGTCCCAGGCGCCCGCGATGGAATAGCGGTTGCGGCCGACCGGATCGGCATTCGACGTCGTCCCTTGGAACAGCAAACCGTTTTCGACCGGATAAACGAACGGAATCCAGTAGCGCGGAAGCATGTACGCGATCGGGTAGTAGCCTTCCTCTTTGATTTTCACTTTGGTCGTCTGAGGAGTCGGTGGTTTCTCGAGCGGAACGGGCGAAATTTTCGGCGGTTTATAAGTTTGCAGCGGGAAGCTCATGAGGCGGCGGCCGAGAGGCGTCAGTTCGCTCGCGAGAACTTCGTTCCGGCCGGCATCGTAGTCGACGGTTTGAATGTCGGAAAACGTGTTCGAAACCGCCATCGTCTCGGTCGGCGTGACGATGAAGGCGTTGCGGACTCCGGTGTCGGCGTTCGAGAGAAAAACGCCTTTCGGTAAAACGCGCAAGTGTTGAACGGACGCGAGCTTGTCGTTCCAAGCCGAAGTTTTTTTCGTCTTGAAACTGTAACTCATGACCTGTTCTTTGCCCGAGCGCTGACGGAGGACGAAGAGCAGCGTGTCGTCGTCGAGAAACTCAGGGCTCGAGAGGCGTTGAGTGTAAGAGCTGTGAACGAGACCTTCGGATTTTCCCGTCTTCAAATCGAGAAGCATCAAGTGATTGCGGCCGCCGTCGTTTTGAATGAACGCGATGCGGTCGCCGCGTGGCGAGGGTTCTTGAGCGCGTTCGCCCTTCGTTAAGCGAGTTACGTCGTCGGTGGTGAAATCGTATTTGTAGAGGTCGCGATAGCTCACGCGCGGTGAGCTCGGGTCGGTCTGGTCGAAGACGATGCGGTCGTCGTCGATCCAGCGCGCGCGTTGAGCACCGACGGTTTTAAAAAGTTTTTTCGCGGGCACCGACGTGAAGGCATCGGTGATTTCCACGCGTTCGCGGACATAGACGCGGCTGCCTTTTCCCGAGCCGAGACTGACCCAATACATGAGGCGTTTTCCGTTCGGGCTGATCGCGAAAACGGTTTGCTCGCCGTCTTCTTCGGGCGTCAGGCGAGTCGAGAGATTCGTTTTTTCCGAGGCGAGAATGTCGAGTTGTTCGTTCGCGGTCTTTTCTATCGACTCGTGGGTCGAACCGAGGAGGCCTTCCGCCGTTTTCTGAGTTTGCTCCGCCATCGGGCCGTTGAGGAAAAACGGAATGCGCCGGGAGAAATTCTGGTTCCATGTGTCGATGATGCCTGCGCCTTTTTCAGTTTGCACTTGGCTCCACCACCATCCTCCGAACAAATAGGGACGCGATCCGTAGGGCCACGTGCTGATGTCTGGTTGGTTGATGCGCGGGATATCTTCTTCCGCGAGACGGTGAGAATTGACGAGAACGCGCGCGGCCGCTTGCGTTTCCGAGGAGCGCAGCCGGCCGTGATCCGTGAGGCGGCTCTCGAGATTGACCGCGAGTCCTTCAAGATACCATTTCGGAAGAACGGCGTTCGGACACACGACGTTTCCGAAAATCCATTTGAGCGGAACGTAGAATCCGTGTGCGGGATACATATTCAAGATGTGCGTGTATTCGTGAACGACCATCTCGAGGGGCCAGTCGCCGAATTCGTCGATCGAGTCGAGCGTCGTCGGCAGAACCGGGTAGACGTAAATCGTCGGGTAGGGGAGAAACGTCGCGAGTCCGTTCGAGGCATCGGTTTCATCGGTGATGACGAGAATCGTTTTGCTCGGAGCCTCTTTAAAAATCGGAATCAGCAGCTCGTAAGCTTGTTCGCTCGCGACCGCGTATCGTTTCGCGAGGTCTTTTTGATTGTCGCGATAGACGATTTCGAAATGGTCGGTGCGAAGAACCCGGAAAGCCCACGAAGAAAGCGGCGAAGCCGACGCGGCGAGAGAAAACGCCGCGGTCGCGGCGAGCAACAACCGCGCGATCACGGCGTCTGGTTTTTCTGAGCCCACGAGCTCCAGTACGTCACGACTTTCGCTTTTTCATCCATCGAGAGCGACGGCGCGTAGAGCGGACCTTTAGGATTCTGCGCTTTTAAAATTTGCGTCGCGATTCGTTTGAAATCTTCGTCGTCTTTCGAGCTGCCGCCGACTTCGAGGTAACGCGCCATTTGGAGCGCGGTCGATTTCGTCGGTTTGGTTTTTAAGCGGCCGATCACGACGCGCTTGACGGTCGTGTCTTCGTCGGCCGCGAGAACCATCTTCGCGTAAAGCTCATGGAGATTGCGCGTGTAGTTCGGACCGAGCTTCTCGAGGACCGCGTGTTTTTCGTCTGCCGTCATTCCGGGTTTTTCGAGTTCATGAATTTGCGACGTGAAACGGTCTTCGAGGACGGCGTTGTCGAAGTTATACCAAAAGCCCCAGTCGTCGGAGGCTTCGAGCCAGCGTTGGCCCGGACGCTTGAGCGCCCAAACCAAATTGGTGATCTTGTAAAACTCGAACGACTCGCCATTCGTTTGCACGACGAGCTTTTCTTTGCCTTTTGCCACTTGGGGTTGCGCGCGAAAACGCACGCCGAAAGATTTCAAAGAATTTTGAAAGCGTTCGAGGAAATCCCAATCGAGGAGGAGCGTCGTTCCTTCGGCGTTCCAGGTGTCGCCGCTCTTCTTAAGTTCGAAAAGCTTAACGCCTTGACGGGTGAGGGCGATCGGCGATTTCAACGGAATGTGATCCTCTTTGAGACCAATTAAGAAATCTCGATGGATCGGGAAGAAGTACATCCCCTCGCCGCTGACGTGCAGGCAGTGCTCGCCGTCGGTTACGATTCCCTGCGCAATGTAAATGGAGCGAGTCTTGCCGGCTTCTCTCACCGTGACTTCCGGTTTGCCTTTGATGGCTGGGCAATCCGCCGTGAGCGGATCGCTTACGACCGCCATGAGCTCGTTGAACGCTTTCAAGTCCGCGGGTTTTCCCGACACGGTTCCAGTGTTGCCGCTAAGCAACAGATCGTACTGGTCGACTTTCGATTGAATGGAAAGCTTGCGAGTGTTCTGGGCCGTAGCGCCGAAACCACATGCGGCGAGTGTCGCGATCGTCACGAGTTGCAATCTCAAGTTGGAACCTCCCTCAAAACGGTACATCTAGTTTTATTCGCATTTATGAAAAGATCCATCTTTCATTGATTGAAAGCCCTCGCGAACAGGCGTAAAATTTCAGCTATTCATAGGTCTAGTTCCAGGAGGTTCTCCTTTGGATTCTCTCAACGCGTTCTGGTCACAATACTCCGGATTTTTAATCAATGAGCCGTACTCGTTATTGGGTGCTGCGGCGGTGCTTCTGATTCTCGGATACTTCGGATTGCCGTTTTTCCTCTGGGCGATTGCGATTGAAGCTGCGATTCTCGGATTCGGCGCGCCACTCTGGCTCGGGATCGCGTGGGCGGCGGTGGCGCTGGTCTTCTTGATCAAGCCGATTCGCAAGGTGACCGTTTCATCGATCGTGATGAAGACGATGAAGGCGCTCGGACTCATTCCGCACATCTCGCAAACGGAACGCACGGCGCTCGAAGCCGGAGTCGTCTGGATGGAGTCGGAACTTTTCTCGGGCAAACCGGATTTCAAAAAAATCCTCGCGCAGCCGTATCATAATCTTTCTCCCGACGAACAGAAGTTCATGGACAACGAGGCCGAGCAGCTTTGCGGGATGATCGACGACTATCGTTTGTACAAAACGAAAGTTTTGCCGCCGGAAGTTTTCGATTTCATGCGCAAGAAGGGTTTCCTCGGGATGATCATCCCGAAGGAATTCGGCGGGCTCGGATTTTCGCACTCGGCTCACAGCGCGATCATTCAGAAACTCGCAACGCGCTCGATCGCTTCGACTATTTACGTGATGGTTCCGAACTCATTGGGGCCGGCCGAATTGTTAGTACATTACGGAACCGATGCTCAGAAGAAAAAATATCTCCCGCGTCTCGCGAGCGGCGATGAGATTCCGTGTTTCGGTTTGACCGAACCTGCGGCGGGCTCCGACGCCGGCGGTATCGTTTCGGAAGGCGTGCTCTTTAAGGGCGACGACGGCAAAATCTACGTGCGCTTGAATTGGAACAAACGTTGGATCACGCTCGCCGCGATTTCGACGTTGATCGGCCTCGCGTTTAAACTCCGTGACCCGGAAAATCTCCTCGGCCGCGGTGAAGACATCGGTATCACTTGCGCGTTGATTCCCTCGAACTTGAAAGGCGTCGTGATCGGCAAACGTCACGATCCGCTCGGCGTTCCGTTCCACAATTGCCCGACTCAAGGTCATGACGTCGTGATGCTCGCGGAAGACGCGATCATCGGCGGCACCGCGATGGCGGGACACGGTTGGCAAATGTTGATGGAGTGCCTTGGCGCGGGCCGCGGCATCAGCTTGCCCGGTCAGGCCGCGGGCAGCACAAAACTCGCTGCGCGAGTCGTCGGTAATCACGCTTACATTCGTAAACAGTTCGGCGTTCCGATCGGAAAATTCGAAGGCGTCGAAGAGCCCCTCGCGCGCATCGCGGGAACGGCGTACTTCATCGAAGCGCTTCGCCGCTACGTTTTGAGCGCGCTCGATCAGGGCATTTCTCCGCCGGTCGTGACGGCGATCGCAAAGTATACGGCGACGGAAGTCGGCCGTGCCGCGATGAACGACGCGATGGACGTCATGGGCGGAGCCGGAATCTCGATGGGCCCGAGAAATACTTTGGCGGTGAGCTACATCGGTATTCCGATCGGCATAACGGTCGAAGGCGCGAATATTCTGACTCGCACGTTGATGATCTTCGGGCAGGGCGCGCTTCGCGCTCATCCGTACGCATTTAAAGAAGTGAACTCGATCGAACGTGGCGATCTTACGGGCTTCGATGAAGCGTTCTGGGGCCACATCGGTCACATCGTGCGCAACGCTTTCCGTTGTGTCGTCTTGAGCGTCACGCGCGCTTACTTCGTGTTGTCGCCGATCGGCGGGCCCTCGCGCCGCTACATTCAGAAGTTGAATTGGATCTCGGCTTCGTTCGCGATCATGAGCGATTTGTCGATGGGCCTTCTTGGCGGAAAATTGAAAATCAAAGAGAAACTGACCGGCCGTTTCGCCGATATTTTGGCGTGGATGTTCGTGGCCACCGCCGCGATCAAGCGCTTCGAAGAGGAAGGCCGGCGCCGCGAAGACAAAGTTTTCCTCGACTTCACGATGGCCGTCGCGTTCCAGAAAATCCAAGACTCGTTCGACGGAATTTTCGGCAATATGGACGTCTTTCCGTTTTACTGGCTTTTCAAAGGTCCGATCCGCTGGTGGTCGCGTCTCAATTTCGTCGGTCTCGCGCCGACGGATCGCCTCACGCATCGTGTGGCCCAAACGATTTTGAACGGCTCCGAACAGCGTGACCGTTTGACTCACGGAATCTACCTGCCCACGAAGCCGGGCGAAGCGCTCGCGCGTCTCGAGCACGCGTTCAAGATCATTCACCAAGCCGAGTCGGTCGATCAGAAAATCCGCGCGGCCGTGAAAGAGCGCAAGCTGAATAAAAAATCGAAGTCGCTGATCGAAGACGCGTTGAACGCCAAAGTGATCACGCCTCAAGAAAAAGATTTGATCGCGGAAGCGGAGCGCTTGCGCTTTGACGCCATTCAAGTCGACGATTACACGCAAGAAGAATACGTCAATTACGGAACCGCGAAGCCCGTCGAGCGAACGGGCGGTGCCGGCGTGACGAAAACTGCGATGTCGCAGACTTAAAAAATGTGGACTGTTCGTTCGGAGTCGCGGAGTCAACCGATGAGAATTATTCTTTCGCTGATTTTGGGAATGAGTTTGTGGGGATGCTCGACGGCCGCGCCTAAGGGCGAAACGTCGAGCGAGCCTAAGAACGTGCCCGATGCGGTGACGAAGCCGGCCACGTCGTCCAGGCGAACACCGTCATCGGTTCCTTCGCGCGCCGATTACAAAAAGCTTTGCATGTCGTCGCTTCTGATGGCGCACGATTCACTCGTCAAGGGCACGGAATACGCGGTCTGCGTTCCGTCGAAGGTGAAAGACCTCAACGTCGCTCCGGACTATTGTGAAGGCTGGAGCGGTCCCTATCTCGAGGCGGATATTTTCGAGAGGTTTTCGAGTCTATCCGACGAAGAGTTTCAGCGCTTTCTCTCGACGGCTTGTCATTTGCATTAATGACGAAGCTTCGGCGAAGCGGTGCGCAACCGAATCGGCGAAGCATTGCGGCGCACGTCTATCAAATTCAACCGAAAAGACGTTGGCTGAGTCCGGCTTTGCCACGATATAAATAAATTCGATGCGAAGCTATTCCCTCCGTCACGCTTTAGATTCTGACTTCGAATTTCTAAAGTCCGTTCATCACACGACTCTCAGGGAACACATCATCAAAATTTGGGGCTGGGACGAAGCTTTCCAAGATCGGTACTTTCACGAACATTTCCATCTTCAAAACGTGCAACTCGTTTCGGCGTTTGGCTCGGATGTCGGATACGTTGAGCTCTATCGAAGCGCGAATGCTTTGAGCATTCTGAACATTCTCATTTTGCCGGAGTTTCAAGGGCGCGGTTTGGGCCGAGAAATCATCGGCGATCTCGTCGCAGAAGCGGCGAGCGAAGGACGTTTCGTGAAGCTCGGCGTGTTCAAGGTCAACACGCGCGCGCGGAAACTTTATGAAGCGCTCGGTTTTCGCGGAGTCGGCGAGACCGAAACTCACTTCTTGATGGAGCGGCATCGACTTTAATCCAGAAACCGATCCACGCGCTGACTTTGAATCGTGACGATCCTAGTCTCTTCGTAAATGCGGCGTTTGATTTTCATAATCTTGCTCGGCACTTCTGGGATTGGTCACGCCACCGAACTCCAAGCGGGCGTTTTGCCGGGCCTTGCGATGGTAGGGCAGGCGATCGGGGTCTTTCGAGTCAATGCCCGGCTGCTCTTTGGCGGAGACTTCGTAGCGCTCGGCCCCTACGGCGACTTCAAAAGCTTGGCACCGCAGGTGATCGACACGGAATACGGTGCGGCCCTGCGAATCGGTCACGATTTCTACCTCGAGGCTCAAGGCGGAGCCTTCCATCGTCAATTTCGGCAACCGGGATCTTCCAATCTGTCAGGCAACGGATTCGTGGCGCACGCCATTGCGGGATGGCATCTCAGTCCACATTTCGGCGTCGATCTCGACTTATCGGCAAAACGAATCGCGAGCGGTTCACTTGAGAAAAGATGGATCGTGGACCTCTTGCCTCTTCTCACCGTCAGGACGGATTTCTGATGGTGATTCGAACTCTTCTCCTCATTTTGATTTGGAGTTCGGCCGCGGCCTCTGCGGGCGAGCTGGAAATTTTCGGCGGCGCGAACTCGACGACCTACGATGAAACGAAGGATGCGAACACTTACGGCGTTTCTCTGCGTCTTCAATACAATTTCAGCGTCGCGGATAGCGGGTGGATCGTGAACTTAAATGCTCCAGGTTTAGGTCCGCTCGCGAGCGAATTGTCGGCGGGTTACGTTTGGAAATCTGCGGGCGATTTTTATTTCGAAGGTGGCGTAGGTGCGGGCTACAGCAAGATTCGCGGGCCGAATCCGATGGTAGTTGCGGGTGTAGGCTATAGGGTTTCGCCGAACTTCTTTTTCGATTTTCCCATTCGGTACCTTTACTCTTTAACTTGGATGCCTTACCTGGGATTTACGTTTTGAAGGAAGGACACGTGCGCCCATTTTTATTTGGAATCATTTTCATGTCGGTGCTTGGGTGCGGTAACGGAGTTCCCGATCTCACGCTGACGGGAGTTTGTGACGGGTATCCCGACTGGACGACGTCTCCCTATGTCGTTCCTTGGGAGGGAAAG
>JADMIO011605994.1_pt1 | contig 50358 bp, 35 predicted proteins | sample 8958161 | NCBI WGS metagenome assembly JADMIO01 (sample SAMN16585339, study PRJNA669376) | soil metagenome | isolation source: Crop rotation soil | place: USA: Cullars Rotation, Alabama | collected 2011 | reverse complement strand
CGCGACAACTTGTCCACGTGGAATTCTAAGCTTAGGATCCCAATGTGCTGGAAAGATCGGCTGGCAGAGCCGCGACTTTCTTCGTTGCTTTCGGCCTGGCGGTTGCCACGGGCGCGCCGCCTTCGGGCAAGGCCTGCTTAGCAGTCGTTTTTCGGGGGGCTTTGGCGGCCGGGGCGGCGCCGTTGGCAGTGCCGTTTGCCGATCCATTCGCCAGAAGTTTCGATAGAACTTCTTCTTCGGCTAACAGCCAGTTTTCGTGATCTCGTCCCGGCGCGAAGCCAGTGCTTTCCGAGATGAAGTAGGCGCGCTCCTGGATCGATTGGAGCACGGTTGGGTCGCTCAATAACATTTCACGGGTGATGTTGCTCATAAAAAACTCTCCTTCGGGCCGGCTTTACAATAGCGGCACATACCAGGCTTTAAACTCATGGTTCGCCCGGCGTCCTCCTCTTTGCGCCGCGTATGTTTTAACAACAACGGATTAATTCTACATCTCGTTATTGTTAAATAACTGTTAACAACCCCCATTTATGGAACGCAAAATGGCGCAAATCCACTGCCATAAATGGATATAGTTGTAATGATATTTTATTTTGCGGGAGTTGTCATGTCCACTAATGTGTTGGTGTGGAGCGAATTTTTGCATGAAAAGCGTGATGCGCGAGTGCGGTCAATCTATCCCGACGGTATGCACGAAGCCATCGCCCGGGGCTTGCGCGAAGCAGATGATTTCGTCGTCCGCACCGCCACGCTCGGTGAGCCGGAACACGGCTTGACGCAGGAAGCGCTGGACGTCACCGACGTCCTCATCTGGTGGGGACATATCGCGCATAATGCCGTAGAGGATGAAGTCGTTGAGCGCGTTTGCCGCCGCGTGTTGGATGGCATGGGCCTCATCGTGCTGCATTCGGCCTTGATGTCGAAGATATTCATGAAGTTGATGGGCACAACGTGCGATATCAAATGGCGCGATGTAGGCGAAAAAGAGCGCCTGTGGGTGGTGCAGCCGAGCCATCCCATCGCGGCCGGTCTGGGAGAATACATCGAGATTGGCGCTGAGGAGATGTATGGCGAATTTTTCGACGTGCCGCCGCCGGAACAACTGATCTTTGTGAGTTGGTTCGCGGGCGGTGAAGTCTTTCGCAGCGGCATGACGTGGACACGCGGGCGCGGCAAGATTTTTTACTTTCGGCCCGGCCATGAAACGTTTCCGACGTACTTCAATCCCGAGGTGCGGCGTGTCATCGCTAACGCCGCGCATTATGTTGCGCAGCCCGGCGGCGCGGCGCCCAAGTTTGGCAATCATAAGCCGCTTGAAAAACTGGCGCTTGATAACTGAAGTAGCTGAACAGCATTTTGCAGTCACACAATTCACACACTGATAATTGCCGCCAATTACTATTCCTATGAATCATGAACCGGCAGGCGGGTAAGAGCGCCTCGTTTGTGATTAACAATGCCAGGGAATGCGGCAGAATAAAAGCGTATGAATCTCCGATTGCTTTCTTTTGCACGTTTGTCGCTCGTCGTATTGTCATGTCTTTACGCGTCGCTGGCATCGGCGCAAACGCCGGCACCGGCTCCGATCTACAGCGATGCCTTAGCGGATGGCTGGGAAAACTGGTCCTGGGACACGCAGGCCAATTTCAGCGCCGCCAGCCCAGTTAAAACGGGCGCGCATTCCACAAAGGTTACCTATACAGGCGGCTGGGGCGGTCTGTACCTCCACAACCCAGGCGTGTCGCTTAGCGGATACACGCACTTGCAGTTCTGGATTCATGGCGGCACGGCGGGGGGCCAGACGCTTCAGATTTACGCCGAGGACTCCTCTGGTCGCGCGCCAACGCCAATTCCAATCAACAGCTACGTTCAGGGCGGCTCCATCGCCGCTAATACATGGCGCCTGGCGAACGTGCCCTTGAAAGATTTGAAGCTGGGCACGCAGCTCCTGACCGGGCTGGTCTGGCAGAACGCCACCAGCGGCGTGCAGGATGCGTATTACCTGGATGAAATCCGTATTATCAACGACGGCACCAGCACGCCGATTCCGACTCCCACGCCGGTGCCACAGCCAACGCCGACCGGCCCCCCTGTGGGCGCCATCCCGGCGGCTGTCGGGTCGAATTTCATACTCGGGCTTTCCAGTTTACCCGGCGATTATCCGTGGCTGGTGCAAAGCGGGATTCCCTGGAAGGCGCGCTATACCTACCTGACAGGCGGCGCCAACACACCGAACAACTGGACCTACTGGAACTCGCCGGCAGGGCAGTACGCCACCTATTATATGCAGGACAGCGAGGCCTCCAAATGCATTCCCGTTTTCACGTACTATCAGATTCTGGCGGCGAACCCGCGATCTTATGACGAAACCCTGCCGTCCTACACGGAGAAGTTTAAGGACGCTGCGTGCATGAAGGCGTATTTCAACGACTTCAAAATCCTGATGAATAAATGCCGCGCCTTCAACAGGCCGGTCATCGTGCACGTCGAGCCGGATACCTGGGGCTACATGATGCTGACTAAATCGGTGCCTTCGAACTACCCGGTGAAAGTGGCCTCGTCCGGCTATCCCGATGCGGCCGGTTACTCGGATACGGCCGTCGGCTTCGCGCAGGCGCTGGTGCATCTGCGCGACCTTTACGCGCCGAAAGTGTTGCTGGCGCTGCACGCTTCGACATGGTGCGCGGGCGCCGACATCTCATTGAATGCGGATAGCGCGTATGACGTGCGCGCCAACGCCAACCGCACCGGCGCGTGGTTGAATGCGCTGGGCGCCGGGTGGGACCTGATTTTCGTCGACGTGGCCGACCGAGACGCTGGTTATAAACAAATCGTGCGCGGCCAGAATACGTGGTGGGACGAAAGCGATGTGCGCCTGCCGAACTTCGACCAGACGGCGCGCTGGATCGGTTTTCTCAATCGCAAGACGAACCGCCGCATCATCGTCTGGCAAATTCCTATCGGCAACACCAAAATGCGCACCTGCAACAATTCGTGGGATCATTACCAGGACAACCGCGTGCAATATTTCCTGGATGCGGCCTATGGGCAATCGCACCTTTCGAAGTGGGCGCAGATGGGCGTGATCGGACTTCTGTTCGGACGCGGCGACGGCAACACCACAACTAACACCGATGCAGCCGGAGACGGCATTACCAATCCGGCGGCCATCAACGGCAACACGCGCGTCGCGACCGTTTCGGATGACGACGGCGGCTACTTCCGCGAGCGCGCGACGGCTTATTTCAAGGCGCCGCTCCACATCCCCGGCGCGCCATAGCATCGCGTGGGTTGAAACAAGAGGCGCCGTCCGCACAGGGCGGCGCCTCTTTATTTTGCCGCGTGTGCCTGTGCGTTGTAACATTTGAGACACAGCTTCAACGCAGGATGCAGCGTTTCACCCGTTTCAAAATTATAATTTCCTTTTCTCATGACACTGCGCGGCAAGATGTTGCTTCTCATCGCGGGAATGCTTTGCGGGCTGATTGCCCTGCTGCATCTGGTCTCCTCCTCGATCTTACAGCGCTGCCTGGAAGAAGCTGAAGAGCGCATCGCCCGCCAGAGCGCGCTCGGCGCGCAAGGCGTCATTCGCGCGCAGGCGATAAAGCTGCAAAGCGACGTCGCCGACTGGAAAACGCCTGATCGCGACGCGGCCTCGATACCACTGGCGGCAATACCGAAAACGTTCGCTCCGAACGCGAAAGTTGTCGAAGAAGGCGCGCTGCTTGAACTTTCTTTCCTTATATATACGGATGCCTCTGCTCATGTCCTATGGAAGACGTCCTATGAAAATAGCCGGCCCGTTCCCCTGGAAGCAGGGATCACCAAACGCTTCACTGACCCACGACTTCTCAAACAAATCAATTCCGGCGGCGAAAGAGGTTTTCCGCTGTTGCTTTTGCCGGGCGGCCCTGCGTTCGTCACGGCGCGCCCCTTAGCCAATGGAAAAGTATGGATCGTCGCCGGTCGCGATTTCGGCGGGCAGGCCATCGCGCAATTGGCGGCCGCCTCCGACTTCCCCTTCAGCGCCGAACCGGTCAACGATTCGCTCTCCGACAAATTGAAGGAAATTCGCGACGAGTTGGCTGCCGGTAACCAAACAAGTCCGGTCACAGTGCGCGCCTTGGACGACAAGATGCTGTCTGGTTACGCGCTGGTGCGCGGCGCCGATGGCGCGCCGGCGCTGATCGTGACCGCTCCGATTTCGCGGACGATTTCCATGCGCAGCCAGGAGCTGACGCGCTACTTCGGTGGCGCCTTGCTGCTGAGCGGATTCCTGATTGTCGCCATCACGCTCCTATTGCTGGAACGCCTGGTACTGACTCGGCTCGATAGGCTCTCGACCGACGTGCGTGGCATCAGCGAAAACGTCAATTTAGCGCGGCGCGTGGAAGTGCAGGGCGATGACGAGCTGTCGCACGTCGGGCAGGCGGTCAATGCGTTGATGGATGGGCTGGAACGCAGCGAGCGAGGCCGCGCCCTGGCCGCCGAGCAAAGCCTGCGTGCTCGCGAAGAGGCGGAGGAAGCCAACCGCGCCAAAAGCCAGTTCTTGGCGAACATGAGCCACGAGCTGCGCACGCCTCTCAACGCCATCATCGGCTATAGCGAAATGTTGCAGGAAGAAGCGGAAGACACCGGCCAGGACGATTTCATTCCCGATCTGCAAAAAATCAACACCGCCGGCAAGCAGCTTCTGGCTTTGATCAACGACGTGCTGGATTTATCGAAAATCGAAGCCGGTAAGATGGATTTGTTCCTGGAAACTTTCGATGCCGGGTCGCTGGTGACGATGGTTTCGGACATCATCAAGCCGGTGATCGACAAGAACAGCAACCGCCTGGTGGTGGACATCGCCGAAGACATCGGCTCGATGCACGCCGATTTAACCAAGGTGCGCCAGTCGCTGGTAAACCTGCTCTCCAACTCCAGCAAATTCACGGAAAGCGGCACGATTACCATTAGAGCCTGGGCGCAGGGAGAAGCCGAGAACCAGGAAATATTTTTCAGCGTCAGCGACACCGGCATTGGCATGACGCCGGAGCAACTGGGCAAGCTATTCCAGGCGTTCTCGCAGGCTGACACGTCTACGCAAAAGAAATATGGCGGCACCGGCCTGGGGCTGGCGATCACGCGGCGTTTTTGCCAGATGATGGGCGGCGATGTGACCGTTGAAAGCGAAGTGGGGCAGGGCACGACCTTCACGATTCGCTTGCCGCGCACCGTTATCGACCCGAAAGCGCGCGCCGCCAACGTCGTTCAGAAGGAAGAAGTTGAAGACAAAAGCCTGAAACTCCTGGTGCTGGATGAAGACCCGGAGGTGGCCGAAACCATCCGCCGCGCCATCGTGGAACAGTTCGACGTGGCGACCGCCGCCAACGGCGAGGATGGAATCAAGATCGCGCGCGAGTTGCGGCCCGACGTGATCCTGCTCAGCACGCGCCTCGAGAATGGCGAAGACGGCTATGAGGTTTTAAAGCAATTCAAGGCGAGCGAAGACCTCGCGAAAATCCCCGTCGTCATTCTGTCGATGACCGAAGAAAAAAGCATGGCGTTCGCTTTTGGCGCCGCGGACCATCTGGTTAAGCCCATCAATCGCAAGCGCCTCAGTTCAGTGGTTCGCAAAGTGTTGCGCGAAAAAGGCGGCGAGCGGCGTGGCGAACACCGCGTCCTGGTGGCGGATGACGATGAAACCACGCGCTCCATGATGCGGCGCATCCTCGAAAACGATGCCTGGGAAGTTTTTGAAGCCGCCAACGGCCGCGAGGCGCTGGACGTTATGGAAGATACCACGCCCGCGCTGATTGTCATGGATTTGAAGATGCCCGAAATGGACGGCTTTGCGCTGATCCATGCCATCCGGGCGCGCGACGAGTGGAAAAGCCTGCCCATCGTCGTCGTCAGCGCGATGGATATCAGCCTGGAAGACGGCCAGCGCCTGCGCCGCCAGGTGCAGCGCGTGATACAGAAAGGCACCGTCAACAACGAAGATTTGATGGTGGAAATCCGCTATGTGGCCGCTGCTGCGGCAAGACAGCTTGAAGAAGCGGCATAAAAACGACTTAATTATTCAATGTGGGAAGGTTATCCATGCCGAAAGTGTTAATCGTTGAGGACAATGAAATGAACCGCGACATGCTCTCGCGCCGCCTGGAGCGAAAAGGCTATGAGATCGTGATGGCCTTCGATGGCGAAGCGGGCGTTAGCATGGCGCAAAGCGAGAACCCCGACATTATATTGATGGACATGAGCCTGCCGATCATTGACGGCTGGGAAGCCACGCGCCGCGTCAAGGCCGACCCTGCCACACAAAATATCCCCGTCATTGCATTGACCGCGCACGCCATGAGTGGCGATCGCGAAAAGGCGCTCGAAGCCGGTTGCGACGATTACGATACCAAACCGATTGAACTGCCACGGCTTTTGGGCAAAATGGAAGAGTTACTGAGCAGTCGCCAGTGAACAGCAGTGAACAGCAGTAAGCAGTTGCAGATGCCGGTATTTAACTTGAAACCGTTTATATAGTACAGGCTTTATGTCCTCCAACGTTTCGACTTTACAAGGCAAGCGCGAGGTGTTGTCGAATTTGCGCCACGACTTGCGCACGCCGCTCAACGGAATCATCGGCTACTCCGAAATGCTGCTCGAAGACGTGGAGGACGGCACGCTCACCTGTGGCACCCAACTTCAAAAAGTGCTTCGCTCCGGGCAGGAGCTGTTAGGTCGCGTCAACGAGGTTCTGGATGCGGCGCGCCTCGAATCGGCCACTGACATCGATTTGGAGACTTATGCCTCGCGCATATATGCGCAGTTGCGCGACCCGCTCGATACGTGCCTCGGCTATGCCGAGATGCTGCTCGAAGATGCCACACGCGCCGGCGAGATCGACGCGCTTCCGGAACTTGAGAAAATTCACGCGGCATCCCAAAAGTTCGCCTCATTGTTGGAAGATGGCATTCTGTTTTTGAAAGTCGCCAACGGCCAGCTTAATGCCGAAGACATGCAGCCGCTTTCGGGCAGCTCGCCCGCCGAACCGATGGTGGTGGAACCTGCCATGGAACTTCAAGATGAATCCGATGCAGCGGGTATGGGAGCGCGGATTTTAGTGGTGGACGATAACGAGACCAACCGCGACCTGTTATCGCGCCGCTTGCAGCGCCAGGCCTATGCGGTGACGTTAGCCGAAAGCGGCGAAAGCGCCCTTGAAAAAATCAAGGCGGCGCCGCCGGATTTGATCCTACTCGACATCATGATGCCGGGCCTCAATGGTTACCAGGTGCTTGAACTCCTGAAAAAGCATGAGGAATGGCGGCACATTCCGGTCATTATGATCTCGGCGCTGGACGAACTTGGCAGTGTCGTGCGCTGCATCGAAACGGGCGCCGACGATTATTTATCGAAGCCTTTCAATCCTGTACTGCTACGTGCCCGCGTACGCGCGTCACTGGAAAAAAAGCGCCTGCGCGACCGCGAAGTGCTGCTTTACCAGCAACTGCAGGAGAACTTCCTGCGGCTGCAGGAACTGGAACAACTGCGCGACAGCCTGACGCACATGGTAGTGCATGATTTGCGCACGCCCCTGACATCCATCATTAGCGGCCTGCAAACCATGCAGGTTGTCGGGGAACTGGAAGAGATTCATACCGAGTTGCTGGAGATGGCTCTCAGTGGTGGGGAAACGCTGCTCCGCATGATCAACGACCTGCTGGATATTTCCAAAATGGAAGCGGGCCAGTTGAAACTGGAAATGATGGAAATTGACGTGCGGCACGTGGCACAAACCTCGTTGCACCAGGTCTCGATGCTGGCACAGAATAAGGGCGTCGAATTAAAGGACGCCAGCAACTTGCCCCTACCGCTATTGCGCGCTGACGAAGATAAACTCATGCGGACGCTGACGAATCTACTGGGAAACGCCATCAAATTCACGCCCTTCGGCGGTTCGGTGACGCTTCAACTCGGCCCGCAGCGCGAAAATGAAAACGTGACAGGCGTATTGTTCGCCATATCGGATACCGGTGAAGGTATTCCCAGCGAAGCGTTCGGACGCATTTTTGAAAAATTCGGCCAGGTCGAGAGTCGCCGCGAAGGGCGAAAAATGTCCACCGGCCTCGGTCTCACCTTCTGCAAGATGGCCGTGGAGGCGCATGGCGGGCGAATCTGGGTCGAAAGCGAAATGGGCAAGGGCAGCACATTTCAATTCGTCATCCCGGTTGGAAACGACGTTAACCTCGCAGGCCAACGAAACGCTTAAAGTACTTTTCAGGATTCTGTGACTGTTAATTTTTCTTGATGGCGATTCACGAAAGCGTAATATTCGCGCTCAGGCGAGTGATCCCGGGACAGTAAACAGAACGATAACTTCCACTCTTCCCGCCTCGGAAAACAAAACAGCCCTCTCGGGTTCTAAACATCTTGAACGTTGCTACGGCGATATACTGGGTTCGTTACCCTCGCCGTAAAGGAGCGTGTATGCCTGAAACCATGCCAAATGGCCCGATGACTTCGCCTGATGCCGGTGCGAAGTCCGGCGGCGCCAAATCGAAACTATTTTTCGCCTTGATGCTGGCCGGCACGGTAGTGGCTGCCGGCGGCTATGCCGTCATGAGCAAAAATGGCGGCGGCGAGTCGAGCGCGCCTTTCGCCCCTCAGACAGCCACGGGCTCGCCGGAGTCGTCCAAAAAACCTTATGCCGGTGAAAAGGCGCCTGACGCCTCACCTGGCAAGATTACCGTTACGACGAAAAACAGCCCGAAAGCAACTTCAGGAACGGCGCAGGCTGGAACGAAGGTAAATGCACCGCCGGTAACGGCAATCTCCGGGCATAAATCCGTGGCGGCATCGGCAGGAAAAGTCAAAGTCGCCAAAGCGGATACCGGCAAATCAACCAGGCGTGTAGAGAGTTCCGCCGTCGAAAAGGCGAGCGCGAAGGCCGTCGAAACGAAAACGAGCGAGCGCCCGCGCGTGGCCCAGGCGGCGCAGGTACAGCGCGTGGCAGCTGGCTGGCCGGAGTATCGCGGACCGAAGCGCGATGGAATTTCGCAGGAAAAGGGCTGGTTTGGCGATGGCGAGCCGGAGATGGTCTGGAAGACCAATATCGGCGCCGGGTTCGCTTCGGTTGTTATTGCCAATGGCCGCGCTTACGCGATGGGCAATAATAACAACCAGGACACGGTTTACTGTTTCGATGCCGCGACCGGGCAGGGCGTATGGCGCTACTCATATGCGTGCGACATCATGGACAAGCAGCACGAGGGCGGCCCTAGCGCCACGCCGACGGTGGATGGCGATACGGTCTATACCTACAGCAAAATGGGCCAGTTGCACGCGCTGAATGCGACCAATGGACGCGTCATCTGGAGAAAGGACGTTCCACGGGAAATGGGCGGCCAGATTCCTAACTGGGGTGTCAGCAGTACGCCAGCGGTTTACGGCGATGCGCTCTATGTAATGACGGGGGCGCGCAATGCCTGCGTCACGGCATTCGATAAAAAAACCGGCGACGTCCTGTGGCAATCCGATAACTCCGCGCCTGCCTATGCAGCTTTGCAGGTGTTTGAATGGAAAGGCGCGCCTTACGTGGCCGCTTTCGACGCTGACGGCGTGAAATTCCTCGACGCCAAAAACGGCAAGGTACTTTGGAGCTATGGCTGGAAAACCAATTACGACGTGAACGCGGCGATTCCCGTTATCGCTGACGATAAAGTGTTCATTTCGTCCGGTTATGGAACGGGATGCGCCATGCTGCAAAGCACGGCGCAGAATCCTTTGCTCTGGCAAAACCGCGACATGAAAAACCACTTCAACGCTTCGGTGTTGGTAAATGGTTACATTTATGGTTTCGATGAATCGGAGCTGGCCTGTCTCGATGCCAGAACGGGGCGCAAGATGTGGTCGCAGGGCCGCCTGGGTAAAGGGTCGTTGATCGCCTCTGACGGCAAACTGATCATCCTATCCGAGCGCGGCGAACTGGTAATCGCCGACGCGAATCCGCAAGGATTTAAGGAACTGAGCCGCACCCAGATACTGGGCGGCAAATGCTGGTCGGCGCCTTCGCTGGCGAACGGCCGCATTTACGCGCGCAACGCGGACGGCGACCTGGTGTGCGCTAAATTTTGAAAAACCGGGGAAATCTCCACGAAAGTCATAGAAGCATGAAATTCTCAACGAATGCAACAGCCGGAGTAAAAACCGCCATCAAAATCGGTGCGGCGGCTTTGCTGGTAAGCACAGCACTGGTAGCGGCAATCGCGCCGGCTTCCGCGCAGAAACTGGCCGCGAACGGATGGACGAACTGGCGCGGACCGCAGCAAAACGGCACATCACCGGAAACGGGCTTGCCAAACGAGATCAAGCCCGGGGGCAAGAATCAACTGTGGACGTATAAATTGCGCGGGCGCGGCGCGCCGGTTATCGCCAATGGGCGCGTCTATGCGTGGGGCTATGAGGGCGACGGCCCGGATTTACAGGAAGTGCTGGTTTGCCTGGATGCGGAAACCGGCAAAAAATACTGGGAAAAGCGGTTCAACGACTATCTTTCCGATACCGCCTATAACCGTTACAGCATTGGCACTCCCGCGGTGGACGAAGAAACCGGAAACATCTATTTTAACGATTCCGCCGGCGACGTCGTTTGCTTCCAGCCTGACGGCAAGGAGATCTGGCGCCATTCGATGATGGAGGAATACGGGCGCCTGACCTTCCCCAATGGCCGCACCGGTTCGCCCTTCGTGGATGGCGACCTCGTTATCGAGCACAGCGTCGTCGCCAACTGGGGCGCGCAAGGCCCGGCGGCGGATCGTTTCCACGCCTTCGATAAGCGCACCGGACAGCTCGTTTGGGTTTCCACACCGGGCACCATACCCCCAAAGGATCAATCGTTCGCCACCCCCGTAGCGCGATGGGAAAATGGGCAGCGCGTGATCTATTGCGGCACCGGCGACGGCCATATTCTCGCCTTCAACGCCAAAACCGGCGCGCCGCTCTGGCGCTACAAGATTTCCGCGGGAGGCATTAACTCATCCTCTGTCCTCGCCGGTGATCGTGTCATCGCCATACAGGGCGATGAAAATATCGATTCATCCGAAATGGGCCGCATGGTAGCGGTGAAAACAGGCACGCTGCCGGCTGCCGGAGCCACGGACGGAGTTACGCTGGATATTAAATCGGAACTATGGCGCAACCGCCTGAATGCCTGGAGCAGCTCACCGGTTTTAGTGGGTAACCGCGTGTACCAGACCGTGAAAACCGGCGAACTGGCGTGCGTGGACGTGGATAACGGCAACATCCTGTGGGAAATGAAGCTGGCGCCCGACCAGTTGCACGCCTCGCCGGTTTATGGCGACGGCAAACTGTACGTGCCCTTTCAGGACGGTCACCTTTTCGTCATCAAGCCGGAAGCGACAAAGGGCACGATTTTGAGTGAGGCGCAGTTCCCCGGCAACTGCCTGGGCGCGCCTTCGATCTGGAACGGCAAGGTCTACTTCTTCACGACGGAGAACTTCTATTGCTTCGGCACCAAGGGCAAAAAGAATTTCACCCTGCCGGCCATGACGGAAAAAAGCCCGGCCCCCGGCCCTATCGCCCAGTTACAGGCGGTGCCGTCCGAAGTGCTGCTGCGTCCCGGACAAAGCATCAAAATCTCACTGCGCGGCCTGGATGCCAACGGCAATTTCGTGCGCAACGTAACCGGCGCCAAATGGGCGCGTTACATCCCGCCGACCGCCAAGGTGAAAGCCGAGATGGATGGAAACTTCACCGGCGATACTCTGATGGTGGCGCAAGGTGCCAAAATCTCAGCCGGCGCCTTCCAGGCGACGGCGACGGTGGACGGTAAGGAATTGAAAGCGGATATTCGCGGGCGCGTTCTGCCGAATTTGCCGCTGTCCGAGAATTTCGAGGAAGTCAACCTGACTGAGGATAACGCGACGGACGGAGTCAAGTTCGCCTATCCGCCCCTGCCGTGGATCGGCGCGCGCTTCAAGTGGGAAGTGCGCGACCTGGACGGCAACAAGGTGCTGGCGAAGACGCTCGATAACGTTTTCCTCCAGCGCGCCACCGCGTTTATCGGCACGCCGGACATGAAGAATTACACGATCGAAGCCGACGTCATGAGCGAAGGTACTCGCCGGAACATGAGCATCGTCGGTCTGGTGAACCAGCGCTATAATATTTCGCTCGTCGGCAACTGGCAGACGCTGGAAGTGACTTCCAATGCTGATCGCATCAAAGTATCGGCGCCGTTCAAGTGGTTGCCCAAAGTGTGGTATCACCTGAAAACGCGTGTCGATGTGGCCAAGGATGGCTCCGGCATCGTGCGCGCCAAAGCCTGGAAAAAAGGTGACCCCGAACCCGAGGCGTGGACCCTGGAAGTGCCGCATAAGCACGCGAATCTCGAAGGTTCGCCGGGGTTGTTTTCTTTCGCCCTGCAAAGCCAGTATCGCACCTACCACGACAACATCGTCGTGACACAAAATTGATGGAGATTGAAGAAGCGCGAAGCATCATTGTATGACATGCTTCGCGCTTTTCTGGAACGAAGTGAAATGAGCTTGAAAATGAGATTTATTCCTTTGGTGGTAACCCTGGCAGCGACGCTTCCCGCAGTGGCCGCCGATCATCCATTCTGGGGCAACGACCTCTCGCGCAACATGATTTCGAATGAAACCGGATTGCCCGATTCGTTCGATCCCGGCAAGTACAAACCCAATACGGAAGACGTGGACATGGCGACGACCAAAGGCGTCAAATGGGTCGTGAAACTGGGTTCACAGGCTTACGGCAACCCGACCGTGGCGGGTGGCAAGGTTTTCGTCGGTACCAATAACGAAACGCCGCGAGACCCGAAAACCCAAGGCGACCGCGGCATCGTCATGTGCTTCGACGAGCAAACCGGCAAATTCCTCTGGCAACTGGCCGTGCCGAAACTGGGCACCGGCAAGGTTAGCGACTGGGAATACCTGGGCATTACCTCGCCACCGGAAGTCGAGGGCAACCGCATCTATTTGGTGACGAACCGTTGTGAGGTATTGTGCCTTGATGTGAACGGCCTTGCTGACGGAAACGACGGCGATTTCAAGGACGAGGGCCAGTACATGGCCGGGCCGGGCAAACCGCCCGTTGCGACCGGACCGCAGGATGCGGACATCATCTGGCGCTTCGACATGCGCGACGAAGTGGGCGTTTTTCCACATAACGCCACATCCAGCGCCGTGTTGGTCTTGTCGGATCGTTTGTTCGTGACGACTTCCAACGGGCAGGATTGGTCGCACATCAACATTCCATCGCCCAATGCGCCGGCACTGGTTTGCCTCGATAAGAAAACCGGCAAGCTGCTCGGTGAAGAAGATTCCGGCATCAGCCAGCATATTTTCCACTCGAACTGGTCGACGCCCTCCTATGCGAAATCGCCTGACCGTGAACAGGTGGTCTTCGGTGGCGGCAACGGCTGGGCCTACGGATTTGCCCTCGATCCGATCAACGGGCCGGATGATTACAAGATTCTTAAGGAATTCTGGCGCTACGATGCGATTCCGCCCAACTATCGCATGAAAGACGGTAAGCCGATTAAATATCCGGCGTCGGACGGTCCCAGTGAAATCATCGCCACGCCCGTGATCTATAAAAACCGTGCCTATATTTCCATCGGCCAGGACCCTGAGCATGGCGAGGGCATCGGCAACATGAGCTGCATCGACATCTCCAAAAATGGCGACATCACCCAGAGCGGGAAAATCTGGACTTACAACAAGATTTCGCGCACTCTTTCGACGCCGTCCATTATCAACGATCTGGTTTTCGTGTCGGATTTTTCCGGTAACGTCCATTGCCTGGATGCGAATACGGGACAGCCTTACTGGGTGCATAACAGTGGAAGCCACATCTGGGGTTCGACGATGGTAGCCGATGGCAAACTATACATCGGCAACGAGGACGGCGATTTTTACATCATGGATGCGGGCAAGGAAAAGAAGATCATCAATAAAATTTCCTTCCCGGCGCCCGTCTATTCGACACCTGTAGCCGCGAACGGCACGCTGTTCATCGCCACACCGACTCATCTGTACGCCATAGCGAAATAAGCCGGGCTATCGCGGCGGAATCGCCGGACACCGACTCAATTTAAGCGGCGGGAAAGGGACCAGCCCTATTCCCGCCGCTTAACGCTTGCTTCAAGACCATTCTATGCGCTCATCCAACAAACTCACCACAACGCAATGGCTTATCATCATCGTCGCATCCATCGGCTTTTTGTTCGATACCTACGAACTGCTGATGACGCCGCTCGTCGCGCGCCCCGCGATTGCCGAGTTGTTGCATGTGCCGCCCAATAACGCCGCCGTGACGGAATGGCTGGGGCGCCTGCTCTGGATGACTGCGCTCTGCGGAGGCATTTTCGGCCTGATCGGTGGCTGGTTGACGGATAAAATCGGGCGTAAAACCGTGATGGTGGCGAGCATTTTCGTGTACTCGCTTTCGCCCGTCTTAGCGGCGTTCAGCACCTCGCTGGCGATGTTCGTCTTCTTTCGGTGCCTGACGTTTATAGGTGTGTGCGTCGAGTTCATCGCGGCGATTACCTGGCTGTCCGAGCTATTCAGCGATAAAAAGCAGCGTGCACGCTTGCTTGGCACCACGCAGGCTTTCGCTTCGCTCGGCGGTGTGATGGTCAGTCAGGTAAACAAATACGTCATCGCGAACTCCGCGGAGTTTCCGGCTCTCGGGCTGCCGGTGGGGCAAAGCCATGACGTTTCCACATGGCGGTATATGCTGCTGACCGGCCTGATCCCCGCGATTCCTATCGCGCTTCTCCTTTTTTTCGTGCCTGAATCGGCTGCGTGGAAGGAAAAACGCGCCGCCGGAACTTTGCAGCGCCCCAACTTTGGCGCACTGTTCACCAAGGAACTACGCCGCGTCACACTTTTGACGGCGGCGCTTTCGGCATGCGCTTACGCCATCGCTTTTGGCGCCTTGCAGGTGACGGTGTCCGGTGCCGTACCCGCCCTACCTGAGTTGTCCAGCCAGGCCAAAGAACTGGCGCCGCTCATCAAGGAAGGAAAGAAGCTCAACAAGCAGTTCGACGACGCGCAGGATCCCGCACAGCGCAAGGAGCTGCTTACGCAAATCAAGGCCAACCTGGGCAAGCAGAAACCGTTGAACGACCAGGTGCAAATGACCAGTGCCAACGTGCAATCGTTCCAGGAAACGGGCGGCTTACTGGGGCGCATCGTGCTCGCGCTCTTGCTCTTTGCCGGGCTGGCGCGGCGCAGCATTTTGAAGATATTCCAATTCCCTTCGGTGTTGATTCTGCCGCTCACGTACTTCGTGTTGTTCAAGCAAGGCGGCAGTAATTTCATGTGGGCGTACGGGTTGTGTGGCTTTCTCACGGTCGCGCAGTTCAGCTATTTCGGCGAATATTTACCGAAGGTATTCCCATTACATTTACGGGGCACTGGCGGCAGCTTCGCCACCAACGTCGGCGGGCGCATGATCGGCACGAGTGCTTCACTCGTGACAACCGCCGTGCTGGCACCCATGATCGCCGGCGGCATGGCAAACGTAAAGCCGATGCACGTCGCGCAGGCCGCGGGCTACCTTGCTACCGGCGTGGCCATACTGGCGCTGATTCTTGGCCTATTTTTGCCGGAGCCGCAGGACGCTATTGAAGCGTAGAACGCGATATTTGTATTCTCTCGACAATGTCTACTGAATCTTCAACACAACTCGACGCGCACGTGCGCGAAATCATCAACTGGCATTTTGCGCCGGAAACCGGCTGCCCTTTCTGGCTCGACTGGGCCAAAAAGGCCGGGTTCGATCCGCGCGAAAAAGTGCACAATTATGCGGATCTGCTGGCGCATTTCGATCACTTCCAGGACGAATGGCTACGCGACGAGCAAAACGAACGCTTCGTGCCCAAAGCGTTCGCCGGCCAGCCGTATTACGTTTTCGAGACTGGCGGCACGACAGGGATGCCCAAGCAGCGCATCAGTTGGAACGACCACAATATCGACTACGAAGAGTTTTCCAAAACACTCGACGACAAATTCTTCCCGCGCGGCGCCAACTGGCTGATGATTGGCCCGACCGGTCCGCGCCGCCTGCGCCTGGCGATTGAACACCTGGCGCACGTGCGCGGCGGCGTATGCTATCATGTCGACCTCGACCCGCGCTGGGTGAAGCGCCTTATCGAAACCAAGGATTTCGAGATGGCGAATCGATACAAAGAGCACGTAGTCGAGCAGGGCGCCACGATTTTGAAGAACCGCAAGATCGAATGCCTTTTCACTACGCCAAAATTGCTGGAAGCGCTCGGCGAAAAAATCGACGTGCCCGGCGCCGGCATCAAAGGCGTTTTCTGCGGCGGCACGCAAATGACGCCGCAGATCGTGCGTTTCCTCATCGAAGAAGTTTTGGACAATCGCGCGCAGTTCGTACCGACCTACGGCAACACGCTCATGGGCCTCGCCTGCAGCAAGCCCCTAACGCGCGAAGACAAGTGGAGCGTGACCTATTACGCGCCGCAGCCACGCGCGGTTTTACGCGTCGTCGATCCCAACGACACATCGCATACCGTCGCTTACGGCGAACGCGGGCGCGTGGAATTAACGACTCTTACGAAAGAGTTCTTCATGCCGCGTTTTCTGGAACGCGATGAAGCGATTCGCCGTGAGCCGACGGAAAAGTATCCGTGGGATGGCGTAGGCGAAGTACGACCGTTCGGACAGATGGAAAAGAAAACCATCGAAGGGGTGTATTGATGAAAACGGCGGCGCCTCCGGTACGATGCCCAGCGATTGAAATCGCGGCTCAAGGCGCTATGCGCCGATTGTCCGCCTTCGCGGACATTATTATCGTCGGCGCAGGCCGACGTTCAGCCGAAGGCTTCCAGCCGCGATTTCAATCGCCGGGCATTTTAGCGGCGCTATCGTTTCTGTTTGCTTCGCCGCTTTTCGCCGCCGATTGGCCGCAATGGCGCGGGCCGAACTTGAACGGCGCCACGAGCGAAACCAATCTGCCGGCGCAGCTCGACATCGAAAAGAACCTGAAATGGGCGGTTGAACTTCCCGGCCCATCGGCTGGCACACCTGCAGTTTTCGGCGACAGGATTTTTCTTTCCGCCCTGGATAAACAGTCGAAGAACCTGCTGGCGCTGTGCCTCAACCGTGAAGATGGCAAGGAGTTGTGGAGGCGCGAAATCGCTCCCGGCTTCGTTTCCAACCCGCGCAACGACCTGGCGGCGCCTTCGCCGGTGACCGACGGCAAGCGCGTGATATTTCTTTATGGCTCTGGTGACATTGCCGCTTTCGATGCAGAGGGTAAGCCTCTCTGGCAGCGCAATTTGCAAAAAGAGTATGGCGAGTTCGTCGTCAACTTTTTGTACGGTTCATCCGGGGTTCTTCTCGGCGAAAAATACATCGTGCCAGTGCTACATCGAGGCAAGGAAAGCTACCTGATGGCGGTGGATGCCGCGACCGGCAAAAACCTGTGGCGAATTATTCGTCCAAGCGATGCCCACGATGAAAGTAAGGAAGCGTACACCACGCCGATACCGATTCAACGTGATGGAAAAACTGAAATCGCCCTGGTCGGCGGCGACATGGTGACTGGTCACGACGTGGAAAACGGGCAGGAATTGTGGCGCGTCGACGGTTGGAATCCCACGCGGATCAATCACTGGCGCATCGTGCCGTCGCCCACGCAAGCGGGCGACATGATCGTGATCTGCCCGCCGAAAAACGGCGCGGCCTTTGCATTCAAGGCCGGAGTCAGCGGTGGCAACGACAAGTGGGCGTGGAGCAATCCACAACTGACCAGCGACGTGTGCGCGCCGCTTTATTACAACGGTCAGTTGTACGTTCTGGACGGTGACAAGCACAAATTATCCTGCGCCGATCCGCAAACCGGCACGGTAAAATGGACGAACGATCTGGGTGGCCGCGCTGTCTTTCGCGCCTCGCCGACCGGCGCCGATGGAAAGATTTATTGCATTAACGAAGCGGGCGAGGCGTGGGTGTTATCGGCCGATGAGCCGAAGACGCTCTATCAAACCGCGCTTGACGGCCCGCGCACCCGGGCAACCATCGTCGCGGCGCACGGCAACGTCTTCGTGCGCACGGCGGAAAAATTGTTTTGTTTTAAAAATTGACTTTCATCAAATGTCTCTTCCTCATCTTCCGATTTTACGTGCGGGCACGCCTTACGAAAGCCTCGACACGATTGAACTGAAAAACCTGCGCGGCGGCGCCGATGTGGCTATTGTCAGCCAGGCCAATGCGGGTATGCTCCGCCGCGACGTTTCGAAAATTGGTGCGGCGCGGCGTGCCTTGCAAGAGTGTTCACCTGCGAAACTGCTGGAGTTCACGCAACGCGCCGGCGAATTGTTTTTGAATGAAGCGTTGCCCGTCGGTCTGGAAGGCGAAAAACACGGGCCGCGGGAATACATCGAAAACCTCTCCGCCACGACCGGCTTGCCCCACTCGCTTTGCCGCCTAAACATGGGCAAGGTCGGGCAGGTTTTCGCGCAGATGCCGGGCATCATAAACGGGCTGACGCGCGGCCTCGACTTGGAAATCCTGCGTAGCGGTTTAGGCGACGAAGAAGGCACTCTTGTCAGCTTTTATCCGCAGGCCGACGCGCTGACCGTAATTTTGCCGAGTAACTCGCCAGGCGTGAACTCGATTTGGATGCCCGCTCTCGCGCTTGGAATCCCTGTCATTTTGAAGCCGGGGCGCGAAGATCCCTGGACGCCGCTGCGCATCATTCAAAGTTTCATCGCCGCCGGCGTGCCGGCAGAGGCGTTCAGTTTCTATCCGACGGATCATGAAGGCTCGAACGCGCTGATGGAACTGGCGGGACGCGCCTTGATTTTCGGCGATGAAAGCACCGTCGCGCGTCATGCGGGCAATCCAGGTGTCCAAGTACATGGTCCTGGCCGCAGCAAAGTGCTGATCGGTGACGATTGCATCGAAAACTGGCGTGATTACGTGGATGTAATGGCCGAGTCAATCGTGGCGAACGGCGGGCGCAGTTGCGTCAATGCCTCGACAGTTGTAGTGCCGAAATACGGGCGGGAAATCGCCGGGGCGTTGGCTGAAAAGCTGGGGGCGGTTTTGCCAAGGCAGCATGACGAAGAATCGGCTATCTTAGCCGGATTCGCCAATCCGAAAATGGCCGAGATGATCGATGCCGTGATTGAAAGCGAACTCGAAGGCGCCGAAGAGATGACGGCATCGTTCCGGCAGGGTGCGCGCCGCGTCGAGCTTGAGAATAGCAACTATTTGTCGCCGACTATCGTTTGGTGCCCTTCCTTCGACCACGCCTTAGCCAATAGGGAATTTATGTTTCCGTTCGCAAGCGTCGTGGAAGTGCCGCAGGAAAAAATGCTGGCAACGATTGGGCCGTCGCTCGTCGTAACCGCGATTACCAAAGATGAAAAGTGGACCAGTGAACTGCTGGCGTCGCCTTTGATTGATCGCTTGAATATCGGGCCTTTGCCGACCAACCGCGTTAGTTGGGATCAACCGCACGAAGGAAATTTGTTCGAGTTTCTGTTCAAACGCCGCGCTATCGCGCGTGCGAGTTTCTAAGGAGTCAACATGAAAAAAGTTTTGATTCTCTCCTGTTTATTATCTGTGGCGGTGCCGTCGTTCGCCGCCGATTGGCCGCACTATCGGGGCGTGAATTTCGATGGCGCAACACCGGAAAAGATTTCGAAGTCGTGGCCGGTCGAAGGGCCAAAAACAGTCTGGAAAATCCCGATGGGCGAAGGTTTCAGTGCCATTTCGGTGGTCGGCAATCGCGCCTATTGCAACGCCTCGATAGACGAACAGGAAAACGTCATCGCCATGGAGTCAGCGACCGGCAAGCAGCTCTGGGCCGTACCGTTGGACAAAAAAATCCATGACGGTCAGGGCGGCAACGGCCCACGCTCGACACCCGCCATTGATGGCGACAAGGTGTATGTGCTGGGTACCTACGGCAAATTGGCCTGCTTGAACGCGGCGGATGGCAAAACCGTGTGGCAGCACTCTTTGAATGACGAGTTCGGCGGCAAGACCATCGGTTGGGGCTATGCCGCCTCGCCGGTCATCGAAGGCGATATTGTCTTGGTCTGCGGCGGCGGGCAGGGCCAATCGCTGATCGGTTTCAACAAGCAAACTGGCGATGTCGTTTGGAAAGGCCAAAACGACGGCATGACGCATGCGACACCGACGCCGGCCACGATTCTCGGCACACGCCAGGTGGTTTTTCGCACGGATCAAGGCTTGGTTTCCGTGGTGCCTACTACGGGCGACGTGCTATGGCGCTACAAATTTCCGCATCGCACATCCAGCGCCTCCTCGCCTGTGGTCGGTGGTGACATGGTTTACATCTCGTCGGCTTATAATGTCGGTTCTGGCTGTGTGAAGCTGTCGAAAGACGGTGACACGTGGAACGTGACCGAACTGTGGAAAAATCAGGATCTGCAGAATCACTGGACGACGCCGGTTTATAAAGATGGGTATCTTTACGGTCTTTATAAGAACGGCGATGGCTTGCGCTGCCTTGAAATGGCGACTGGTAAGCAGGTGTGGTCGAAGGGCGGATTTGCCTGGCAGGGTGCAACAACCTTGGTGGATGGCGATGTGCTGGTACAAAATGATCGCGGTGAAATCGTGTTGGTAAAGGCTTCACCGGAAAAATATGAAGAGCTTTCTCGGGCTCAGCCGCTGGGCGGGCAGTGCTGGACGATGGCGACAGTTGCCAACGGCCGCATCTTCGCGCGCAGCATGACCGAAGCGGTGTGTCTGGATGTAAAGCCGCAAAACGTCGCCCTGCTGCCGAAGTAATCTGACTTTGAAAGTATTGGATGAATTTTGATTATCATCCGCGCACGCGGGTCGTTTTTGGCGCGGGGTGCTTGAGTCGTCTGGGTGAATTGTCACTGGAAAACGGCGCGCGGCGTGTATTACTCGTGACGGACGCGGGTATCGTGCAGGCGGGCCATGCCGGGCGAGCGAGGGAGTATCTTGAAGCCGCTGGCCTGCACGTCACGACTTTCGACCATTCCGGGGAAAACCCTACGACGCGGGACGTAGACGAGTGCTTGCAAACGGCTCGCGAGGCGGGGGTCGATTTCATCGTCGGGTTGGGCGGCGGTTCCAGCATGGATACCGCCAAAGGCTGTAACTTCCTGCTGACCAATGGCGGCCAAATGAGCGACTACCGTGGCATCGGCAAGGCGCGCCTGCCTATGCTGCCGTTAATCGCCATCCCCACGACGTCGGGAACGGGCAGCGAATGCCAGTCGTTCGCGCTCATCGCCGACGAAAAAACCCATCAGAAGATGGCCTGCGGCGACCCAAAAGCCGCGGCGCGCGTGGCGTTGCTTGACCCGGAGTTAACGTTGACACAGCCGCGTTCAGTAGCGGCGGCGACGGGTATGGATGCGCTTTCGCATGCCATTGAAACCGCCGTCACCAAAAAACGTAACTCGTTGTCAGGCATGTTTTCACGCGAAGCGTTTCATCTGCTCGCAGGAAATCTTCGGCGTGTACTGGACTCGCCGGACGACATTGAGGCGCGTGGTGCCATGCAACTGGGCGCCGCCTGGGCCGGCATGGCGATAGAAAATTCGATGCTCGGCGCGGCGCACGCGGCGGCCAATCCACTGACGGCCCATTTCGGCATCGTTCACGGCCACGCTGTCGGTCTTATGTTGCCTGCGGTAATTCGCTTCAATGCCGGCGACGCTCAGGCCGGGCGCGCGTACGATACATTGGCCCATCTGAGCGAGTGTACGGGCAGTGAGGCGGAGAACCTGGATTTGGCCGGCTATATAGAATATTTGCGCGCGGCCTGTGGTTTGCCCGCGAGTCTAAGCGAATGTGGCGTCACGCGCGAAAGCCTGCCCGGAATGGCCGCAGAGGCCGCCGGGCAATGGACGGCGACGTTTAATCCGCGCGAAATTGGCGCGGCGGAGTTCGAAGGGTTGTATGAAAATGCGTTTTAGTTTCGTCGCGGCTACTCTGTTGTTGGCCGCCTCCGCCCACGCCGCCGATTGGATTCAGTTTCGCGGCAACGCCGGGCAAACCGGCGTGGCTTTCGGCAAGTTGGCTGCTACCCCGAAACTGGTATGGAAATTCAAAACGGCGCGCCCGGTTACAGGCGCGCCCGCCATCGTTCAGGGGCGCGTTTACATCGGCTCGACCGATGGCAAGATCTATTGCCTGAACGCGAAAAACGGGCAGCGCATCTGGGCGTTCGAGACGAAAGACGAAGTGGAATCCGCGCCGTTGGTATTGAACGGCGTCGTTTACGTCGGCGCGTCGGACCGCTACTTCTACGCGCTGAACGCCGCCAATGGCAAGATGAAGTGGAAGTTCAAAACCGGCGATAAAATACTTGGCGGCGCCAATTGGTTTAAAACTTCCAAAGGCGCTTTGCGAATTGTCTTCGGTTCTTACGATAACAAGCTCTATTGCCTGGATGCCGGCAGCGGCAACGAAATCTGGAGCTACGAGACCGACAATTACATCAACGGCAGCCCGGCTATCGGCGGTGGCAAAGCCATTTTTGGCGGCTGCGATGGCAAGATTCACCTTGTGTCGCTCAGCGATGGCAAATCGGCTGGCGAGGTCGATTCCGGCGCTTATATTGCGGCCTCGGCGGCTTTGAGCGGCGATGAGATTTACGTCGGCAGTTACGGCAACGAGTTCCAAAAAGTCAATGCCGAGAGCAAAAAAATCGTATGGGAGTACCGCGACCGCTCTTTCCCGTTTTTCTCTTCGGCGGCGCTGTCCAATGATCGAGCCTTCGTCGGCTCGCGCGATAAGCGTCTGCATTGCATTTCGCGCAAGACCGGCAAGGGAGTATGGACGTTCAATGCGGGTGGCAAAGTAGATTCCTCGCCAGTGCTGTGTGATGGTAAATTGGCCTTCGGCGCGGAAAACGGTCGTTTTTATTTGGTTAACATGGCAACCGGCAAGCAACTCTGGACGTTTGATGCAGGCAAGCCGATCACCGGGGCACCGGCGGTTTCCGATGGCCTCGTCGTCGTCGGCTCCGAAAACGGCTACGTTTATGCATTTCGGTGATTTTCTGGTGATATTATGACGGCAACGATTCCTCTTGAACTTGACGATAAAACGCATGGCGGCGGTTACTTCGTGTCGAATTATCCGGCGTATAATTTTTGGACGCGTGAAGCGGCCCAGGACGCTCAGGCGATTCTGGATAAGGCGCCCAAGCCCGGCACGACGCTGGGGCTTTATACGCACATCCCCTTTTGCCGGCGGCGCTGCCACTTTTGTTACTTCAAGGTGTATACCGACAAAAACGCGCAGCAAATCGCCGGTTACGTCGATAGCGTTTTAACCGAGCTTAAAACCTACGCGCAGAAGCCCTTCATCGGGGGCCGTAAGCCGAACTTCATCTACTTCGGAGGCGGCACGCCGAGCTATCTCTCTACCACTCAGCTGCTCCAATTGACGAACGGCATGAAGGCGCTTTTACCGTGGGACGAGGTTGAGGAAGTTACATTCGAGTGCGAGCCTGGCACTCTCACCGAGCATAAAATCAACGTGCTGCGTGAAATCGGCGTTACGCGCCTGAGCCTGGGTATCGAAAACTTCACGGACGAGCTACTTCGTTTGAACGGACGCGCCCATGAATCGAAGGAGATCCATCGCGCCTATGGGTTCGCGCGTGCGGCCGGTTTCCCGCAAATCAACATCGATCTGATAGCGGGAATGCTCGGTGAAACCGAGGACAACTGGCGCGAGTGCATCCGCCAGGCGATTGAGCTTGCACCCGACAGCATCACGATTTACCAGATGGAGATTCCTTACAACACGACGATCTTCAAAGGCATGAAGGAAGAAGGCACCGACGATGCACCCGTTGCAACATGGAGCCAGAAACGCGGTTGGGTTGATTACGCCTTTAGCGAATTGGAAAAAGAAGGCTACACGGTCAGCAGCGCTTATACGGCGGTGAAAAACCCCGCCAAAACCAAGTTCGTTTACCGTGACCGTCTGTGGGAAGGCGCCGATTTACTGGCGGTCGGTGTATCGTCATTCGGCCACATCGGCGGAGTGCATTACCAGAACGAAGCCAATTTCGTTCCTTATATCGAAGCTGTCGACCGTGGCGAGTTGCCTATTTATCGCGCTCTTATCCCGACGCGGGAAGAGCTGCTGGTGCGCGAATTCATTTTGCAGATGAAGCTCGGCCATCTCGATTTCGCTTACTTCAACGACAAGTTCGATACGAACGTCGAAGAAAAATTCGCCGTGCCCCTCGCGCGTCTGCAGGATTGGGGCGTGGCGCATATCGAAGACGGCAAACTCGAACTGACCCGCGACGGTTTGCTGATGGTTGACCGCCTATTGCACGAGTTCTTTTTGCCGCAACACCGTTCCGCGAAATAGTGCATCCGGAAGCGATACCATGAGCGATTCAAGCCCTTTCGCGCCACTGGAAAAATTCTTCCAGCGTGCCGGACGAACTTTGCCCGAGATCGAAATCATTCGCGGCGAAGCGATGCCGGAGCCTTATAAATCGCTCCTGGTTCACGAACGGGACATGACCTCGACGCTCGAACGATTTCATGGCGCTCGCTGCCACGTGCGCGCCATGGAATACGTCGAAGACGAAGAATATTCGCGCCTGGTGGTCCTTGAGTTGGATGGCTCTCGCAAACCGATAGAATTCGGCGCCATTACGATCCACCTGCCGACGTTTTCACTGCATGCGCGCGAACTCATCCGGGCGCGGGAGCGTCCCCTCGGCACCATCCTGCATGAAGAACATATCGGCTTCATTTCCTGCCCCCAGGCTTTTTTTCGCGTAGCGGCTGATGAACTGATTTGTGCAGCCCTACACGAGGAGGAAAATGCCAGTCTGTGGGGTCGTTGCAATCGTTTAACTTCCAAAGACGGCATGGCCATCGCTGAGATTGTTGAGATTCTTCCCGAAGTTTGAATTCACCGCAGAGACACGGAGTCGCAGAGGAGATGAATGTGAACGAGATAACGCAAAGCATCATCGGCGCGGCGATTGAAGTACATTGCGCTCTGGGACCCGGTCTGTTGGAATCAGCTTATGAAGAATGTTTGGCCTATGAATTTAACGTACGTGAATTATCGTATATGCGCCAAATGCCATTGCCACTGAAATACAAGGCGATTCATCTCGATTGCGGATACGCATTGACTTTTTAGTTGAGGACATGATCGTTGTAGAATTAAAAGTGGTTAGCCAGGTGCATCCTATTCACGAAGCTCAACTTTTGAGTTATCTGCGCCTTGGCGGTTGGCAGGTTGGACTCCTGATCAATTTTCATGAAGTCGTATTGAAAAACGGCATTCGTCGCCGCGTTTTAAATTTGCCCGAATCCTGAAATCTCCGCGCCTCAGCGTCTCTGCGGTTCATTGTTCTCGATTGAAATGCGCATTCTCTATCTTACGTCCGGCACAGGGAGTTTTTATTGCGGCTCGTGCATGCGTGATAATGCGCTGGTCAAGGAACTGCGCGCCCTGGGGCACGACGCCACGATGCTTCCGCTTTACATGCCGCTGACGCTGGATGAAGAAGACGAGAGTGCCGGCCTGCCCATTTTGATGGGTGGCGTGAATGCGTATTTGCAGCAGAAATCGGCGTTGTTCCGCCACACGCCACGCTGGGTTGACCGCATCTTCGATTCTCCGTCGATTTTAGCCGCCGCCGGCAAGCGCGCCGGAGCCACGTCACCGAAAGATTTAGGCGATATTACGCTTTCGATGATGCAGGGCGAAATCGGTCATCAGCACAAGGAAATCGAGCGCCTGGCGCATTGGGCGAAAGAGCATACGCGCCCTGACGTGATTTGCCTGTCTAACAGCTTGTTGCTTGGCGTGGCGCGCCGGCTAAAAGAAGAATTCGATGTTCCTATTGTATGCTCTTTTCAGGGCGAAGATTCGTTCGTGAACGGGCTGGACGAGCCTTTCCGAACGCAAACCTGGCAGGAGATGGGTAAGCGCGCTTCTGAATGCGAAGCACTGGTAACCACGAGCCACTATTTCGCCGATACCATGGCCGAGCGCCTGGGCCTGCCGCGTGAAAGGTTGCAAGTTGTCTATAATGGTATCAACCTCGAAGGCTTCGCGCCTGCGCCGGAAGGCCCTGAAAATCCGACACTCGGTTTTTTCGCGCGCAACTGCGCGGCGAAGGGTCTTCATACCGTCGTGGACGCTTTTATCCTGTTGAAGCGTCGCGAGACGTTGCCGAATTTACAGTTGCGCGTCGCCGGCACGCGCGCGGTTGGCGACGAGATCTATGTAGCGGCACAACAGGAGAAAATCCATCAGGCCGGATTCGATGCGGATGCCCGATTTTCACCTCCGCTTTCGCGTGAAGAAAAGATCAAGTTTTACCAGGGCCTGTCGGCGCTCAGCGTGCCGGCGACTTACGGCGAGGCGTTCGGTTTGTACTTGATAGAGGCCTGGGCCTGCGGCGTTCCTGTAGCGCAGCCGCGCCGTGGCGCTTATCCTGAGTTGATAGCGGAAACCAATGGTGGCGTGCTGTGTGAGCCAGACAGTGCCGAATCGCTTGCCGATAGTATTGAAAAGTTATTGTCGAATCCAATCGCAGCACGTGGAATCGGCGAGCACGCAAGGCAAATGACGGAGCGCTATTTCAGCGCGAGGACGATGGCAACCAACTTCATGAAAGTGCTGGAGGCGCTTTGATTCTATAAAGCCTTTTGCATAATATGCCTTACGAATTCAAAACCACGCGCCGCGTGGCCTTTTGCGAAACCGATGCCGCCGGTATCGTCCATTTCGCTAATTTTTTCACATGGATGGAAGACACGGAGCATGCTTTTTTTCGCTCCTTGGGCTTTTCCATCCACGAAGGCACAGAGCAGCAGCACGTCGGCTGGCCGCGCGTCGGTGCGCGCTGCGAATTCAAGGCCCCACTGCGCTTTGAAGATGAAGTCGAAGTTCATTTACTTGTCAAAGAGAAGCGTTCAAAGTCGTTGGCTTATCGGTTCATCATCTCGAAGATCGAAAGGGCTACGCAACGCAACGAGGCGGCGCGGGGTGAACTCACAGTAGTATGCGTGGCGTGGGATGATGCCACGAAGAAAATGAAAGCGGTGGCGATTCCGGAACAGATCGCTTCGAAAATCGAAGTCGCGCCGGCCGACGCAGCCGTTTAAAACATCATGTTGAGATTCGGCTCGCGCGCAGAAATCGAAAGCGCACAATTAGAAAGTTTACGCGCCTTGCTGTCCACGATTTTACCTGCCAATCGGTTTTACAGGCAAAAACTGGGAGTCGATTATTGCGTTGAAAGGCTGGATGACTTTTCCGCGCATGCGCCGTTTACCTTAAAATCGGAACTGGTTGCCGACCAGCAGGCGTACCCACCTTACGGCAGTAATCTGTCGTCCGATCTAACGGCCTACACGCGGTTCAACCAGACCAGCGGCACCAGTGGCGCGCCGATGCGCTGGCTGGATACTAACGAAAGCTGGAGCGCATTGTTGGACTGCTGGAACGAAGTTTTCTCGACGGCGAATGTACGACTCGCGGAGCGGATTTTTTTCGCGTTTTCCTTTGGGCCATTCCTGGGGTTCTGGACCGCTTTTGAAAGCGCGACGCGGCGTGGCAATCTGTGCATACCCGGCGGCGGCTTATCGACTGACGGCCGTTTGCGCGCGATCTGGGACAATGCCGCTTCGGTCGTGTGCTGCACGCCGACATACGCGATTCGCCTGGGCGAGGTGGTTCAGGCCAATGGCTTGCATGGTTCGCCTGTCAGGACAATTATAGTCGCCGGCGAACCGGGAGGCAGCATTCCAGGTGTGCGTGCGCGCATCGAGAGCCTGTGGCCGGGAGCACGCGTTTTCGATCATCACGGCATGACGGAAATCGGCCCTGTGACGTATGAATGTCCCGCGTGCCCGGGCACGTTACATATCATCGAAAGTTCCTACTTCGCCGAAGTGATCGATGTCGAGGGTGTGCCTGTCGCGGCGGGCGAAACCGGCGAACTGGTGTTGACTAACTTAAAACGCGATGGTATGCCGCTCCTGCGCTATCGCACCGGAGACCTGGTAAAAGCCGCGAAGGAGCGCTGTGTTTGCGGGCGCTATGAAATGTCGTTGGAAGGCGGTATTCTGGGACGGGTTGACGACATGGTTATCGTGCGCGGTGTGAATATCTTTCCCGGCGCGGTTGAGCAGGTCGTGCGCAACTTCGATGAAGTCATCGAGTACTGCGTGGAAGTGGACACGCGCGGCGCTTTGCCGGAACTGCGCCTGCAAATCGAGGCGCTTTCGCCGCTTGTGGCTGTCTCGTTGGAGGAGGCGCTACGTGCCGCCTTCGCTTTGCGCATCCCGGTGGAAAGAGTACCGGATAATACCCTGCCGCGCTTTGAGATGAAAGCGAAGCGGTGGGTGCGAATTTAAATGCTTGAGCTTAATGGCGTTTCGAAAACATACGGCGACGTTGCGGTTTTGCACGATGTCAACATGCGCCTATCGGCCGGGGCCGCCTGCGCGATTACGGGGCCATCGGGTTGCGGGAAAAGCACGCTGCTTAACCTTATCGGCGCGCTGGATAAACCCGATTCCGGCAGCGTGGTTTTGAATGAACGCGACTTGTCGCGTTTGAACGACAGCGAACTGGCCGCCGTGCGCAACCGCGATATCGGTTTCATCTTCCAACTGCACCACTTACTGCCGCAATGCACGGCTCTGGAAAACGTATTGATTCCGGTATTGGCGAACGGTAAGGTGGGTACGGAGCACGAGAATCGCGCGCGGCGCTTGCTGGAGCGGGTCGGGCTGGGCGAGCGCACCGCTCACTTTCCAGGCCAGCTTTCGGGTGGCGAGCGGCAGCGCGTCGCGACCGTGCGGGCTTTAATTAACCAACCGAAATTGCTACTCGCGGATGAGCCGACCGGCGCCTTAGATGAAAAATCGGCGTCGAACCTGGCGCAGCTTTTATTTGAACTCAACCGCGAAGAAGGCGTGGCATTGATCGTCGTTACACATGCTTTGGAATTAGCTTCGCTTTTGCCCGTCAACTACGAATTACATGAAGGCGCGCTTCGCGAAGCGCGCGACCTATCGAAGTACAAGCCGCAACCGTAGTAGATTCCTCCAAATTCTCCGATATGAACCTTCGTCGTCTGGCCTGGCGTAATTTTTGGTTTTACCGGCGCGCGTTGCTGGGTGTCGCCCTTGGCACCATGATTACGGCCGCGATCCTCACAGGCGCCCTGGCGACTGGCGACAGCGTGCGCTATTCACTGCGGCAAATGGCCCTCGCGCGACTCGGCAAAATCGACTTGGCGCTGGCTCCGCATGAGCGACTGTTTCGCGCGCAACTGGCTAAGGAAATTGGCGGCGATTTGAAAACGACTGTAGCACCGGCTTTGATTTTAAGTGGCGTCGCGACTTCGCAGGTTGGCGATGGGCGCGCCAACCGGGTGCAGGTGTGCGGCGTCGATAGCGACTTCTGGAAATTGGGCGAAAGCGCCATCGAGATCGGCGACGGCGTGGTTATCAACGAGCGCCTCGCGGCGCAATTGCAGGCGAAAGTCGGCGATCAAATTGTGCTGCGCGTCGAAAAGCCTACTTTTCTTGGCCGCGACGCGCCTCTTTCGCGCGATGAAGACAACGTTGCCGCGCTCGTTCTCGAAGTAAAACGGATTTTGCCCGATTCAGGTTTTGGCCGCTTTAGCTTGCAGGCCAACCAGGTGCCCCCTTACAACGCCTTCGTCAATCTCGAAACTTTGCAGGAAGCCGTTGAGCAAAAGGGACGTGCCAATCAGATTCTCATCAGCGGCGCCAACCAGTTGCAGGCCGGACGTGCCTTATCGAGCCATTTTTCGCTGGCCGATACGGGTGCCGGGTGGAAGCGGATCGCCGCGCAAAACGCGCTCGAATTAAGAACGCAGCGCGTGTTTCTCGATCCGCTGATTGCCGATGCCGCGATGGCGCTGCCCGGTGCGAAAGCCGTGACAACTTACTTCGTCAATAGCATTTCCACTCGTGGACGTAGCATCCCTTATTCGATGGTGGCCGGGATCAATGACGCGCCTTTATCCGCATACGTGGCGGCGAGTGACATCGTTTTGAACGAGTGGGCCGCGCGCGACCTGGGGGCAAGGATAGGGGATGCCATCACGATTAAATATTTTGTGATGGGGCCGCGTCGAAAGCTGATCGAAAAAGTAGCGGTATTTCGCTTGTCCGTTATCGTGCCGATTAAGGGCAAGGCCTTCGACCCGGATTTGATGCCCGATTTCCCCGGTATTGCAGGCATCGACAACTGCCGCGACTGGGAACCTGGCATGGCCGTCGATCTGAAGAAAATTCGCCCGCAGGATGAAAAGTATTGGGACGCTTATAGAGGAACCCCAAAGGGCTTTTTGATCCAGCATGTCGCCGCCGATTTATTTAAGAATCGCTTTGGCTCATTAACAGCCGTACGCTATTCGCTCAATTCTAACGAGGCGGGTCTCGAAACGAAAATTCTGAGAACCGTTGGCCCTTACAACTTGGGGGTGAGATTCATTCCGGTGCGCGAGCAGGCTCTATCCGCAGGCGCGCAGGGATTCGACTTTGGCGGCTTGTTCATCGCTTTCAGCTTTTTCCTCATCGTCTCAGCTCTTTTACTGACGGCGCTGCTTTTCGCGTTGAACGCGGAAAACCGCACTCGTGAAATCGGCACTTTGCTCGCCCTTGGCTTCACTCCAAAAATCGTGCGGCGCCTGCTGCTCATTGAGGGCTTGATCGTCGCGTTCCTGGGCGCCTTGTCAGGTGCGTTTCTGGGTTTGCTGTATACCGGCGGAGTTTTACGGGGCTTGAACGGCGTGTGGCAGGGCGCTACGGTGACGGCGGAACTGACGTTTCACGCCGAGCCGGTGTCGTTTATCAGCGGAGTGACGGGTGCGGTCGCGATGGCATTGTTCTCCATCTGGCTGGTAGCGCGCAAGCAGGGCGCGGCACCGGCGCACCGGTTGTTGAACGGGGAGGCGTCGCAGGCGATGTCGGATAAAAAAGAAAAGGGCCGGCTCGCTGCCGTTGGCCGCTATGCGTTTCCCTTATCGTTTATCATGGCGTTGGGCATGGTTTTTTATGGAATGACTTTACCCGCGCAAGAGCAGGCGGAACTGTTCTTCAGCGCGGGATTTCTGTTACTGTTCTCATTGTGCGGTTGGAGTTGGATGTTTATAACAAAATCGCCGCAAACGATTGCGGCTGATACAGGTGCCGTCGCATGGCGCAACCTGCGGCGGCGCAGTGGGCGTAGCCTGGCGGTCATCATTTTGCTATCGTGCGCCAGTTTTTTAATCGCGTCCGTGGGCGCCTTTCGCCACGATCCGCAAAGCGATGAATCCCTCGGGCGGCGCGATTCCGGGACGGGCGGCTTCGCTCTCTGGGCCGAAAGCGCCCTGCCGGTCTATGTGGATTTGAATACGCCTGAAGCCCGGCAGAAATATACATTTGATAATTTGAATTCATCGTTCGTGCCGTTACGCGTGCGCGCCGGCGATGATGCGAGTTGTTTGAATTTAAACCAAGCCCAGACGCCCCAGCTCTGGGGCTTGAATCCCGATGAATTACAGTCGCGCAAAGCGTTCGGCGTCGATTGGTCTCTACTTGAAAAATCGGAAAGCGAGGCGGTTCCAGCCATCGGCGATGAAAACACCATCATGTGGGGGCTGGGCAAAGGCATTGGTTCCACGCTGCAATATGTCGATGAAAACGGGAAAGCGTTTCCCGTCAAAATCGTGGGCCTCGTCAACAAAACGATTTTGCAAGGTGCGCTTATCATCAATGAAAAAGATATGATGAATCGCTTTCCGTCGGCGGGCGGCTATCGCGCTTTTTTGATCGATGTGAAGTCTCCCACTGGCGAAAAGAAACTAAGTGGCCAACTAACGCAAGGCCTGCAGGACTTTGGCTTTGAAGTTATGCCTGCCGCGCGACGCCTCGCGCTGTTTCAGAATGTCGAAAACACTTACCTGTCGATTTTCCAGGCACTGGGCGGGTTGGGTTTATTGCTCGGTAGCGCCGGCCTCGGCGTCGTCGTGCTGCGCAACGTTTTGGAGCGCCGGGGCGAACTGGCGCTATTGCGCGCCGTGGGATGGCAGCAAGGTGCCTTACTGCGTTTAGTGTTTATCGAGCATGCTGCGTTGGCATTGGCTGGTCTGGGCATCGGTGTCATAGCTGGACTTATAGCTATTGTGCCATCGTTGCTGAAGGCACAGGCGCCGCTTTCGTCGCTGACACTAACGCTTGGCATCGTCGCCGTGTCGGCGCTGTTCTGGACATACCTGGCGACGAAAATCGCTTTACGTGGCCCCTTGCTGGATGCCTTACGCAGTGAATAAATCACCACTTGGATGCATAAAACTTCTGGATGAGAAATGAAGAACTTCGACGTCTGAAGCGAGTCTTGAAGGTCTACATTACCCGTTGCCTTCGTTTGGGACTTTGAAAGGAACATTATGCGAAATATCGCTTTTAAAACAATAGCATTTAATGCCGCGTTGAGCGCGTGGGTAATGGCCGCACCTGCGGCCAAGGCGCCACAAAAATCGACCGTCACAAAACCGGCAGCGAAACCGGCGGTGGCAAAGCCTGCGGTAGAAAAGTCGCCAAAAGCTAAACCGGCAACAAAGCCGGTCGTTTCCCAGGTTGCCGCGGTGCCGGCAGCGCCACTCTACCTGAATGACCTGCAAAAATTGCAGCCCGGCAAATTGCCGGATGAATTCTTAGTGCTTGGCGGCGAATTCTCTTTAGTCAAGGACGGCGACAACATTTTGATTGAATTGCCCTCCGATCCGATAGATGCATATGGCTTGCTTTTCGGGCCGCCGGTCAAAAATGAAGGCGCTATCGCGTCAGCGCGAATCTTCGGCACCAAGAAGGGGCGTCGCGCACCGGCATTCGGGGTGGGGATATTTGGCATCAGCGGCTATAAATTGCGCCTTTCGCCCGCTGCCGGCAAGTTGGAAATCATGAAGGATGAAAACGTGCAGACGGACGTGCCCTTCGACTGGAAAAGCGAAACCTGGACGCGCCTGAAAATCCAGGCTACTCCTTTAGATAAAGGCCAGTGGAAAGTGCAGGGCCGCGCCTGGCCGGATGGCGAGAAGGAACCGGACACCTGGCAGGTCGAATGGACCGATTCGGAAGCGCCGCCTTCGGGCCGTGCCTCGTTGATAGGCGCACCTTACTCCGGCACGCCCTTGCGGTTCGATGATCTGATGGCGGACAAAATCAAGCATTAAGCCGCTATGAGTTATGCTTTATGATGTCATTCAACGGCATCATGCAAATCATCGAAACTCCGCGGGACATGCAGGGGCTGTCGGCGCAATGGAAACGTGAAAACCAGACCATTGGGTTCGTTCCCACGATGGGCGCGCTGCATGAAGGCCATCTCGAGCTATGCCGCCACGCTCGCGCCAATCACGAGCGCTTTGTCGCCTCCATCTTCGTCAATCCTCTTCAATTCGGGCCGAACGAAGACTTGCAAAAATATCCACGGCCTTTTGAACGCGATTGTGAACTACTGCGCCAGACCGGTTGCGATGCGCTCTTCGCGCCGCCGCGCGAGGCTATGTATGGCACGACTGGCATCACCAGCGGGCACGCCGCGCCCGGTGTGCCGCACACCTTCGTCGAAGTCGCTGTGTTGGGAGACGTGTGGGAAGGCGCGGCGCGACCGGGACATATGCGCGGTGTTGCTACCGTGGTCGCCAAGCTCTTCAACATCGTTTGTCCCACTGCCGCCTATTTCGGCGAAAAGGATTATCAGCAGCTCAAACTTATAGAACAGATGGTGCGCGATCTGGATTTTCCTCTCCAGATCATGCCTGTTCCCACGGTACGCGAGCCGGACGGTCTCGCCCTCAGCAGCCGCAATGCCTATTTGAGCGAACCGGAACGGGCCGCCGCCGCCTCTTTATACAGGGCGCTATCTAAAGGGCGGGAACTGGCTGCCGACGGTGAAAAAGATGTGACTGAATTGGGCCGAATCATGCAGCAGGTTTGCGAGAGTGAACCTTTAGTCAGCGTGCAATATATAACGATTGTCGACCAGCAAAATCTGGCGCCCCTGCACGTTCTCGACGGCCCGGCCCGCGTGCTCATCGCCGCGCGCGTGGGCGACACGCGCCTGATTGACAATATTGAAATCGGGAGCCATTAGCCGGGTTTCCAACTCCTGGCTCCTTTCTACCATGCTTGCCTTGCGCCACGAAATCGGCGATGTCATCAAGGAACGTTACACCATTCGCGAAATTCTGGGCAGTGGTGCGTTCGGTACGGTGTACCGTGTCGAAGAATCTATCGGCACTCATACAATGACGCTCGCCTGCAAGGAAATGCACGTGTTGGACGACGCACAAACCGGCGTCAACGAGCGCGCCGATGCTCTTCGCCTGTTCCAGGAAGAAAGTTTCCTGCTCGGCACCATTCGCCACCCGAACATCCCCGCCGCGCACTTCGATTTTGAAAAAGGCACCTGGCTGGCTTGCCCGATCTGTGGGCGCACGTTCAAAGGTACGCGCCAGTGTCCCGATCACGGCGCCGAGTTACAGGTAGTGCGTGAGCGGTTTTACCTGCTGATGGACTTCATCGAAGGCGACGACCTCGAAGTTCGCCTTGAAAAGAACGGCAACAGGCCGCTGAACGAAACGGAAGTCCTCGACTGGGCCTTGCAGGTTTGCGACGCGCTCGCCGCCGTGCACGCCAAAGGCTTTTCGCATCGCGATATCAAGCCGGCCAATATCAAAATCAACGCGGCCACCAACCAGGCCATGCTGATCGATTTTGGTTTGGTAAAGCCTTCGACGGTGGCGGGCACTTACGGCACCATGCCGATGAGCGCCGGGCAGAGCGTCGGTACTTTAGGCTACTCGCCAGTTCTACCGCAGGAACAGCAACAGCCCGACGCACGCACCGACATATTAGCTTTCGGCATGACCTTGTACCGTCTGTTGACCGGCCTTGACCCGACTGATCCCGCGCAACTGGAAACGATGCGTGCCAAAACGCCGCGCGCTTTGAACGTCTCAGTGACGCCGTTGACAGACGCCCTCGTGCAGCGTGCCAGCAAGATTAATCCAAAGGAGCGCTATGCCGATGTCGCCGCGCTGCGGGCCGATTTGCGAGCGGCACGTTATCCCGTAGAAACGCCATGCCCAACGTGCGGCTTCGTGAATTGTACCGCAACCGCGCCGGATGCGAAAGCCAAATGCGAGCGCTGCGAGCGCCCATTAGTGCAGGCCGCACCCCCGGCGCAAAGCGCTCCCTCGGCGACTTTTCCTTCTTCTCCCTCGCAACCGGCACGCCCCCAGGCGCAGGCGCGCATGTCGCCGCCGGCAGGCATAGCGACGCTGCCGAACCCTTACTGGTCGCGCATCGAAGCCATTCGCGCCGAACTCGCCTCAGCCATTCCGCCTTTAGCGAGCCAGCACGATAAGCGCATTCACGAGATCGAAGAACTGCGTGCCAAGGGCGCGCGCGCCGGTGCTGGGCTGGAAGGCCAGTGCCCCTGCTGCCGCATCGTCAAATTGATTCACGTTTCGGCGCAGCCCACCGGCGACTGTCCCATTTGTCGCCAGGTGAAATTGCAGCGCCGCACCTGGGATTTGACTCATTGCCCGGTATGCCGTCAGGGCGAATTGCATGCGGACAAAGGCACCGATATGCCTTGCCCGGTATGCCACACCGCTAATTTACAGGAACAGGAGCGACGCAAATTCGCGCTTGTCGCCGATGTGTGGTTGGTTTGTCCATCGTGTGGCAGCGAATGGGATTTACTGATGGGCGGGCATCGCGCCACCTTGCATAAAGTGGGTATCGATGCCTCGGGCAATGGGGAGAAATATAGAGGCCAGACCCTGGCGCTGGCCGAGTGGCGCCGCCTCGGTGGGCGCTCCGGCGAAGGGCTTGAATGTGACCAGTGCCACGCGCAATTCGACGTGGCCGAAGGTGGCAAATTAAAGCTGGCAAACGCGCCAAACGATCCCTATGGTGTCGGCGCGAAAATGCTGGGGCAATCGTTGACGCGTCCAGTGTGGGCACGTTTGTCCGGCGATCTGGCAGGGCGGGCCGGGACACACGCCTGTTCGTTCTGCCGCGCCGAATACGATTATGATACAGGGCAGTCCTCGTTGACCCTTGTCAATCCCGGCCCTGACCCACCCGACTGGGCCAGGCAATGGCTCGGCGTTCCGGTTTCCTTAATGGCGTGGTATTACAAATCGGCGGGCAAGCGCAGCCCGAATCCCGGTTGGGTATGTCCGCAGTGTCACACTGAATTCGACATCGCCGGCAATGCCTTGCGTCTGGTGCATACGACGCAGAAAAACTTGCAGCCTTTCATCAACAACGTCCTGCCCGCGCCCGACTGGCATCGCCGCGCGAGTGGGGCGCCGACCGAAGCGGAAATTATCGAACTCAATCGCGAGCTATCGCGCTTGCAGGAAACGCGCTCGCTGGAACGCAGCCAGTTGCAAGCCAACGAAGCGCGTCGCCGCGAAGGCCTGCACGACGAAATGCGCGGCTTGTTGAAGCAATCGGTAATCGGCGGCTTTATCCCTATCAAACGCATGGCCGCCGGTTCCTCGGCGCAGGACTGGGTGACGATGGGCGGACGCTTCGTGGTGTTGCCGCTCGATACCATCCGCACGCCGCTGCGCGCCGGCGAAGTACTGCGCTGGGAAATGGCGGCGCAAAAATGCACGCTCGTCACGCAGGCTGGCATCCCGGCCTGGAACCGCGAAGGGCACGGGGTACTCACCATCACCAGTGAGCGCGTTTTCTACACCTCGCCCAACCAGCGCCTGTGGCAGGCCGCGCTGTATGAAATCGAGCGCGTCGAAATCTACCCGTCTTCCGAAGGCACGTTCATCCTTGAACCTATGTCGTCCGCTTTCAAAAACCGCACGTCGTTTGAACTCGTGGAGATGAAATGGACTCTCATCCTTGATGGCGCCATGATGGAACTGACGATGACCCCGAAAGACATTGGCGGTATGGTGCGGAGCCTGGTGGAGCAACGATAGAAGCAATGGTAGCTTCGTGAATTAATTGTAATAGTCAGAGAATTTCTTGGAAAAGGCTGTCTTTACGTCATTAGCATGATTTTTGGAATGACGTTGATGACTCGTTTGAATTGGCTGGGTGCTCCCGCCTGGTTAGGAATTCTTGCGGGTCTTATCATGGGCCTTTTCGTAGGCCGCTTTTTGACCCATGAGAACAAAGATGACGGTTAACATTTAGTTTTTTTGTAGAATCGTTGCTAATTATGAGAAAGTTAGCTGCCTCGTTGAGTTTCGTTGCGCTGTCCTTTTTACCTGTATGCGCCTTGTCGCAGACGATCACGAAAGCTGAGACGACAGCGCAGACGCAGCCTGCTAATAAGCCGCAAGCGGCGAGTACTCTTCCGGCCACGGCCAAACGTGCGATCGTAAACACCGCCACGTTGAAGATTCCCGAAGGTGACGTAAAAATCTATTACGGAGAGAAGACCTCATATCTGGTCGATTGGGCTCCCGATGGGTACGGCTTTCCCTCGTATTGGAGCGGCGCGAGCTTCGTGGTTGAGTTCATGGGTAAAAAGATTTTGAAGAATAAAACGCTCGTTATCGATGGCAAATCGCTTCCGGTTCGGTTCTGGTCGAGCAACACTAAAGTTCTTGAGTTCGACAAAGATAACGTTCCCCACTTCGGTGGCTGTTTTAATGTGAAGAAGCCCGGCAAAACCATGGTAACAATCGCTGTCCGGGACAGGCGGGTTTATATCCCCCTCGAGATTAAAAAACTGCCTTTGTATGCCAGCATGAAGTCCTCTGCCATCATTAAGGCTATTGGGAAGCCTGATAATCGTGATAGGTCGGGAAATGATGGCTGGAGGCTTGGGGTAGTAAAGGATAAATCGATTAAGGTTCCTTTTGAGTCCTGGACATATAACAAGTACCCTGGGCTACGCTTGATTGTCGATACTGGTTCGGATTGGGGCCTGAATCATTGGCGCATGGAGGCGTGGGATGCAGTGGATGACATGCTTTTTCCGATGTGAGCTATCGTTAGCTCACTTTAGCTTAAATAAAGTCAACCACTGTGTGCACAGTGGTTGACTTTTGCTTTCGACCGAGTCGCAAGAGACCCGAAGCCCTCGCTCTTTGTCAAACTACTTTACCCATGCAAAAATTTTTGCTTTGCGCCTTGTTACTGGCATTTTCAATGGTTGTGCGTGCTGACATAGTAATCAATGTTTCTCCAGAAGGCCCGGTAAAATCGCTGGAACAGGCGCGCGATTCAGTGCGCGCGTTACGGGCGAAAGGCGCGCTCAAGCAGCCGGTGCGCGTGGTTTTCCAGAGCGGCATCTATCCATTGCCAGAAGCCGTCACGTTCACGTCGCAGGATAGCGGCACGAAGGAGGCGCCGGTGTCGTATGAAGCGGCGCCAGGAGCACAGGTGGTCATCGAAGGTGGGCGGCGAATTACGGGTTGGGCGGCAGAACCGGATGGCATCTGGCAGGCAAAGGCTGGCGGTGACAAGTTTGAGCAACTCTGGGTTGACGGGGGGCGAGCCGTTCGCGCCCGCACGCCGAACGAGTGGTATTTTTATGCAGCGGGCAAGGCGGCCGTTTCCGATAAAGCGCCGCTGCCAATCACCGATATTCTCAATAGCGCTTTTCGCGGACGTGAGAGCGACATTGCGGCGTTGAAGGATCTCAGCGCTGATGAATTGAAAGACGTAAACGTACTCGTCTTCCACGCGTGGGAGCGCTCTCAGCATCGCGTCATGCAAATCGGGGATGACGGCACGCTTTACCTGACCAATAAGATGTATCGCCCGATGTACAACTGGGGCGCTCCGCGTTACGTCGTTGAAAATTACAAAGCCGCGCTCGACGCGCCGGGCGAGTGGTTTTTAGACCGCGCCGGCACGTTGTTTTACAAACCGCGTCCCGGCGAGAATATGAAGACAGCCGAAGTCATCGCGCCGGTGACGGATAAGTTTTTGATTTTCGCTGGCTCGCCGGAAAATGGCCAGTGGGTGGAAAACATCTCATTCAAGGGTTTGAAGTTCCGCCATGCCGGGCGCCTCTTGCCGGATAAGGGCGAAGGAAATCATCAGGCGTCGGCGGGTCTTGAAGCGCAGATTTTAGCCGATGGCGCTCTCAACCTGTCCCTTGAAGATTGCGAGATATCCGGCACGAGCTTGTACGGCATCTGGCTGCGGCGCGGCTGTACTCACAATCGTATCGTGCGTTGCCATTTGCACGATCTGGGCGCCGGCGGCATCCGCTTCGGCGAGATGCAGATTCCAAGGGACGACTTCAACAAGACCGGCTTCAACGTCGCGGATAACAATATCATCCAGCAGGGAGGGCGTCTTTTCCCCGCCGGCATCGGTGTATGGATTGGCCACAGTGGCGATAACGCGGTCACGCACAACGACATCGGCGATTTTCTCTATTCCGGTGTATCAGCCGGCTGGCGTTGGGGCTACGACGTCAGCCCGGCCAAGCGCAATAAAATCGAGTTCAACCACATCCATACCATAGGGCAGGGTGTGTTATCCGATATGGGCGCGGTTTATACGCTCGGCCCCAGCGAAGGCACCACGGTTTCCAACAACGTGGTACATGATATCTATTCTTATTCGTATGGCGGTTGGGGGCTTTATACCGATGAAGGATCGACCGGCATCACGATGGAAAACAACCTTGTCTACAACACCAAAAGCGCCGGTTTTCATCAGCATTATGGCAAGGATAATGTCATTCGCAACAATATCTTCGCCTTCGGGCAGCAGGCGCAGTTAATGCGCACACGACCCGAACCCGACCACCTGACGCTGGACATCAACCACAACATCGTTCTGTTCGGCGATGCACCGTTATTCGGTTCAAACTGGGACGGCGATAATTACAAGTTGAACAACAATTTGTACTGGCGCACCGATGGCAAGCCGGTTGAATTTTATAAAGGCAAAACCTTTGGCGAGTGGCAGCAGGCTGGAAAGGATACCGGCTCGCAAATCGCGGATCCGCTCTTTGTGGATGCCGGGAAATTCGACTTTCATTTGAAGCCTGGTTCGCCTGCGCTGCAAATCGGCTTCAAACCTTTCGATTATATGCAGGCCGGCGTGTACGGCGATGAGAATTGGAAAAAACTCGCTTCATCCGCGCCGATGCCGGCTATACAGGTCGCTCCCGCTCCCCCGGCCGAACCGCCCCTGAAGTTGAGCGAGAATTTCGATGCCCTGCCCATCGGCTTCACTGCGCTTGACGCTACAGTCAACACGGAAAATCGCAAATTGATCTTCGTTACGGATGAAGCGGCGGTTTCGGGTACACATAGCGTGAAGATGGTGGACGCTCCCGACCTCGAAAAAACCTATACGCCCCATTTTTTCTATGTGCCGCACCACACCGCTGGCACGACACGTTTTTCATTCGCCCTTCGCGTCGAAGAAGGTGCTGATTTTTACCATGAATGGCGCGATGCGGCGTCGCCATATCTGGTTGGGCCTTCTTTCTGGGTGCGCGGCGGCAAGTTGATCGTGGGTAATCAGCCTGTAGCGGACATTCCAACCAGCCAGTGGGTACGCTACGAAATCACTGCGAAACTCGGCGAAGCGGCTGACGGCAAATGGAATTTGGTTGTGACACTTCCGAACCAGATATCGCGAAAGTTTGAAGGTTTGAATTGCAATCCAAAATGGAAGTCGCTCGAATGGCTTGGTTTCGTCTCCAATGCACGTGTTGCGACCTCAACTTATATCGATGATGTGAAATTGGAAAATTTCAACTAAACAGAGTAGGGTAATAGTCGGGGAATGAGGGCGATTGTTGAAAACATTACATGGCAAATTAGCCTTGGCTCTGGGCGCGATTTTATTTCTGGTGGCACTGCTTCTGGTGCCGCTGACGTTGTATGTCACCCGTCTCAATCGGCAGGAAGTAAATCAGCGCCTTTTCCGCAACCTGGCGGCGACTGTTGCCCAGGAAAAAGACCTGGTGCGCGATGGCCAGGTTTCACCCCAGATAATGGATAAGGTTATCGCGCTGCTCGAGCGTTTGAATCCCGGTATTGAAGCATATGCCCTTGATACCAGAGGGCATATTCTCGCATACCGTGCCTCCGATCCGCCATTGGAAACTGAGACGGTCGATTTAAAGCCGATTCATGAATTTTTGCGCGGTGGAAAACTTCCCATCATAGGTGAAGATCCCCGTGACATGAGTCACCACCGCGCCTTTTCCGTGGCTGAACTTCACTCCCATGGTCCAAAAAGTAAATTGGATGGTTATATCTACATCGTGTTGGATAGCCAGGAATATGATTCGGCCGCCTCAATGTTTGGCCGCAGCTACGCACTACGTTTGCGTATAGCCGCGACCATTGCGGTGCTTTTTTGTGCCCTGGCGATGGGCGTCGTCGTTTTCAACCAGTTGACGCGCCGCCTGACACGACTTTCGCAGGCCATGGAAGCGTTCCAGCAGAACGATTTTCACGGCGGAACACAAATTAATCCAGGCGATGCCCAGGGCGACGAAATCGACCGGCTGACCGCTATATTCTCAGGAATGTCAGGACGAATCGAGCAGCAGATACAGGAGTTACGTAAGGCTGATGCCGAACGTCGCGAGATGGTGTCGAACGCCTCGCACGATTTGCGCACTCCGCTGGCGGCGTTGCGAGGGTATCTTGAGACGATTCTCTTGCGCGAGGGGCGGATGACGCCTGCCGAACAACGTGCTTACCTGAGCATCGCCATCAAGCATGGTGAGCGGCTGGGCGCACTTGTCGATGAGCTTTTTGAATTGACGAAATTAGATGCGCCCAATGTCGAGGCGCGCATGGAGCCGTTCCATATTGGCGAATTATTGCAGGACATTACCTACAAATATCAACTCGTCGCCGAAAACAAAGGCGTGAAGTTAACCAGCGAAATGACGCCCGGCCTGCCCTTCGTTCTGGCGGATATCGGCATGATTGAACGCGTGCTTGAAAACCTTATTGAAAATGCCTTGCGCCACACGCTGGCCGGAGGCAGTGTGAAATTGAGACTCCAATTGGTAAACGATCGAGTGCAGGTACAAATCGCCGATACGGGCAGTGGCATTGCCGCCGAAGACATCGACCGTATTTTTGACCGCTTTTACCGCGCTCCCGCCAATGTTTCAGCTTCCAGTGGCAAGTCGGGCGCTGGACTGGGCCTCGCTATCGTAAAGCGTATCCTTGAACTGCACGGCAGCAGCATCGACGTGCAAAGCCGCCCCGATGAAGGCGCGATTTTTACTTTCGATCTGCCTGCATATACGCCTCCGGAAGTGCCTGCCGAAGAAATCGTATCGGAGCGGGAACCCGTGACTATCGGATAGTGTTAAAAGGGTGACGCCAAGGAGTGTCAGGAGGAAACGATGAATCAGCCGTGGACAAACCGCATTTTAATTATTGCCGCGACTGCGCTGGTCGCAGTCACGTTCGTGCCGCGATTGACGGGTAGTGCCGGGCAGGCAGCGCCGGACAGTTTGGAAGAGAAGTTGGCGAAAATGGAAAAAGGCCTGGCTTCCAGCCTGCAAGTGGCGCCGCAGACCAAAGCCGAAATCTCTTTCAACGCCGTTTTGCCAGCAGGCTACCATCTGAACCAAAAGTCGCCGCAGAAACTTTTCGTTCGAGTGGACGGCAAGGGTCTGCAACTGAACACCAAAATGCCAGTGGCCGGTGAGGCTTTCAAATTGCCCTTACCGTTAACCTTTACCAGCGACAGCGCCGGCAAAGGCAGCGTTGTCATTTCGGCCTCCATCATTTATTGCGGCGACGATGGACGCGACTGCCGATTGAAAACTGTGCGCTTGAACGTGCCGTATGAAGTGAAAAGCGGTGCCGCGACGCGCGCGACGATCGAAACCGACGTGCAAACTCAACAATTCAACGTGGCCATGGAGGGCCAAAAGGGAGCCAAAGTGGAAAAGATTGAAAAGACCGAAGAGCAATGGAAAGCGGAACTTACCCCCGAACAATATCGTGTGGCGCGTCAGCATGGTACGGAGCGCGCCTTCACTGGTGAATACTGGGACAATCACAAGGAGGGCGTTTACAAATGCGTTGCCTGTGGCACGCCTTTGTTCGACAGCGACACCAAATTCGACTCCGGCACCGGTTGGCCGAGCTTTTATCAGCCTCTGGATAAAGACATGGTGGAAAGCGAAAAGGACACGTCCTATGGCATGAGCCGCAATGAAGTGCATTGCGCGCGCTGCAAATCGCATTTGGGACACGTCTTTGACGACGGTCCTAAGCCCACAGGGCTAAGGTATTGCATCAACTCAGCCTCGCTGAAATTCGACGAGAAGAAGTAGGATGAAAAAGAATCGGGCTGTGATAATCTTTTGAGATTCTCGTGAGTCTCTTGCGATGAACGGCTCATGGCTGGGGCTTAAAATTTTAATTGCTCCGGCGCGCAGCCAACTCCCCCCTGGCTGCGCGCCAAGTATTTTTTAGCTCTTGAACTAAAAAACGCTTCGGCAAATTTGCCGAAGCGTTTTTGTTTGAATCGCTGGAACCCTCAGCGCCCTCTGGATCAAGTCATCAACTGTAGTGAAGTTTTTTAGCATGAATACACGGTTATGCATTTGGCCTAAAGTCACACCTTGTGTGCAATAAATTTATCAACCAATATTCAATCGCTGCTTGATGTCTTGTGGAACATGATAAATGTGTTGTTTAGGCAACAACGCGGCGGCTTTCGATGATTGCCCGTTTTGCAGCAATGTACGAATTTTGCGTACTTGGGGCGTCATATCTCTGATTTCTTGAACCCAGTCATTTACATACCGCTCGATCAAATGGCGGCTGATCCCAACTTGAATGCTGTTATGGCCCAAATCACTGCTACGCAAGGAGCGCTCTGGGTCCCACTGCACATGCACCTCTGCATGTTCAAAATCCTTGCGCCATGTTTCCGCATTACGATAGGCACCAGACGCATATCTCGTTAATACACCGCGTTTTAGAGCCTCGTACCATCCAGCGCGGCTCATGCGCACTTTAAGAATATACTCCTGACCACTTTTGCGGCCCCAGTTGCTTCGCTCCATCAGCCATAGGAACGAAGGCTTTATCCACGTCATGCGATTGAATGAAAATGGCGGCACGAAACGCCCGGCCTCCAGTGCGGCACTGGCGATAGCAAGCGGATACGCCTGGTATATGACAATGGTTTGCGCGTCATAATCAGCACGAATTTGATTCAAAGCTGGCATATGTGAATATCATAACTCGTCGCGTACGCGTTCCATCACAGCGCGTGAAGCCGCCGTACATTGATGCCATTGAGCAGCGAAGCGCTCTTCGGCTACAGGTGTTGGCTCATCGGGGAATAAGGCGCGCGACCACGCCGCGAATTCGCGGGTGCCATGGCGCACGGCATGGCCGCCATGTTCCTGCGTAAGTTGCAAGCGTAACTCGGCACGGCGCAGAAATGTGTGCGCATCGAGTAGGGCAGTCGCTTCCAAATTGGATAAAAAGCCGCCTTCTCGGGCCGCGTGGATTTGCTCGCGTGTGTTGGGCGTTTGAAGCGGTGCGAAGCGAGCGCCGAATTTCAATGCCAGCCACTGCGCGCACCATTCGATGTCGCTCAGCGTACCTGTGCCCAGTTTCACGTCGAAGGCCTCGCCTGTTCCACGCCCCGCAGCTTTGGTGCTTTTCGAGCCACGTTCCGTTTCGACGCGGTGCTTGATATGCCGCAGTTCGTCGCTCCAACCGGCGCGCCAGTTATCTGGAAACGCCACATGGCGCGTAGCCGCGAGTAATGTAGCGGCCAATTCGGCATCGCCAGCTACGAAACGCGCTCGTGTTAATGCCTGGCATTCCCACACGGCGATGCCGGTCGTATCATTTTCAAAATAATCGTAGAACGCCTGTAACGGCAGCGCCAGTGCGCCACTGGCTCCGTGCGGGCGCAGCCGCGCGTCCACCTCGAAGCAGATGCCGTCTTCAGTAGGTTCATTCATCCATCGTATAATTTCGCGTGCCCAGTTGGCGGCCGTCTCACCAGCGCCGTCCCACGGTGCAGGCGCCTCATAAGCAAACATCACGTCACAATCGGACGCATAGTGCATTTCGCCGCCACCCAACTTGCCCAAGCCTACAATGGAAAGGCGTAGGCGGTCTGAACCAGGACGTAAGGCAGCACCGGTTTCTTCGATAGCCATATTTAAACAGGCGCGCGCGAGGTCGGCGATTTCGCCGGTTATTTCCGGAGGCGGCGCGTTTAAAGCCAGGTCGCGCAGAGCTATGCGCAGCATCTCGCGTTTCTTCCAGCGGCGGACGGCGGCTTTGCGGTCACGAAAAGTCAGACAGTAACTTCGGCAATCGCCCCAGGCTTGTTGCCATGATTTAGAATCGGCGATAAGCGAGCGTTGTGCCGCCAAATCCAATAACTCCGGCTGGGCGATTAATGTGTCAGCAACCAATGAAGCGCCGCCTAAAATGGCCAGCACCGCGCGGGCGAACTCGGGGGCCTCGCCCAAAGCGCGCAATAACGAAAGGCGGTTGCCCGAGGCGTCGCATAGTCGTTCCAGATTCGCGAAGGCGCGTTCAGGATTGGCGGCATGTTCGAGGTGGGCCAGGACAGGCGGTAACGCGGCTTCGATTTGTCTTGCCAGCGGCGCCGGGAATGGCCGTGTTGTTGAACCGTGGGCGATGCGTTCAAGGCGTTTTAAATCCGCGGGCGGTAAATTGGAAGGCGTTTGCAGCAACTCTTCGCCCACCTTCGCCCCGTCCTCATTCACCGTCTCTTTCCAGCCCCAGAATAAGCGATCGCAAAGCGCCCGAATTTCACCGCGATAGCGCGCCATGTCTTCGGCCATGCGTTGCGCGGCGGATACGGTGCGGGCGCCATAGCCCATGCGGCGCGCCAGGGCGGCTCGTTCGTTCTCATCGGTCGGCAGGGTGCGTATGGCGCGTTCATCGAGCAATTGCAATCGATGTTCGATGACACGCAAAAACAGGTATCCTTCCCGCAGTTCGCGCTCTTCGCGCTCGGTAAGAGCACCGAACCTATGGAGCGCGCAGAGGGCGCTCAGAGTATCGGGCACGCGTGCGCTGGCATGCTGCGGCCCGACCATCATTTGCAACTGTTGCACGACCCATTCCGCATCGCGAATGCCGCCCGGTCCCTGTTTGACATTAGTTTCATCGCTGCCTTCAGACGTAACTTCGGAGCGCTTTTTCATGTCTACAACAGCCCGCAAATGCGCATCGTCCGGGCGCTTTGCCCATGTGATGCCTTGTGTAAATTTACGAAAGCGACGCGCCAACCGGGCATCGCCGGCCAGAGCGCGGCATTTAATGAGCGCCTGCCATTCCCAGGCCGCTGCGAAGCTTTCATAATAGCTCAAGGCATAGCCCAGTGGCGTTACCAGCGGTCCGGCGGTGCCTTCGGGACGCAGGCGCATATCAACTCGATATAAAACACCAGCCGCAGTCGAGGCGTTGAGTTCTTTAAGTAACATTTCGCCGAGTTCCCGCGCGACGCTCTGGTCGCCTTCTGCCAGGAATATAAGATCGAGATCCGACCAGTAATTCAGTTCGCGCGCGCCCAGTTTGCCCATGCTTAAAACGGCGAAGCCGCGCGTATCGAATTCATCACTGAGAACTTCCAGAGCGCTTTGCACGATCACCTGCGCAAGATCGGAAATCTGATGCACGACGAGAGTGAAATCATCGGCTTTGCGCCACGTTTGTCGATCCAGATCCAAAACGCCTATGCGAAAACTTTGGGCACGGCGAAACCGGCGCAAAGCTTCCATTTTTTCAGCGCGCGTGATGCCTGCTTTGATCTCTTCACGCGCTAACCGGCGCAATTGTGGCCTCGAAATTGGTTTCGCTTTATGCCGCAGCAAATCAAGCAATTCCGGCTGGCGTTCCAGCGTGTCGGAAAGTGCCTGGGAAAATCCAAGTAATTTACAAAGGCGATGTCGGAACACTGTGTGTGTTTTTAATTCTTGAAAGAATGCTGTCCTGTCGCTTGTTGCGTCCGCCAATCGCGAGAAATTCAGGAGCGCGCGAAACGGGTCGGCGCTATGCGAGAGGTCGTTCAACAAATCGTCCAGGATGGTTAGTAACGCAGCGTGTTCTGCTGTATCGTCACGGCGCGATAACGATGCAATAATTTGCAAAGCACGGCGCGTTGAGATTTGCGGCTCAGCGTTGGCTGTGATAGTGCGCCCGCGTTTTTTAGTTATGACGGGCTTGATTCGCTCGAATAGACCGAGCCGTAAGAGGAATGCATTTAGCGCGGATTCATCCTGGAGTTCGACCCGCCAAAGCGTTGAGAAATTCGTCATGCCTATTATGTTTACTCTGTCAGAATGCGATTCGCCGTTTTAGTAATCGCTGTTCGACGTTGGCGGCAAGCGTTGCCGCTTCGCGGCAACGTTAATTTTTGTAAAATTCCTCACGATACACAATCGCCTTACACGTACCTCAATTTCATGACATTAAGATTAAAAACCCTTCTCTTGACTGGGGCCACATTGTTGGCACTTGTCGCCGTATTGTTTAAAGTCGCGTCGACAGCGTTGGTTGGAAATCTGGACAGCGCTGAAATAGAAAACGCCCATAACGCCATGGCATCTGCGGTCAATGCCATTGATGAAGAAGCGAATCAGTTTCGCGATCAAATAGCCATATTATCGGCCTCCGATGCGGCTTGCCGGTTTGTTCTCGATGGCAATGCAGAGTATCAAAAATCTTATCTTGGAACAGGTGCATTGGAGTCATTGGGACTTAATTTCATTGCTTTTGTTGATAATCATGGGCGGGTGGTCTATGCGACAGGATACGATAGCCAGAAAAAGCAAAAAACTACCGTTCCCACCGAATTGCAGGCGCACCTGAAAAGTGGCGACCAATTGTTGCAGCACAAGGGCGTTGAAGACAGCCACGCGGGTCTGTTCGTGACTGAGCAAGGCGCACTGTTTTTGACGGCGCGCCCTATTTTGACGAGCCAGAAAAAAGGTCCTATTCGCGGCACCTTACTGGCTGGTCGCGAACTGGATGCGCGCACCCTAAACAAGATCAACGCGACGACGCATCTGACTCTCAGTTTGTTGCCGTTCAAAGGCAAACTGCCACGCGATTTCGTCGTGGCGAAAACCTCGATTCAGCAAGCTGAACAAGCGCCTGCGAAGGAAACGACAGAAGAATCAACGGACGAAGAATTCGCGGACGACGAAAACGGTGGGCAGGACAGCTCGAATTTCAACCAATACGTGCGTTCCCTCAATGCAGATGACCTGGCGGCTTATGCTCTCTTGAAAGACGTTTATGGTGAACCGGCGCTAATGGCGCGCGCGACCATGGCACGCCAGGTTTCGGAAGCGAACAAAGCGAATCTGGCGTACCTACTCTCTGCAGTCTCAGTGGTCGGGCTGGTTTTCGTAGCCTTGACGATGCTCATGCTCGAAAAGCTCGTTTTATCGCGATTGGCGAGCTTTAGCACTGAAGTCGAAACCATACGACAGAGCCACGATCTATCGCGCCGATTGAATACTAAAGGGCGCGATGAGTTAGCGACGGCGGCGCAGGCAATCAACGCCATGCTGGCCGATATAATGCGCTTCGAGCAGGAGCAGGAGAAAAATGCCGAGCAGATGCGCCAGGCCAAGGAACTGGCTGAAAGCGCGAACCGCACGAAGAGCGCGTTTTTAGCCAGCATGAGCCACGAAATCCGTACGCCGATGAATGCCATCATCGGCATGAGCGGATTGCTGCTCAATACCAACCTGAACGCCGATCAAAAAGAGTGTGGCGAAATCATTCGCAACAGCGCCGATGCCCTGTTGACGATTATCAACGACATTCTGGACTTTTCCAAGATCGAAGCCGGACGGATGGAACTGGAAAACCATCCTTTCGATCTGCGCAATTGTATCGAATCCGCGTTCGACCTGGTCGCGACCAAAGGCGCCGAAAAGGGCCTTGAAATGGGCTACGTTTGGGATGAGAACGCGCCGCACGCGGTCATGGGCGATATAACGCGCCTTCGGCAGATAATTATCAACCTGTTGACTAACGCTGTGAAATTCACCCCGCAAGGCGAAGTCGTTCTCACTATCAAAGCGAAGTGCCTGGACTCCAACGAAAACCGTGAAGCGTTCGAATCGCAGGAGCAGGGTAAGTACGAGATTCATTTTGCCATCAAGGACACGGGCATCGGTATTCCGGCGGATCGCATGGACCGCTTATTCAAATCGTTCAGCCAGGTCGATGCCTCAATGACACGCAAGTTCGGCGGCACCGGACTGGGTTTGACGATTGCCAAGAAGCTTGCCGAACTCATGAACGGCAAAATGTGGGTCGAAAGCGAAGGCGAGGGCAAAGGTTCCACCTTTCACTTTACAATTCACGCTGAGGCGGTGGCGATGCCGGAACGCCGCTCACGCTTGCAGGGCAGCCAGCCGGCGCTCGAAGGCAAGCGCGTCCTCATCGTGGATGATACGGCGACAAACCGGCGCATTTTTACTTTGCAGACCGAATCGTGGGGCATGCGGCCGCGCGATACGGAATCGGCGTTGGAAGCGTTGGAGTGGATAAAGCGCGGCGACCCATTTGATATAGCGATTCTTGACATGCAGATGCCGGAAATGGACGGCGTGACCCTGGCACAGGAGATTCGCAAGTATCGAACTGAAGAAGTCTTGCCGCTTGTCATGTGCACCTCGATCAGCCGTCGTATGGCCGAAACGGACATGGTCAACTGGGCCGCATTTTTGACCAAGCCGGTCAAGCAATCGCAGATGTTCGAGGTCATGGCGCGCCTCTTCTGCGATGATGACGCGATCGAAGAATTCGACACGAAAAAACTGGAATTCGATAAGGACATGGCCAATCAATGGCCGCTACGCATTTTGTTAGTGGAAGATAACGCTGTCAACCAGAAACTGGCCTTGCGCCTGCTTGACCAGTTGGGCTACCGTGCCGACATTGCCGGTAACGGCCTGGAAGCGATAGAAGCGCTGGAACGGCAAATTTACGATGTAGCATTGATGGACGTACAGATGCCGGAAATGGATGGACTGGAAGCCTCGCGGCATATCTGCTCGCGTTGGCCGCGCGAGGAACGTCCGCGCATAGTCGCCATGACCGCCAACGCCATGCAGGGCGACCGCGAGATGTGCCTCGAAGCCGGAATGGACGACTACGTCAGCAAACCGATCCGCACGGAAGATTTGGTCGCAGCCCTGCGTCGATGCCGCCCGTTGCATAAAACGCAGCATTTCTTTCCAGCACAGTGGGATCCGAAGCTTGGAATTCACGTGACTTGAAGTCGCGGCC